>Ga0154475_1100_pt1 | contig 18868 bp, 12 predicted proteins | sample RifGroC2_FD_115954 | JGI IMG/M metagenome (GOLD analysis project Ga0154475, IMG submission 115954) | Ignavibacteria bacterium GWC2_36_12 | reverse complement strand
TTTTGAGATGATGAATTCTGAAAATTTATATTTTTATCTTAATGGAAAAATCCTTAAAGGAAAAGAGGCTAAGATTTCTCCTTTTGACAGAGGCTTCCAGTTTTCCGATGGAGTTTATGAAACTATTCGCTGGTACTATGGAAAGTTATTTAAGCTTGATGAGCATCTTAAAAGATTAAAAAGAAGTCTTGCAGAATTAAAAATAAATTTTACGGCTTCTGATGAACTAGATAAAACTATTGCTGACCTAATTAAGATTAATGGTTTTATAGAAAAACATCTTCTTGTTTATCTTCAAATTACACGGGGAGATGTTTTCCCGAGACAGCATTTCTTCCCGATCCCTGACATAAATCCTACGGTTTTTATTTCTGTAACTCCATTTAAACCGAAAGAACATGAACTAAAAGAAGGAATAAAAGTTATTCTATGTAAAGATTTCCGGTGGGGGAGGTGTGATATTAAATCCACAATGCTTCTTCCAAATATTATGGCAAGACAGGAAGCAGTCGAAAAAAATGCTGGAGAAGCAATACTTATCCGATCTGGTTTTATTACTGAAGGAACTCACACCAATTTTTTTGCAGTTAAAGATGGAAAACTTTATACGTCTCCTTTGTCAAATTTTGTTTTAAATGGTGTTACAAGAAAAGTAATTCTGGAAATATGTAAAGATAACGGGATTCCTGTTTCGGAAAGTGAAATTAAAGCCGATGAACTAAAAACTTTTGATGAATGCATGATAACGGGAACGATCTCTGAAGTTACGCCGGTAATTCAGGTTGATAATTGGAAAATTGGAAATGGAAAACCCGGACCGATTACGTTGAAGCTTCAGAAAATTTTATGCGAGTTGATCTCTGGTTAAAACATAGATATTTTAAGATACTTTTGCGGGTTTTCCTAAAAGTAGGTAATCAAAGAATCTTTAAAATGGGGAAAGTTTTTTGAGAGGTAGCTCGTTTAGTGAATTTCTGTTGTTACGTTAGACACTTATATGCTAATTGGTATATATAGTATATGAGAGGCGATTAGTGTTATCCTCAAAGGAAAGACCTCTTTTTATAAAAGCCATCTCAATTGCTATCTCAATTTCTCTTGAGTCGAAAGGTCTGATAAGATAACCGTAAGGCTCAGTTATTTTTGCTCTTTGAAGTGTTTCCCTGTCACTATAAGCAGTTAAATAAATTACGGGTATGTCATATTTCGATGAAATTATTTCCGCTGTTTCAATTCCATCAAGGGCGCCCTCAAGTGTAATTTCCATAAGGATAAGATCGGGTTTTTCCTCTTTTACTTTACGTATTACTTCTTCGCCGGAACTGAGTATTTCCATTACCTCGCAACCCATCCTGTGCAACGAGTTTTTGATATCAATTGCAATTATTCTTTCTTTTTCAACTATCAATATTTTAGGCTTTAGCTTCTGCATCCTATTATCAATATTCATATAATTAGAGTTTATCAATTTTATACAACAACAAGAAAATTTATTTTATATGTTACAATGAATAAATCATTTTATATGCCAGATTTCTTTAAATATCGGTGGAAAAATTTTCTTTTGCCAAAGAGACGAATTCCTGCAAAATAATCATAGGAAAAACCTTTAGTAATTATTCCACTGTTTTTAAGTAATTAATACCAAATTTTTGAAAGCGTTAATTTGGTTCGCTGATGGAAAAATTACATTAGTCTAATTTTTAGAACTTAGTAGGAGTTATAAAGGGGTTTCTGTTTCTCCATTATAGACAGACCCGAATAAACTCTCTTTATTATTGATGCAGATAAACTTAGTTTTACTAATCATCATGGAAACCCTGACAAAAAAAGTATTCATACTAACTGACGAATGGCAGGATATAAAAGGTAGAAATGTTCTGTTTTTTATTGGCAGGTCGGAAGATAGCCCTGTAGAGATAATTGTTGATAATAACAAGCCCGTTTTCTTCATTGAAAAGGAGATCATATTAGCTGCCTTAAGCGTTCCCTATAAAAGAAAGAATGTTAATATGAAAAGCTTTTCGGGTATTCCTGTTGATGCATTGTATTTTAATACTCAGAAAGACCTGAAAATTGCCGAAGAAGTTCTTAGCTCCAGGAATATAACTACTTATGAATCCGATGTTGATCCGGCAAGACGGTTTCTAATGGAGAAATCTATAAATGCGCAGATGAGCGTGACAGGTAATGCAATATGGAAAGATAAACTTCTTTCTTTTACAAATCCCGAAATTAAACCTACAAATCTCACTCCCGATTTTGTCGCTGCTTCACTTGATATTGAAACCGGTGAAAAGAATAATACGCTCTATTCAATAGCTGTTTATTTAAACAGGAATGGTAATGAAATAAAAAAAGTTTTCATGTTATCAGACAAATCTGAAAAGTTATCGGATTATGTTGATGGCTTTCAATCAGAAAAAGAACTTCTGCAAAATTTTATAAACTGGTTTCGCGATGCTGATCCGGATATCATCATAGGATGGCATGTTATAGGATTTGATTTATTGTTTCTCGATTCTAAATGCAAGGAGTTTTTCATTCCTTTTGATATAGCAAGAAGTGGTGGAAGGGTAACTATCAGGAAAAGAACTCAGGGAAATTATTTTGCAAATATCCCCGGAAGGATAGTCCTTGACGGTCCTACTTCTTTGAGAACTTCGTTTCATACATTCGAGGACTTTAAATTAGAGACTGTATCGCAGGAGCTTCTCGGTATTGGTAAAACAATTTCACCCGACCAGAATAAAGTTGCTGAGATTGAAAGATTGTTTAAACAGGATAAACTAAAGCTTGCCGAGTATAACATTCAGGATACGATTCTTGTTCACGATATTTTTAGAAAAACAGGCTTGGTGGAACTCTCTATTAAGAGGGCACAGTTATCGGGAATGTTAATGGATAGACTTGGTATGATGTCGGCGGCTTTCGATCATTTTTTATTACCGCGAATTCACAAGAAAAAGATTGTTGCACCAAATATTAAAGATCTTGAAGCAAGCGAACATTCTGCCGGAGGTTATGTTCTCGATCCGAAACCCGGAATATATGATAATGTGATCCTTTTGGATTTCAAGAGTTTGTATCCATCTATAATTCAAACATTTAAAATAGACCCATATTCCCGTTTGATGTTTGATGTAAATACTGTTACTACGCCGGGAGGTTATAAATTTTCGGCAACAGAACACTTCCTGCCGGACTTTATAACTCAATTAATCAAACAAAGAACTCAGGCTGTGAAGCAAGGCGTCAAACCTCTTTCGCAGGCAATCAAAATTCTTATGAATAGCTTTTATGGAGTTATGGGTTCAACGGGCTGCAGGTTTTATCACTCGCATCTTCCATCTGCGATTACTTCGACCGGGCAATGGTTATTATTGCAAAGCAAAAAATATCTTGAGTCAAAAGATTATGAAGTTGTTTACGGAGATACTGATTCTTTATTTGTGAAACTTAAAGAGAATGTGGGAGAAGATTATCAAAAAAATGGATGTAATATTGCTAAGGAACTCAATGGTTACTGGGCACTAAGACTAAAAGATGAATTCGGGGTTAAATCTTATTTGGAACTGGAGTATGAAAAGTATTACAGGAAGTTTATAATTACTCCTGCACGCGGAACCGAAACAGGAGCAAAGAAAAGATATGCTGGTCTTGTTGTTGAAGATGGAAAAGAAAACCTGGAATTTGTTGGTATGGAATTCGTCAGATCGGATTGGACAAAACTTGCAAAAGAATTTCAGGTTGAACTTTATGAAAGGGTGCTGTATAATAAAGAAGTAATAAATTGGATGAATACATTTGTTGATAATGTTTACAAAGGCGGTTTTGACGAAAAGCTTGTTTACAGGAAAAGACTAAGAAAAGATGTAGAAGAGTATGTAAAAAATGTACCTCCGCAGGTTCGTGCTGCACGAATGCTCAGCGATGTTGGTAATATAGTTTATTACGTTATCACGAAGCGCGGTCCCGTTCCGATTGAACTCGTGCCAAAAGATATAGATTATCAGCATTACATAGAAAAACAACTTAAGCCGATCGCAGACTCTATACTTGTGCTTTTAGGTCAGTCTTTTGATTCAATAATAGTTAGCGGGCAACTTAATTTTTTTAAAGAATAATTTTTTATAAAATTTTACAAGGTGAAAATGAAATCTTATATTCTTGCATTGTGGTTTGTTCTATCAATAATAAAAGTACATCCAATGAGTCAACCATCATTTAATGATTATTTTATAGACCAAACAATGCGAGTAGATTATCATCATATGGGAAATGCTGAAGAAGATATAAGCATCGACAGAATCTATCAGTACGGTATTTGGGCTGGCAGTCTTAAAAACTTAATTGATGCCATTAATTTTGGAAAGTATTCTGTAAAAATTTATGATTTAGATTCAGAAGTTCTGATCTATTCAAAAGGATTTGATAGTTACTTTGGAGAGTACCAAACATCTTCGGATGCTTTAACCGGAGTTAAAAAAACGTATCATGAAACAGCACTGATACCGTATCCTAAAAATAAAATACGGTTCACCATTGAAAAGAGAGATAGGAAGAATCAGTTATTTGAAATATTTAGTACTGAAATTGATCCTAATGATGTAGTTATAGTTAAGGATAAAGTGCTGGATAGTTCAGTCAAAGTGTTTAAAGATGAGAATAACGGTGATCTGCATACAAGAGTTGATATTGTCATCCTGGGTGAAGGATATGCGCTCAAAGAGTTAAACAAATTTCAAAATGATTTCGAAAAGTTCAAAAATATTTTTTTCAATTTTGAACCTTATAAATCCTACAAAGATAAGTTTAATTTTTATGCCGTATTCAAGCCGTCGGAAGAAAGCGGGGTAGATGAAGAGCAAATATTTTTAAGAAGACAGCTCTCGGATTAACCTTTAATTCTCTCGGCTCTGAGAGATATTTATTAACAGAGAATAATAAATCGGTCAGAGATATGGCATCACATATTCCTTATGATGCTCTGATGATCATGGTAAATCATAGCCGTTATGGTGGTGGAGGGATTTACAATTTATTTTCTACATTTACTACGGACAACCAATGGCACGAATATTTATTTCTTCATGAATTCGGTCATTCTTTTGCCGGTTTAGCTGATGAGTATTATACATCCGATGTGGCTTATAATGAGTTTTTCCATATAGATGTTGAACCTGTAGAGCCTAATATAACTGCTCTAATTAATAATGAAGCTAAGTGGGAAAAAATATTAAGTGAGGGAATTGAAATCCCAACTTTGTGGGAAAAAGAACTGTTTGATAGCCTTGATTTAAAGTGGCAGGCTGAAAGACAGGCTCTGAATGATAAAATTGCTGAGTTAAAGAAAAATAAAGTGTCCGAAAGTGAGATTTTTAAAGCACAGGAAGAGTACAATCTAAAGGATAAAGAACATTCTGTCGACGTTGACAAATTTCTTCATAATAGTAAATATTGGGGGAGAGTGGGGGCTTTTGAAGGTGCAGGGTACGAATCAAAAGGGCTTTTTAGACCAATGATTGATTGTTTAATGTTTTCTAAAGGTAATAAACCTTTTTGTAAAGCGTGCGAAAATGCAATAATAAGAATGATGAAAAGCTATATTGAATAATTCCTTTGAAATCAGCTCATTTTAAGCTAATCAGAGCAAAAAAATATTTGTCCTAGGACAACCTTATTCGTTACAAAGCATCTAATCTTCCAGAAAAAATGTTCATTGAGAATTATTTTTGACTAAATAATTAGCTTTTAAAGCTGTATATTCCCTTTCGATTTTTTTTAAAAAATCCTGTGTCAGGGAACAAAACGGAATTATTAGCTGTCTATCCTTATAAAAAAATAAAATTAAATTCACAATCGGGAGTGATCTAAATTGAAAATAACAAAGCAGTTCACCAGCAGGGAAAGTAAATCTTTAGATAAGTATTTACAGGAAATAGGTAAAGTTGATTTATTAACGCCTGAACAGGAGATTGAACTTGCAATAAGAATAAAAAAGGGTGACCAGAATGCTCTTGAGACACTTACTAAAGCAAACCTTAGGTTTGTAGTTAGTGTTGCTAAACAATTTCAAAACCAGGGATTGTCATTGGGAGATCTTATTAATGAAGGTAACCTTGGACTAATTAAAGCTGCTAAAAGGTTTGATGAAACCAGAGGATTTAAATTTATCTCTTATGCTGTTTGGTGGATTCGTCAATCAATCATGCAGGCAATTGCAGAGCAATCAAGGATGGTACGCTTGCCTTTGAACAGAGTAGGAGAACTAAACAAAATAGGAAAGGCATACAGTAAGCTCGAACAGGAATATGAGAGGAAGCCAAATGCCCAGGAGTTGGCTCAGGAACTTGATATGGACGTAGAGGATGTTGCTAACTCACTTCAGCTTTATGGAAGACATATATCTGTTGATGCGCCGTTCCAGAATGGTGACGATAATAAAAATAATCTTCTTGATGTTATGGTTAATGAGGAACAACCTTCGCCTGATATTACTCTGATGGGTGAATCCTTAAGAAACGAAGTTCAGAATGTTTTGTCTACTCTTTCAGAAAAAGAAGCAGACGTATTAAGGTTATATTTTGGAATTAATAGTGAACGTTCCGCTACTCTTGAAGAAATCGGGGAGAAATTTAACCTGACTCGTGAAAGAGTAAGGCAGATTAAGGAAAAGGCTATAAGAACTTTAAGGCACGCTCCTAGAACAAAGAATCTAAAATCCTATTTAGGTCAATAATAAAAATTAAGACATTCCTTCTGGTTAAAGAGAAGGAATGTCTTTTTTATTTTAAATAAGCTTAACTTCTAATGTTTTTTCTAAGTTGGTTCTTTTTAAACTCAACCCCGGAAACCTCTTTCCCTTTCTTACGCGGGCGCTTATACTCAGAAAAGAGGGATTCCAGGGATTGAGTTACACTGCATTTTTAGGAGAGCAGCATGCTTAATTTTTTTTCGGTGCATTGTATACTATTTTTCTTAATGTATCGAACTGTAAATAGGGATACTCATCTCTTAAAGCATCTATTGCATCACCTGCGCTCATCTTATTAGCCCGCAGCATTTTGAATTTTTTTCGGATTTCTCTATCCCTTACAGAGGTTTCATTAATAAGCCCCCTACTTTTAAGGATTTCATAAACCTCGTTGCTAATAAGATCAGAGAGAGGATTAAAAGGTTGCTCATTCAGATTTATATTCTCCATTACAGTAACTCCTCTTGTAGTGGCTAACTATAAATAAATATTCAATTACCTTGTGAAGTAGTTACGTAACAAAGAATTTTTTATCAACAGCATATATGTGCGGTTTTTGGGTGGCTTTCTTTAGATATGTGGAAATAGCTGCATATTTATGTTGTTCGCTCACCCGGAAATGTTATATCAGTCCCTTTCGAATAGCTTTTGCCACAGCTTCTGATTGTGAGTGAACATGTAATTTTCTGTAAATATTTCTAATATGGTGACGGACCGTATCTACACTTATGAAAATTTTATCAGCGATTTCCTGGTAATTATAGCCATCAGACAGGAGGTTTAGAACTTCTTTTTCTCTTTGCGTAAGATCATACGTTGATTGATGACCATTAAAACTCTTTTTCTGTTGAAAGACAGATATAATTTGTCTTGCTATATGAGAGCTCATCGGAGAACCACCTTCGTAAATGTCTCTTATGGCTTCAAGGAGCCTGGAAGGAGGAGTCTTTTTTACCAGGTATCCACAGGCACCTGCACATAAAGCTTCAAATACAACGCTACTTTCTTCGTATATAGTAAGCATAAGAATATTTAACTGGGAATTTATTTCTTTAGCTTTTTTTACACCTTCAATACCGCTTATTCCGGGGAGTCCAATGTCCATTAGAACAACATCTATATTAGCCTTTGGAAGGAAGGCTAAGAATTTTTCACAGTCCGGGAAAGATCCTACACAACTGTAATCCGGAGTTCCGTTAATTAATGCTGCCAAGCCTTCTCTAATTGTCTTATTATCTTCAACGATAGCTACACTTATCATGGTAAGAAATTGATTAAAAAATTACTTTCAATAATAATTTATAAGTTTAATAAGCTAAAGGAATTTAAATTTGCACTAACGGCATTCTTTGGTTAAAAACCTTTTTAATTAGGTGCAAAAATTTATTTATGTCTCCAATCCTACCTGTGAAGGTTATGGTTGTACCTTTATTTGTTCCTGATTTCAGTTTTAATACTCCTCCAATTGATGATGCCCTGCTTTCCATGTTCTTTAAACCGTTGCCGGGTTGTTTCCCGTTGTTATCTATACCTATACCGTTGTCCCGAAGTATCATTTCGAGGGTTTCACCTTTTATATTTACTTCAAGTTTTATTTTACTGCACTTGCTGTGTTTAATAGAATTATTTATACCTTCCTTAAAAATTAAATAAAGATTTTGCCTGTATTCCATCGGCAGTTTAATGTCTTCAAGTTTATCAAGATTGGTAGTTTTCATCGAAATTCCCATATATGTAAGAACTTCACTGTATGAATCTTTTAACTTTATAATGAGATCGTGAAGTGTGTCCCTTCTGGGATTTACAACCCAAACAATATCGCCCATATTATCAACTAGTCTTCGGGCGGTTTCACTAATAGATTTGAGATTTTGAGAAGTGCTGTCAGAAACATTTTCTAATTCTCTGGATGTGAGTTCACTTAATATTGATATTTCTGTTAAGCCGGAGCCAATATTGTCATGTAAATCGGCAGCAAGTTTTGTTTTCAGTTTTTCTATTATTAGCAGGTTCCTGATCTTTAGAGTGCTTAAAGAGTATATCATAAAAAGCAAGGTAATGATAGCGCCTGCTATGAACCACCACGTTCTCCAGAACGGAGGCAGAATTGTTATGTTCATCGTTACGCCCTCATAGTTCCATATCCCGTCATTATTTGTCCCAATAACTTTAAATACGTACTCTCCGGGGGTGATATTAGTGTATGTTGCCATTCTTTGTTTGGCATCAGTGTAATGCCAGCTTTTATCAAACCCTTCCAGTATATAAGAGTACAAATTGTCTTCAGGGCTCGAATAATTCAACGCGGCAAATTCGAACGAGAAGAAATTTTCGTTATATGGCAGAACTATATTTCTCTTCTCCCCCTTCACTTTGTTATTTAGAATTCTAACGGAAGTTATAACTATGTTCGGGATATAAGAATTAAATTTTATACTATCGGGATGAAAACTGTTTAGTCCATTAATACCGCCAAAGAACATTTCACCATTACGTGCTTTACAATAAGCGCCACCGCTAAATTCAAGGCTTTGTAATCCATCAGCCAGATCATACTGTATAAATGTTTCATCATTTTTGTTGAATTTGAATATCCCGTTATTAGTACTCATCCATAAGTTATTGTTGCTGTCTTCAAGGATTCCATAAACAATATAACTTGTTAAGCCGTTTTTTTGACCGTACCTTGTAAAGTTGTTTGTTTTTCTATTGTATTTATTTAATCCTCCTCCAAATGTACCTATCCATATAATCCCTTCTCTATCTTCAAAAACACATATTACCCTGTCATCACTTATGGAAAAGGGGTCGTTTGGATTATACTTAAATCTTCTGAATTCCTGAGTTTTTTTATTAAACAAATTTAATCCTCCGCCAAATGTACCTATCCATAACATTCCTGTTTTATCATTTAGAATTGTATATGTACGGTTATCACTAATACTTAGACTGTCGGAAGAATTATTAAGGTAATTTTTAAATTTTAAATGATTACGATCAGAGATGGTGAGTTTATTTAAACCGCCGCCGTATGTTGCTATCCAAAATAGAGTGTCATTCTCTATATAAATATCTGAAACCTGGTTTGCACTAATACTGTTTTTATCTGAGGGGGAATTTTTATATTTAATAAACTTCCCGGTTTCTTTGTCATACATTCCTAAACCCTCACTAAAGAATCCAATCCACAAATTATCGTGTTTATCTACAGTAAGCGAACGAATATAATTTTCGGGAAGACTATTTGGATTAAAAGCATTGTGTTTAAAAACTTTAAACTGTTTTTTTATCCTGTCGTACATATTTAATCCACCTCTGTAAGTTCCTATCCAAATATTTTCTTCTTTATCCTCGGTAATTGCCCAGACAACATTATCAGATAAACTATTGGGATCGGAGGGAATATTATAACGGTGTTTAAATTTTTTCTTATTTAATTGAAGTTGAGTTACGCCTCTTCCTAAAGATGTTCCTATCCAGATTACTCCAGATATATCTTTCCCAAGTGCAACAACATCATTGTCCGGAAGAGAATTATCATTCATCGGCTCGTGTTTTAAAGTCATAGAAGTGTTTGTAAACGGATCAAAATTTATTAACCCTCCACCTAATGTTCCCAGCCATAGTTTTTTTTCATCTTCGATTATTGTCATGATTGATTTAGAGAGAGCTTTACTAAGCTTATCGTTTGTTTTAAGATAACGTACGAATTTTATTTTGTCTGCCGGAAGATTTTTTTGACTTCTTTCAAGCTTACTTAGTCCGCCGTTATATGTCCCGATCCAAATGTTTCCATTCCTGTCTTCAAAAACGGTAATAATATTATTGCTGCTTAGGCTATGATCTTTTTTACTTTCTTTAAAACAGACGAAACTATAATCATATTTATTTTTTTTACTTTGATTAGCTTCAATTTTATTAAGCCCGCCTCCATAGGTTCCTACCCAGGTTATTCCGTATTTGTCCGTAATAATTTTTGATATTCTGTTATAACTTAAACTATTTAGATTATTTGGATTACTATAGAAATGTTGCTGGTGACCCGTTTCTTTATCTAATCTAAACAAGCCGTTTCCCCAAGTACCAACCCATAGGTTGCCCTCTTTATCTCCGCTAATAGATGTGATTGAATTATTGTCATATCTTACGAATGAAACAGGATAACTTGTGTAATTTTCTTTAAGAACCGATTTGAAATTTTGATCGTATTTAAGATTATAATGTTTGAATGTTTCATTAGTTTGATCAAATTTGTTGATTATTCCTTTCGTTGTTCCGACCCAGATATACCCTTCGTTGTCTTCATAAATCGATGTAATTTCATTATCGGATACTGAGGTGGAATCGTATGGATCATTTATATAAACCGTAAAATTGTAACCATCAAATTTATTAAGCCCGTTACCAGTTCCGAACCACATAAATCCTTTTTTGTCCTGGATAATTGCCAGGATTGAACTTTGAGAGAGTCCTTCTTTAATTGTGATTTGCCGGAAAAGATAATTATCCGTTGACTGAGGAGTATCAGCAGCAGATAATGTATTCGATAATAGTAAAAGAATTAATAAAACGATCATTTTATAAATAACGGTGATCTGTTTAAGAAATTAAAAGTCGATCATATAAGATTCAAGATTATGTAATATTTTAATATACCTTGTTCTGGATTAATACAGAAAAATACATAAAACACTTTGAAATTAGTGATAAAATTAAGTTAGTATCAATGGTACGCGGTTTGGGAATTATAAAATGTATTAAAAAACCCATATAACAATCTCCTAACAATTAGCCGGATAAATATCCGGCTTTCTTATTTTATCAATAAAATTGTGATGTGCAAAATTACGGAGTGTTTTTGTTAACGTTTGAATTTTCATATTTTGAGTCCTGAAAGTTAGTTCCTGAAACATTTTATAAGTTTGCCGCTAACAATATATAATGAAATCTGAATCCCCATCAAAAAGAAACGTCTGGTTCTGGATCCCCTCTCTTTATTATGCCGAAGGTATTCCTTATGTAGTAGCAATGACCGTTTCAGTTATTATGTATAAAAGAATGGGTATTTCAAATACAGACATTGCGCTTTATACAAGCTGGCTTTACCTGCCCTGGGTAATTAAGCCTTTATGGAGTCCTGTAGTTGATCTTTTAAAAACTAAAAGGTTCTGGATAATTATAATGCAGCTCGTTATCGGGGGAGGTCTTGCGGGAGTAGCATTAACAATACCTGTTGCAGATTTTTTTCAATATACCTTAGCGTTCTTTTGGCTCCTTGCCTTTAGCTCAGCCACACACGATATCGCCGTTGATGGTTTTTATATGCTCGGCTTATCGAAAAATGATCAGGCATGGTTTGTAGGCATAAGATCAATGTTTTACAGATTGGCTATGATAACAGGTCAGGGGCTTCTTGTTATTCTTGCAGGCTATGTTGAGAGTTCAAGCGGTTTACCTCCTATTGAAATAAATGTTGTTTCTAAACCGGGGCTGGGGACATGTAAGTTTATTAATCCGGAGGAAATAAACTTTCCTGAAGTTTATGATGATGATCAAAGAATAATATCGCACACAAATCTTCTTGAGATCAGTGCTGTTCCCGGAATAAAGACAGAAGTTGATTCTATAGTTGCACATATAAAAGAACTTAACAGAAAAAATGGCTTTTATGTTTTTTCCGGTAATCCTTCAGCAAGTCAGTCTAACGTGGATAGTGAACAATCATGGTGGGATAAAAATATAGTTTCCAATTTCGAACATTTTTTAAAAAAATATTTTGGTGAAACAAAAGAAATATCTGCAGAAGGGAAAACCGGTAATATAGGGTTCGTTTATTTTACACTTTCCCGGGAGCCTGAAAAAGGAAAGGATATTGTATTAAATTTCGGTAGAGAAACGGGTGATAACAGCATATCGTTGATTGAAGGGGACAGGTTAATTTTCAATTCATCTAATTGGAGCAAAACCGCTGTTGCAATTATCCAGTTAGATCCGAAATTGAAATCAAGAACAACTGCAACATTTTTAGGGAGAGCTGGTGATATACCTTTTGCGTGGATGGTAACGTTCTTTATTATATCGGGATTGTTCGTGATCTTTTTTGTTTATCATAAATTCGTTCTTCCTTATCCTGAAAATGACAAGCCTTCCTTAACCGGGAAATCATATAATTTTATAAAAGAATTCTTCAGAACTTTTCTTTTTTTCTTTAAAAAAGAAAAAATTGGAATAGTCCTGACTTTTATACTTCTCTATCGCTTGGCGGAAGCTCAGCTTGTAAAATTGGCTGCCCCTTTCCTTCTCGATTCTTTTGAAGCAGGTGGACTTGCTTTAACAACCGGGCAGCTTGGTTTGGTTTATGGTACGGTTGGAATAGTCGCCTTAACTTTTGGAGGAATATTAGGTGGAATTCTTTGTGCAAAAAATGGTCTTAAATACTGGTTATGGTGGATGATAATTGCCATAAATCTTCCCGATATAGTTTATGTTTATCTATCTTATACACAGACGGCAAACTTTTTAATTATCAACCTGCTTGTTGCTGTAGAGCAATTCGGTTATGGTTTTGGGTTTACAGCCTTTATGCTTTACCTTATTTATATTTCTGAAGGTGATCACAAAACTTCGCATTTTGCTATTGCCACTGGCTTTATGGCTTTGGGAATGATGATACCTGGAATGTTTAGCGGCTGGCTGCAGGAAATTATCGGGTATAAACATTTCTTTGTTTGGGTGTGCATTGCTACAATTCCCGGATTTATTATTGCAAAGTTTATTCCGCTTGATTCTGAATTTGGAAAAAAACAGAAGTGAAATTATAATAAGATTTATAATATGCTTTATAGATTTGTGTCCTGACATTCTAAGAACTTAATATACCTTTCCTTTTGAAAACTGTAATTCCACTTTTGCAATTTGTACATAGCACTTCTCTCTTTTAAGTAATGATTTTTGTCGGAAGCCAGTTCGTTAATCTTTACAATCAAATTATCAGCTTTGTAGAAAAAGCCTGTATCGATAAAATCCTCATAAACGGAGAATGATTCTTCACACAACAAAGGTATTTTATAAGTAAAAGCCATATTGTATGAACCGGAGATTTGTGTTCTGAAATATTTATTGAACCAAACTGCAGAAGGATGAATTAAAGGAAGAACTATGTCACTCAATTTTAAATATGAATAAAATATTTCATTGCTTAAAAACTCTTCGAACAAGACAAAACGATTAGTGAGATTAAGTTCATTTAATGTTTGTTTTAGTTGCTGCTTAAAGGCATCATCCGGTTTGCCGAGTAAAATTATCTTTACTTTTTCATTAAGTCGTGTTTGGGCGAGGTTTTTAAATAACTGGTTATAATCTCTTCTTTTTTGTTCAACACGACCCGGCACACAAACCCAGAATTCATCTGAAGATTTTGAGATTTTTACTGAAGTATATTCCGGCTGAAAAACAGGGTAAAAACTTTCAAATTTTTGTGTTTCTAATTTTAGTGAATTAACATATTCGAGGATATAGTCATTCAGGACAAAATATTTTTTTATTTTTTTGTTGATAAACTTTTGATTGCCGCTCCTTATAACCTTTTCGGAATCGTGAAGTATCCCGGTGAATTCAATTTCTTTCGGAAATGGGAGTAACAGCAAATTTCTTATCTGTATTCCATCTGCGCTATTGAAGATTACTTTCTTAATTTTCTTTTCTAATAAATATTTACGAATGCTCAACAGGTTTTTAAAATCACTAATAATGCTTTTACCGAAGGTATAATAAGTAGTCGAAAAGCCGGAAGAAATTACAGATACTTTATCTTTAAGTATGGAAGAACAAATTAAATCCACTTCGTATCCGGAATCTCCTAGAAAAAGCAATTGCGAGTAAAGACATTCATCATGAGAAGTGCTTATTTCTACAAGAGCAGCTTTTTTATTCATAGTATATTTAATCTCCACATTTAATATAAAAAAGCTTTCCGGTTTAATATATTAACATGTATTAAAATTTGTTGATTTCTTCAAAAAGAAAACTTAGTATAATCTTAATTTTATTCTTCTTTTTTAACGGGATAATAAATGGATAAAAAAATAACAGTCTTCCTTCCTTATAATGGAGCCGGTCATACACATCGGTTAGTTGAGAAACTCTTTAATTTAGATTTTGTAGATAAGATTTTCCTTTTAACTGCAGATAGTAAGAATAAAATAGATGGTTGCCGAACCTTGGTTACCAGAAAATACACTGGAAGCGAAACAGTCAGAACAATTGTTGCCAATACTTCATCCGGATTTGCATTAATTCTGCTTAATGATATTCCAATTGAACTTGGGCAGTTCGCTATTGAAAGATTCAGAGAAATTGCTGTATCAACCGACGCGGGAATTGTATATTCGGATTTTTATGAAATGATAAATGATGATCTTGTTCCTCATCCCGTAATCAATTATATGCAGGGAAGTATTAGGGACGATTTCGATTTTGGTTCTCTACTATTAGTAAAAACTACAACAATGAAAGAGGCTGTTGGAATAGGTGAGAAGGAATATAAATATGCCGGATTTTATGATCTTCGTTTAAAAATATCTGAAAACGATCCGATAATCAGAATACCCGAATATCTTTATTCAATCAAAAAAAGAGAAAATGAAAGGACTATAGAAAAGCAATTTGAATATTTAGATCCGCAGAACAAGGAAGTTCAGAGTGAAATGGAAAATGCAGTAACAGGACATTTAAAAAGAATCGGTGCTTACCTTGAACCTGATTCTAAAGAAGTAAATTTTGAAGAGGGTAAATTTGAAGTAGATGCATCTGTAATAATTCCCGTTAAAAATCGTGAAGCAACAATCAGTGGCGCTATAGAATCTGCATTAAAACAAAAAACGAACTTCTCCTTTAACATAATAGTAATTGATAATTATTCTGACGACGGAACCAGTGACATAATTAGATCGTTTGTAAAAAAAGATAAAAGAGTCATTCACTTGATCCCGGATAGAAAAGATCTGGGGATCGGGGGATGCTGGAATGAAGCCGTGCATCATTCTACTTGTGGAAAGTTTGTCTGCCAGCTTGATAGTGATGATTTGTATAAAGGCGAAAATACTTTACAGAAGATTATCGATACATTTATAAAAGAAAAAGCAGCAATGGTAGTTGGAACTTATGTTCTGACTGATTTTAACTTAAACGAGATTCCTCCGGGAATTATTGATCATAAAGAATGGACACCGGAAAATGGACATAATAATATTCTAAGAATTAATGGTTTCGGTGCTCCACGTGCTTTTTATACGCCCGTATTAAGGAAGATAAAAATACCAAATGTGAGCTATGGCGAAGATTATGCTGTCGGGTTAGCCATTTCGCGTTATTATAAGATTGGCAGGATTTACGAACCAATATATTATTGCCGAAGGTGGGAAGGCAACTCAGATGCAAAATTAGATATAACGAAAATAAATGCTAATAACTTTTATAAAGACAGTGTAAGAACTTTTGAAACGCTGGCTAGACAAAAGAAGAATAAAGAAAAATAGATATACTTAAAATTAGAATAGGTGAGAGGCAGATTTTAAAGAATTATTAAATTTTTCTAAGAAAAGAAGCAGCACAAAAATTTGTTCTTTATACAGAAATTTCTTTAGGTTTTTCTAATTCGTTCCATATTAGTGCACTGGCGCCCAGAATTGCTGAGTTCGCTCCGCTTAACCCCGATGGGAGAAGTTTTACTTTATTCTTGAATATGTCCAACATATACATATTCATATATTTTTCAGTCGCCTTAAACAGTATGTCTCCCGCTGAAGCTAAACCACCAAAGAGTATTATTGCCTCCGGACTTGTGAATGCAACCGCATCTGCTAATTTTATTCCCAGGATTTTACTTGTAGAATCAAATGCTTTCAGAGCGATTTTATCTCCTCTGTTCGCAGCCTCACAAATTATTTTGGAAGTGAGATTATCATAGTTGTAATTTCTCAGTTCACTTTCGTCAATAGAACTGGAAAGTAATTCAAACACTGTTCTTTTTATTCCTCCTGCAGATGCGTAAGTTTCAAGACAACCTCTTCTTCCACATGCACATTCTCTTCCGTTAGGGTCATAAATAGTATGTCCTAATTCCCCGGCAAAGCCGTCATGACCGTAGACCAATTCGCCGTTAATAACGATGCCACCACCAACACCAGTGCCCAAAGTAATTACAATAAAGTTTTTCATGCCTTTGGCAGCGCCAAACTGCAGTTCTCCAATAGCTACTGCATTTGCATCATTGGTTATCGCTACAGGTACACGGTAATATTCTTTAATTATTTCGACAACATTTACTGTACCCCATTTTAAATTAGGGGGCCGTTCGACAGTTCCTTTAAAGTAATTTGCATTAGGAGCGCCTATCCCAACCCCAACCAGATTATATTTATTTCCAATTGATAGCAATGATTCGATTTCAGAATTAAGCCTTTTGAAAAATTTGTCGGCAGGTTCGTTAGGATTTGTAGGAATTGTTGATGAAGTTATAATGTTTCCTTCTCTGTCTACAAAACCGAAGGCAGTATTAGTGCCTCCAATATCTATCGCAAGAGTAATGTCAGTATTCAGGTGGCGATGCATTTAATGTTCTCAAATATTATGGTACAATGGAAAATTTATTTTTGCAATCCGGGATAAGATAAATATTTATTTATTCTTTTCTTAAGATTATTTTATAGCAGATAATGGCAATTTTTATGCCCACCAATTTACCTGTTTGATAGTAGATAAATAATTAAACCAATCGTTTTCTTAATCCTATTTATAGTTTTAATAAGTCTTTATTATCAGGATGATAATGCTTAAAGGTATAAATCATACCCTCTTTAGAAGAAGGTATATTGACAAAAGTGTATTGAGAACGTAGTAAAAGTTTATAAAATTTGGTGCAAATAAAGCAAGCGGAGAGTCAGGGATTCGAACCCCGGAAGGACTTGCATCCTTAACGGTTTTCAAGACCGCCGCATTCAACCACTCTGCCAACTCTCCGTTATTAATAATTGCTTGAATTTTATTCCACTCTTAAAATTCTTTATTTCTTGTTCTCTTCTAAATGCTTCAGATTTAGTTGCAAATTTTTCCGTGTGTGCTATTACCCAGGAAACATATCCCTTGGTCGATTTTGTTTTCCCAGAATTATGTTCATTCAGTCTTTTAACCAGATTTTTTGTGTGACATAATATCTGTTTGCTTTAATGCTCTTAAGTATATAAACCCAATACATTTTTACTACAGGAATTTTCTAAATGAACAAGACCGCCGCATTTCCCGCAAAGCGGGATCTCGCTTTTCGATGATCGCTTTGCGATGACAACCACCCTGCCAACTCTCCGTAGTTTATAAAACTTATTAAACTATACAGTTTTACGTATCAAATATATCAATACTTTTTCGATTGGACAATTTTTATTCTTTTTTTCGTTCTCGTTCTATATTATATGTTTTACATTAATCCTATACTGTTTGATTTAGGCTAATGATAGGAATATATTTAACTATTAAAAATTATCTAAGAAGAAATGAGCATATCTGAACTAAACGACCTCAAAATATTCAGTAAATACCTTGCGGACAAAAGCGGTGATATAATAAAAAATTATTTCAGAACCGATCTTAATGTTGAATCCAAACCTGATCTTTCTCCTGTGACCATTGCAGACAAAAAATCCGAAGAAAAAATGCGCGAAATAATAATGAAAGAATTTCCCGATCACGGAATTATTGGAGAAGAATTCGGCAGCTACAATAATAATGCTGAATATAAATGGGTTATCGATCCTATTGACGGGACAAAAAGTTTTATATGCGGTGCAATTTCTTTCGGGACGCTAATTGCTCTTACGAAAAAAGGTGAGCCAATTCTTGGAGTTATTAATCAACCAGTGCTTAATGAGTTTCTTATAGGGGACAACAACACGGCTGAATTGAATGGCAGGAAAGTTAAAACGAGGTTTTGTAATGCCATTGAGAATTCCGTTCTGGTTACAGCTGATCACCTGAACATTGGAAAATACCAGGATATAAAAAAGTTTGAGGAATTAATTAAAAAGGTAAAGCTATACAGAGGCTGGGGTGATTGTT
>Ga0154475_1097_pt2 | contig 18956 bp, 15 predicted proteins | sample RifGroC2_FD_115954 | JGI IMG/M metagenome (GOLD analysis project Ga0154475, IMG submission 115954) | Ignavibacteria bacterium GWC2_36_12 | reverse complement strand
TTCCGGGAGAGATGCAATAGCTTTAACAATTTCAGTTTTGGGAATATCTTTGTAAGCAGTCTTATCTAAATGTAAATGGTCGATATCCGGCTCTTTTATTTCTTCGTAGAGATTCTCGTCATTTTCTAATCCTTTCTTATCCGGGAGTTTTCCATAAAGATCTTCATAAGCATTTTTTATAACACGAAACAACCATGTTTTATAATCAGTTTCTTCATCAAGCATATTGAAAAAACGGATAGCTCTTCGAAATGTTTCAAAGATAAGCTTACCCGCCTCATTTTCGTTCCCGGTCATTCGTAAAGCAAAGTTGTAAAGAATATCTAAGTGTTGGAGAGTATTTTTTTTGAATTCTGAGTTTGATCCGGTTTTTTTATTAAATATTGCTAAGAAGGGAGGAATGATCATTGTTCATTAAATATTTTTAAATCAAATTATTGTTTCAAAATGAGCCCGTTACAGTTTTTGAAATTGATTTCTTCAGGATTTATTATAAATCCATTGATAATAACATACTTTACTTTTCTTTCTTCCCTGATAATAAGATTAGCAGTTTGAGTAAGCATAATATTTTCATACTCATCGGGTGCGTTTTGAATGTAAATGTTCAAAGGTATTTTGGTTGGACCAGGCTTAATTTTTTCATCTTTTAGAATAACATTTGTATAGCCTTCTTCATAAAGCTTTAGGAAGTTTATACTCTCTATATCGGATATCGAGTTAAAAACATCAGGATAAGTTTTACCTTTACTGACTTCCATTCCTTTTAAATCATATTCCTCGTAGCCATAATAAACTGAGAGATCGCCGAGATCTTCAATAGAAGATGTAAAATAAAATTCTTTAGCCTCATTCCAGTTTACTTCTTCCTTGTTTATACCTATATCAATTAGATATTCATTACCAGCTTCTTTTACGGTAAGATTTCTAAGTAACAAATCCATTATAAATTTTTCGTTAAAAGGAATTTCATCATAAACTTTTGTGTCTTCAATTTTGTATGACTCTTCTGCAATGCTTTTGAAAGCAGATAACAAAGTAAGAAAATTGATTTTTCTTATGAATTGTTTTTCCGGATCGTTTTTATAACCTCCCGATTCTACCAGTATTGTTCTTGTGCCCGACTTCTGAAAGTTGTCTCCAAAAGCTCTTGGCTCAAATTCGTCGGAGTACCTGGCAATATGCCGCGGGATAAAACGAGAAATATTCTTAAATATTCTTGAAATAAGTTTCATAGCGTCTTCTCTTTTAGGCGAGATGCTTTTCTCGTAATCAATTGTGGGAGCTAAAAAAGATAAAGTTGCTGGTTTGGAGCTATTACCAACCGAGTAGCGCGTACTCTGGTCATGCAAATTAAAACCAAAGTCTGCTTTAAGACTATCGAATACATCCTTTAATAATTTGCCTTCAGGGGTTTGCTGCCTTACGGCATCTCTGTTTATATCTATTTCGAAAATATTTCTTCTCTGGTAAAGCTCTGCCCCATCCGCGTTAACCATAGGCATAAAGTAAAGGGTTAATTTATTTTTTATCAAATCTCGGAAATCGTTGAACGAATCGTTACCGCTGAGAAAATTAAATATATCGAGAAGAGCCATAGTTGCTGTAGGCTCATCGCCATGCATTTGCGACCATAGAAACAATTTGACTGGTCCGTTACCCCACTTTACCAGGTAAATATCCCGGTGTTGTGCAGATTCTCCAATCTTATTAACGGTAAAGTTTTTCTTTTCCAAATTCTTAATAAGAGGTTTAATGTCGGAGTGTTTAAACCGCCTGTGATTAATTGTTTTTTCACGGTAGTTTTCATACCCATAATTGACCTTTTCTAAAAATTCTATATCTTGTGCCGGGAGTATCATAGGAAAAATCAAAATAAATATTGAAATAAAGTTAAACATATCACATTAAAATTTACTTATAACTAAATTTATTTACTAAAGTTTATGAATGCAAAGGAGAAGATATAATGGCAACATCAAAATTAAAAATTGGCTCTCATGCCCCCGGTTTTAACCTTCCGGCTACAGATGGAAGCACTTATTCTTTAAACTCTTTTAAGGATAGTAAAGCATTAGTAGTTATTTTCAGTTGTAATCACTGTCCTTACGTTCAGGCGTACGAAGATAGAATTATTGCACTGCAATATTATTATAAGAATAAAGGAGTATCGATTGTTGCAATTAATTCCAACGATATTACCAATTATCCCGAGGATTCTTTCGATCATATGATCGAGCGTGCAAAGAGCAAACAATTTGATTTTCCTTATCTAAGAGATGAGGAACAAAAAATAGCCGGGGTGTATGGAGCAACTCATACGCCGGAGACTTTTTTGTTTGATAATGAACGTAAACTGGCGTATCATGGAAAGATCGATGATAACTGGCGCGAACCGGAAAAAGTCGTAAACAGGTATTTAAGAAATGCAATTGATGAGCTTCTTGATAGCAAGGAAATTTCTGTTCCGGAGACTTTTTCGATAGGATGTACTATAAAGTGGAAGTAGCCTGATTTATTTAATTATCCCGATTTGATTTTCAAACGTTTCTATTTGCGGAATGGGATTTTGCGAAATGCAGAAACAATAGACAGGATAAAGCTGGGAAAAAGTTCTTATTATTTCCAGCAGGATTTCTGAAGAATAAATAATTTCGGATTTTCTATCCATTTCTTTTTGTAGAAGAATTGATTTTGTTCTTGCCATTTTATTGAAGTCTTCTTCAATATTGAATTTTTTTTTGATAAGCTGGGGTTGTGACTTATTCATTTCGTAGAAATTGAGCCTGTTGTTTAAATCAAATCTTCTGAAAGTTTCGACAAGCTCATCTTTGTGTCCCGGTAAATTTTTGTTAAAAAAAAGTTCGTCGCCAAGTGCGTTGTTAACGTAAAGACCGTATTCTATTCCATCTTTATTAATATAAATATAAAACTCGCTGTCGTCTTTAAACCTTCTGAAATGAACAAGAAAATATGTCCGGTAAGGCACCCCATCCGAAAACCTTGAGTCCTTATTTATTCTCATCAAAGTTTTATCAAATTTGGGTTCGGTGTTTATCTTTGGTTCAAGTTGATTAAAGAAAGGAGCCAGGGCAAGAATAAGTGATTTTGAGGGAAGAACGATAAAATTATTGTACCGTTCTCTGTTTTCAGCAAACCACACTAATGAATTATTTTTCGAAAGGTCTTCTAAGAAATTAAATGTGTCGTTTTTATACCCGCTGAATGCGGGAATTTCCGGGATCAATACATTATACCAAGATTAATTGTTAGGTAAACTCCACCGATGTCTTTCTTAAATCTTCCTGCGAGGCTTTCAACACCCTCATCAAAAAAATGTACTACATAGTATCTCAGGTTTATTCCCACAAGGCTCGATTTATCCAGACCAAAATTTGCCCCGAATCCTACATAACCACCGACTGTAAATTTTGTCTCGGCATAGCCAAATGCATTAAAAAATTCTCTTTCATACGGAGTGGTTAGAACCATTGAGGGTCCCACCCCGGCATTTATATATGGGCGTAAATTATCGTAAATCACTTTTTCAAACAACCTGTATTGGAGACCAAAATTAATTGGAACCAGGAAAACCCTGTTCTTTTTTCCTATTGTATAGGTTTGCCCAAAATAATCTATATACTCAAATTCTCTTTCATCTTTAGTTTCGGAAATAGATATATCGACAAAACCGGTAAAAGTGTTTGAAAACTGGCGTCTGTAAAATCCTCCTAAACCAATACCCCCGTCACTGAACATAATATCGAGTCCTAAAGCATTATCAGGGAAAATCTCGATTTCCTTTTCCGGTGCCAGTTCACCGATACCTTGAGCATTTACTATTAAAGAAGGAATTAGTAATATTGCTGTCAAGAGGAGCTTTTTCATAAAATTATTTTTTTTCCATTTTAATATACTCAACATTAAGAAAAATTCAAGAACTTTATAAGTAGCAAATAAAAATTAAAACAATATTCCTATGCCATCCAATATTGAGTTAAAAGTAAAAATTCCTTCTTTTCGTAAGTATGAAAAAGTTCTGAAAACACTTGAGTTAAAACCCAAAGAAGTCCTTAATCAAAAAGACGTTTATTATGAAATTAAAAAAGGTTTACTTAAACTCAGAATAGAGAATGGTAAGAATTCTATAATTGAATATTCAAGAAATGAAACTTCAAAAAACAGAGTTTCCAATTATAATGTTTTGTCGCTTAATGATGATACAGCCGAAAAGTTTTTAGGCAGAGTTTTTAACATAAAAGCAGTAGTTGAAAAGAAAAGGATCTTATATCTATATAAAAATACGAGAATACACCTGGACAAAGTTAAAAAGCTCGGGAATTTTATCGAACTCGAATCGGTAGTTGTTAGAGATAACAAATCTGCAGTAAAAGAATTTAATGAAGTGATTGATCTTCTGAATCTTGATACGGAAAAGCAAATAAGAAAATCTTATAAAGATTTAATAATAAAAAAATGATTTTAGCAAAAAGCACAGAAAAATCTGTTGATATTGATTTTGAAATAGACAGGATAATAAAATCAAATCAACTGGAACGGTTGCTAATTATTGTTCCAACTAACAGGAAGAGCAGGTATCTTAAAAAAGAAATAATTTCTTTAGTTCCTTCAAAAGCTGTTTCCACAATTAATATTGAAACATTCGGTACTTTTTCTACAAAACTTTTTTCCCGGGATCGAAAAGAAGAGCTGAAAGTCTTAAGTGATTCTGCTGCTGCCGTTTTGCTAAGGCAAAGTTTCCAGGAAAGCAAACCGAAATATTTTTCCGGTTATTCAAACGAAATACCGGCAGGAACTCTTGAAAGAATCAGGAATGTAATTTTGGAATATAAAAGACAGGGAATTACACCTGAAATCTTAAAAGCAGAAAGCAAAAAACTGGACTCTCCTGAAAGAAGAAAGGCTGAAGACATTGCCGGGATTTATAACCTGTATCAAAAAAAATTAAATCAACTAAACTTAAAAGAAATCGGGGATGTTTACGCTGAACTTGTTAAGCTGACACCAATAGAATTTAATGATAGCTTCCGGGAATTATATCCTTCGGTAGATTTGGTTATTATAAACGGTTTTGATGAATTTACTTCACCTGAAATCGATATTATTGATTTAACTTCATTTGTAAGCAACAGCAAGTTGTTTTTAACTTTTGATTATTATGATTATAACCCCCTGATTTTTTCACATCTCGACAAGTGTTATTCGAGACTTTCCCAAAAAGGCTTCAGGGAAGTTCAGGAATTATCCCAGGCAGGTTTTAACGAATTCATTTCAGCTGTAAGAAAAGATTTATTTCTAAAAAGAAAAGAGAAACAAACTTCTTTTGCAGAAAAATTAATTTCCATCACTGCAAGAAACAGGGAAACTGAAGTTGCTTTAGTTGCCAAGGAAATAAAAAATCTTATTACTGAGGAAAATGTTGAACCGCATAAAATCTGCATCGTCTTTAACCTGATACAAAAATATTCTCCAATTATAAGAGATCTTTTTCATCTATATGGATTGCCATACAATCTTACCGACAGGTTTTCGTTAAGTAATTCTTCTCCGGTTGTAGCTTTGATTAATTTCTTAGAAATACAGGAGAACGATTATTATTATAAAAGTATCTTCCGCGCATTGAGTAACAGTTATCTTGATTCAGGCAAAGTTGATCTTTCAAGTCTTTTAAAAGCATCGGCAGATTTAAAAGTTCTTTCCGGGTATGAAAGATGGATAACAACACTTCAGGATGCTCTCACTCGCAAAACAGGAGATGAAACAGATTTCAATGAAAGATTTTCATATATAAAAGAAACATATAACAAAGCCTTGGTTTCACTTAAAGAGCTTCATTCTTACTTAAAGTATTTCCAGGAAAAATTAACGGTAAAAGAATTCCGCGACAGGTTTATGGATTTAATCTTTAAGCTCGGTGTTGGCGTAAACGTATTGAATGATAATAGTGAATTGGTAGAGAAAAATATTAAGGCAATAGATACTTTTATAAAGACAGTTAATGAGATTTTAGACCTGCTTGAGGAAGAATATACGAGCCAAACAAAGTTTTCCTTAAAGTTTTTTCTTAACCAGATACGGACAGCAGTTGCATCAGCAAGGTATAATATTAAAGAAAAGCCGGGCTACGGTGTCCAGGTAACTACGTTAAATGAAATACGCGGACTTGAATTCGATTATCTTTTTATATGCGGTTTGTGTGACGGAGATTTGCCAACCCGTTACACTCCCGAGGTTTTTTTATCAGGTTCTTTTTTTAAACATGAACAAAATTACCAGGTTGAAGAAAGATATCATTTCTATCAGTCTTTATGTTCATGGAAGAAGAAACTATATCTTACACATCCTTTAAGTGAAGAAACCAGGGAACTTGTACAATCGTTTTTTTTGAGTGAGTTTAAAAACCTCTTCGAAGTAACGGGAAAAGACGAGACAAATTATCTTAATAAAATATACTCGGAAGATGAGCTTCTGAGAGCGGTGGGTTTTATCGGCGTTGATTCTTTTAAGGAGAAATATGACGAAAAACAGATTCCAATAAATCTTGAAAACATACGGCAGTCAATATCTATAGGTAATTTGAGAACAAAAGATCCATTTGCAGCCTCTGCTTACACTGGAGATATTTATGAATCCCTGCGGGAAAATGATAAAGATTGGCTGGACAGTTTGAAAAATAATAGGTATTCAACATCACAATTAGAAACTTATGCAAAGTGTCCGTATAAATATTTTGCCGAAAGAATATTGAACCTCGAACAAATAGCTGAGCCTGTTGAAGAAGTCGAGGCTCTTGAAATGGGCAGCATACTGCATAACATACTGTATGATTTTTATGCCCGGTTAAAAAATAAAAATATTATTCTGTTTAATTGCTCACAGGATGAACTTAAATATGCAGGGGATTTATTGTTTTCTATTGCAGAAAAGAAAGTTGAAGATGCTAACTTTAAATCGCCGCTCAGTTTTTATGATAGAGAAAAAATACTCGGCATAAACAACAACAGGAGAAGCTCCATCCTTTATGAATTTCTTAAAGCTGAAAGAGAACGGAAAGATGGATTTGTTCCCGCATTTTTGGAAGTCGGTTTTGGTTTTCCCGATAACTATGAGATTCCTGAATCAGTGAGGAATATAAAAGTAAAAGATATTGCCGTAAGAGGAAAAATTGACAGAATTGATATTAATAATGAGGAAAGGGCGTTTAAGGTTATTGATTATAAACTTGGCGGCAGAAAACCGACTGATGAGGATCTTAGAACAGGAATTTCTCTTCAGCTCCCTTTATATATGTTTGCTGCGAAAGAATTAATAAAAGCACAGCTTAAAAAAGATTTTGAGCCGGAGGGAGCTGATATTTATTCGTTGCGATACAGAGAAAAATACTTTGGCAGGCTTCCTGTTAAAAGCTTATCGTCGGATAAGTCATCAGCTGAAATTTTGATAGAAAGTTGCCTTGATTCAATTGCGGAATACGTTCAGTCAATAAGCACTGGAAAATTTCATTTAACACAATTAAAAGATAGGGAAAACAAAGTATGCAGGTTCTGTAGCTTCAGGGCGATATGCAGGATAGAGGAAACAGGCTAAATTGTTTTATCCTGCTGTCAAAAGCTCATAAAAATTTTTCTTCTAAAACCCTTTTATTCAAAAGCTTTTGAACAACCCAAAAAGTTTTCTTGACAAGGAAAACTAAAATCTTTAACTTTTCAGCCACCACTGTTCTTTGTCGGGACGGTGGTAATTTTTTTTAAACTTTTATTAACAAACAGAGTGACCTATGTCTGACCAGGGTTTTGTTTATTTAACCAGGGAGAGACTTATCGAACTGGAAAAAGAACTGCAGGTTCTTAAAACAAACGGCAGAAAAGAAATTGCTAATAAAATTGCAGAGGCAAGGGCTCATGGCGATCTTTCTGAAAATGCCGAGTACGATGCTGCTAAGGAAGAACAGGGGCTGTTTGAGCTTAGAATAAGCAAACTGGAAAATATTCTCTCGCGTGTAAGGGTAATAGACTCATCCCAGTTTCCGGGTGATGAAGTTCATATTCTCTCTACAGTAAAAGTTAAAAATCTTAAGACAAACAAAGTGTTTGAATATACGCTTGTATCTCCCGAAGAAGCGGATTTCCAGTCAGGTAAGATTTCTGTTACTTCGCCTGTAGGACAAAGCTTAATGGGGAATAAAGTAGGTAGCAAAGTAAAAGTGAAAGCCCCTGCCGGGCTTATGGACTTTGAAATATTGGAAATAAAGTAACATCGGAATTGTAAATTGACAGATGAATCCTATATAAGATTAGCTATTGAAATAGCAAAAAAAGGAGCCGGAAAGGTGAGCCCTAATCCAATGGTAGGCGTTGTTATTGTTAAAAATGAAAGGATCCTGGGAGCCGGTTTTCATGAAAAGTTTGGTAGTAAGCATGCCGAGATAAATGCCATTGAAAAAGTAAAAGAAAATATTGAAGGGGCAACACTTTTTACAAATCTTGAACCTTGCAGCCATTACGGTAAAACCCCTCCTTGCGTTGACCGGATTATTTCAGAAAAGATTAAAAGAGTTGTAATCGGTACACTCGATATGAATCCGCTGATAAGCGGCAAAGGTGTTAAGAAGCTTAAATCGGCAGGAATTGATGTTAAGGTTGGTGTCCTCGAAAATGAATGTATCGAACTAAATAAGTTCTTTTTCAAATATGTAACTAAAAAACTGCCGTACGTATCTTTGAAAGCTGCGCAAACTATTGATGGAAAAATTGCCGATAAATCAGGCGAATCCTCATGGATTTCTTCTTTACAATCGAGGAAATATGTTCACAGCCTCAGAGCAAAATATGATGCAGTTCTGGTTGGAAAAGGAACAGTTGAAAAAGATGATCCAAAACTTACGGTAAGATTGGTTGAAGGGCGGAATCCCAAAAGAGTAATTCTCGATGCAAACTTAGATATAAAACTGAGCCATAGAATTTTTACAAAGAACAACGATAGGAACCTGATTGTAATTACATCTAAAAAAAATGCCGGGAAGAAAAGAAAAATTAATAAATTGAATTCACTCGGAGCTTTAGTTCTTTTTGCTAAAGAAGAATCCGGTGAAAAGGTAGATTTAAAAAGTGCTTTGCGAGAGTTATACAAAATCGGCATTGCATCAGTTTTAGTCGAAGGAGGAAGCGAAGTTTTTACTTCATTTGTAAAAGAAAATCTTTTCGATGATATGCTTATGTTTATTAGCCCCAGAATACTTGGCTGCGGGGTTCCGTTGATAGGAAATCTTGGCATTAAAAATTTGCAAAAATCGGTTAAGGCAAAAATCGGGAATGTTGAAAAAATAGGCGATGACATTCTTTTAGAATTACTTAAATAACTTTGTGAAACAAACATTCATAAATCAGAAAGTAAGGGGAATATGTTCACAGGATTAGTTGAAGAAACAGGAAAATTAAAGAAGAAAGTAAAAACCGGGGAGGGTTTTCAATTTACAATCTCAGCATCAAAGGTTTTTGACGATCTTGAGATAGGCAGCAGTATCAGCGTTAACGGTTGTTGTCTTACAGTTGTTAAAAAAGAAGAAAATGCTTTTTCAGTAGATACGATTGAAGAGACACTTAAAAAAACAAACTTAGGCTTGCTTGAAGTTGGAAGCAGAGTTAATCTCGAGCGACCGTTAAAAGCAGATGCACGTCTCGGCGGTCATTTTGTACTTGGACATGTTGATACAACAGGAGTTGTGAAGGAAATAAAGGAATTGTCGAACAGTCATTTTATGAAGATAGCTTTTCCTGAAAAGTTTAAGAATTACCTCATTTATGTCGGCTCAATTTCTATTGATGGAGTAAGTATGACGGTAGCAGAACTTGAAGAGAACTGGTTTGGAGTGGGAATTATTCCTTTTACATGGCAGGAAACAATTTTTTCAGAAAAGAAAGTCGGCGATAAGGTAAACCTGGAATTCGATGTATTAGGTAAGTATGTTGAAAAAATTATGGAAGGCAAACAAGATAATCTTCCAACTGAATGAAAAAAACAGAGCAGAAAGTACTCAGGTTTATTGATGAGAAAAATCTTCTTGAAAAAGATGATAGGATCCTCGTTGCGCTTAGCGGCGGACCCGATTCGGTTTTTCTTCTTCATTTTTTAAACAAGTACAGTAAAAAATTTAAGATATCTCTTTCGGCTTTGCATATTAATCATGGTTTACGTGGTAAAGCAGCATTAGCCGATGAACACTTTTGTAAAAAATTCACTAAAAAGTCAGGCATCCGTTTTTATTCTGTAAAAAGAGATGTAAAGGCTCTGGCACAAAAACTTAAGATATCAACTGAAGAAGCCGGCAGGTTAATACGCTATGAAGAATTTGAAAAGTTTTCCGCTAAAGAAGGGTTTTCAAAAATAGCAACAGCTCATATTGCAGATGATAATGCAGAAACTGTTTTGCTGAATTTAATTAAAGGCACAGGTCTTAACGGCATTTCGGGAATTCCCTTTTCTAGAGGAAAAATTATAAGACCGTTGCTCGTTTTAACAAAAGAAGAAATAATTCAATATCTTGAATTCTATAAGATAGATTACAGAACAGACTTGACTAATCTTCAAAGTGAATATGAAAGAAACTTCTTGCGCAACAAGGTTATTCCCTTAATTAAAAAAAGACTTAACCCCTCTTTAGAAAATACATTACTGAAATCGTCAGGAGTATTCAGGGAAATAAATAATTTTGTTAAAAAAAGATTGAACGATGAAGTTAAAAACCTGGTTTTGAAAAAAGATGATATCGTGAGTATACTTTTAGCCGGACTCGATAAAATAGATTCCGAATTAAGGGGAGAAGCTATTCGTCTTGTATTTGAAAAAGAATACAAGATCAAACTTTCATTTCAAGAGGTAAAAAGAATTTTTTCTTTAATAGAAAAACAGCCGGGAAAAAGTATTAGTCTGCAGGGAAAATTAAAAGTCGTAAGAGAAAGAAATGAGTTAGTTGCTATGAGCCAGGGGAAAGCTTATAAACAAAAACCCGTTATTATTAGCAGTGGGGATTCGGTGAAAGTAAACGATAAGTATTTCTCTATTAAAGAAGTAACAAATAAAAAGAAAAAATTTAATTTAGACAAAAACATTGAATTTATTAACGGAGACAACATACACACAAAATTTATTTTAAGAAGATGGCAGCCCGGCGACAGATTTATACCTCTGGGAATGAAAGGATCTAAAAAAGTATCTGACTTCCTGAGCGAACAGAGACTATCATCATATAACAGAAAAGATCAAATGATATTAATTAACAATAATCGCATTGTTTGGATTATTGGGTTAAGGCTGGATAACAGGTTCAGAATCACTCCACAAACAAAAAAAATATACGAGTTATGCATCATATGAATAAAGAGGATAAAATTATTATTGGTAGTGATGTTTTTGTTCCCCTGATTACAGAGAAGGAACTGAATACCCGTATAAGGGAAATGGGAGAACAACTTTCAAAAGACTATGCAGGTAAAACACCGGTCTTTATTGGTGTTCTTAACGGTGCTTTTCTTTTCCTTGCTGATTTGATAAAGAATATTTACGTTGATTGTGAAATAGACTTTTTTAAGTTATCGAGCTACGGTGATGAGAAAATATCTTCCGGTGAGGTGAAGTTGATTAAAGAGCTTAATTGCGATGTAAATGACAGAGATATTATCATTGTGGAAGATATAGTTGATACAGGTTTATCGATCAGGTATATTGAAGAATTATTCTCAAAATATTCACCCTCCAGTATGAAGGTAGTTTCCCTTCTTTTGAAGCGCGAAAGCCTTAAATATAATGTTAAAATTGATTATATTGGTTTCGAGATTCCAAGTAGGTTTGTGATTGGTTATGGTATGGATTACTCGCAAAAGTACAGGAATCTGCGTTCTATCTATGTTTTGGAAGAGTAACTTGATAAAATTAGAAATAGAAAATAAATTATTTGACTATGTCCAACAATAATGATAAAAATAGCAACAAGACCCCGAAAGGGAGTGGATCAAATAAACCGGACGACAATTTTGATTGGTCGAAAATAATAAGGCTGGTATTCGGTTGGGGTGCTGTTATAGTTGCGGCTGTAATTGTTATGCAGGTTTTCAGAACAGGATCTGCAAACTATGTGGAAATACCTTACAGCCAGTACGAAAAGTTGTTAAACACCGATAAGATTAAGAAAGCAACAATAACAAAATCGGATGTTAATGATTACTATCTTAAAGCAGAACTGGAAAATGAGGAAACTGTCGTTATTAATAATAAAGAAACAAGGGTAACACAGGTTTCAGTTTATCTTCCTGAACCTGTAATCAAGGATCAGGAAGCAGTTTGGAGGCAGAAGGGAATTGATTATTCATTCGATAAAGAATCAAATGAATGGCTTAACATCCTTGTCGGTTTTGTTCCATGGATAATAATAATAGCTGTCTGGATTTTCATAATGCGCAGGATGCAGGGAACCGGGGGGGGCACGCGCGGTATTTTCTCATTTGGAAAGAGTAAAGCGAAATTAATAACTCAGTCCGGTCAGAAAATTACTTTTAAAGATGTTGCCGGTGCAGACGAAGCTAAAGTTGAACTGTTTGAAGTAATAGAGTTTCTTAAAGAGCCGACTAAGTTTCAAAAGCTTGGTGGTAAAATTCCCAAAGGTGTTCTTCTTTTAGGACCTCCGGGAACAGGTAAAACATTACTTGCCAGGGCTGTAGCCGGTGAAGCGGGTGTTCCGTTCTTTTCAATAAGCGGCGCCGACTTTGTTGAGATGTTTGTTGGTGTCGGTGCAAGCAGGGTTAGAGATCTTTTTGAGCAGGGAAAGAAAAATGCACCATGTATAATTTTTATAGATGAAATTGATGCAGTGGGTCGTCACAGAGGCGCAGGTTTGGGCGGCGGACATGACGAACGTGAGCAGACTCTAAATCAATTGTTGGTCGAGATGGACGGCTTTGAGCAGAATACAGGTGTTATTATTATAGCTGCAACTAATCGCCCTGATGTACTCGATCCTGCTTTATTACGACCCGGCAGGTTTGATCGTCAGATAGTTGTTGACAGACCGGATGTAAAAGGGCGCGAAGGTATTCTTAAAGTTCATACCAGAAATATTCCTTTGGCTACCACTGTTAAACTTGATGTTCTTGCAAAAGGTACTCCCGGTTTAGCAGGTGCAGATCTTGCAAATCTTGTAAATGAAGCTGCATTATTAGCGGCAAGAAAAGATAAAGCAAAAGTTGAAATGATTGACTTTGAAGAAGCCAAAGATAAAGTGATGATGGGAATGGAAAGAAAAAGTCTGATTATTTCCGAAAAAGAAAAAAAGATTACTGCTTATCATGAAATAGGGCATGTGCTAGTTGCCAGGATGTTGCCCGAAGCAGATCCTGTGCATAAAGTAACGATAATTCCCAGGGGAAGAGCGCTGGGGGTTACAAGTTATCTCCCGATTGATGAAAAGCATACTTATTCAAAAGATTACCTGGAAGCTATAATTACTTATGCTTTGGGTGGACGTGCTGCTGAAAAAATAGTCTTTAACCATTTTACTACCGGTGCCGGTAATGATATAGAGAAAGCTACGAGTATAGCACGCAAAATGGTTTGTGAATGGGGAATGAGTGAAAAGCTTGGTCCACTAAGCTACGGAGCAAAAGAGGAAGAAATATTTCTCGGCAGGGAAATACAGAAGCATAGAGACTATAGCGAAAAAACAGCTATCGAAATTGATGAAGAAATTAGAAATATTATTATTTCTGCTATGGCAAGAGCTGAGAATATTCTTAATCAAAATATAGATATTCTTCATAAACTTTCTATTGAACTTCTTGAAAGAGAAATTCTCGACTCATCGGAAATTGAAAAAATCATTAAAGGGGAAGAACTGCCTCCGATTAAGAAAAACGGAAGTGCTGAAGGTGAAAATCCTGAAGAGGTTCCTGACCATGTAAAAAAGCTTATAGAGCAGAGAAAGCCGAAAGAAACAACTCCCAAAGATGATTCAAACTGATCAAGGGACTATTAACTACAAAGATGAATTGGTTCGAAAGTTAATTCATCTCTTCTCTTTATCCATCCCGATTATTTATTATTTTATTCCCCGCGACCACGCAATTCTCATTCTTGGTATTCTAACGGGAGTGGCTCTGTTTATTGATTTAAGCCGGTATCTTTCCGCCTCTTTTGGTAAACTTTTTTATAATTTTTTCGGGTTTTTATTAAGAAAACATGAACTCGATTCGAATAAAAGAAATCTTAATGGGGCAACTTATGTTTTGATATCGGCATTGATATGTGTAATTATTCTTCCCAAGGTTATTTTTGTAACCGCATTCAGCATTCTTATAATCAGCGATTCTGTTGCAGCGTTGATCGGAAGAAAATTCGGTAAAACCAAGCTTCTTAGCAAGAGCCTGGAAGGAACATTAGCTTTTTTTATCAGTGCAATAATAGTAATTTTATTTACACCCAAAGTTACCGGTGACATAATAGAGTATTTAATAGGATTTTTTGCAGCATTGGTTGGAGGTATAGTTGAAAATATTTCTTTTGGATTCGCAGATGATAACTTATCAATACCCATTTCAATTGGCTTAACAATGTGGTGTCTTTATCTTTTGTTTTTACCTGAATTGGGTTTAACCTTATTAGGGATTCCAAAATGAAACCCCAAAATTATTTTATAATATTTGGGCTTTTAATTCTGCTTTTTGCTTCCTCCGGGTGTGATCCTTCAATTAAACCTGCAAGAGGTGCTGAAGATGAAATCTACGTTGTTGCGGATTCGATTGAATTTGAAGAACTCAGAACATCGCTTGAAACAACATTCGAAAAATTAATTTACACACCCCAGCCCGAGAAATTATTTACATTAAAGAGAATTTCTGTTAACGAAATCGAAAAATATAAAAACAGGAAAAACGTTATAATTATTGCTCCACTTAATTCTTCTTCAACTGTCTCCCAATTTATCAAAGCTGTAATTGATTCTGTTGCGAGGGCAAAATTGCGGGAAGAAAATGGTTTTCAAATAAAAAAATATGACTTATGGGCAAGAAACCAGCTCGTGATGGTTCTTACTTCGCAGGATACACAGCAATTGGAGTTTAATATTCTTCAGCATAAAGATGATCTTTTATATGCGTTTCAGAAAATATCCGATAGTAGATTGTATTCCAGCCTTTACAGTTCTAAGTATGAGCAGGAAAATGTCGAGGGGATGCTTTTAAAAGATTATGGATGGATAATCTATGTTCAGGCGGACTTTAAGCTTGCCTTGAATAAACCGGAAGACAACTTTGCCTGGTTCAGAAGATCACCCAACAGCGATATGGAAAGGTGGATTTTTGTTCACTGGATTGATAATGCATCACCTGCATTGCTGCAACCCGATTCTATTAAAGCAATCCGGAACAAGTTAACACAGAAACATTATCGCACTTCGGATGATAGTTCTTATGTTGTTATAGCACAGGATTATTACACGACAAGCGAAGTGAATTTTAACGGAAAGTACGCAATCTTTACTCAAGGGCTATGGGAACTTAATATCAAAGGAATGGGAGGACCTTTTATTAATTATACATTTTATGATGAAAAAAGTAAAAGACTCTATATGCTCGATGGATCTGTCTTTGCACCTAAATATTATAAACGTAATTTAATTCAGCAGATGGACGTTACTCTCCAGTCCTTTATGACAGAGAGTGAACTTAGTGCTGATAAGAAAGAAGATTTGCTCGAAGCCGCAGAAGATTAGCCAGCCTGCTTACCTGTGTACAACCGACGGGTTAAATAAATTATTACCGAAGAAATTTATCAAAAAAATTTTGGCTCGATTTTGCCGTTGCCAGAACTTTTGCTAAAAAATCTTCTTTGCTTTTAAAGTTCATCCTTTGTGCAAGAGTTTGTAATTTCACTTCATCCTGTGAAATTATGGGCAACGTGCTGTTAAATATATTTTGATTTGACAGTTCAACAAATTTCATAAAGCTGAAGTTGTCTTTTAGTTTTTTTATCTCTTTTAATGCAGCTTTTTCTTTGCTGAGAATAGCAATGTTCTTAATTGCATTGTTGCCGCAACATTTTTTAAAAAGATCAGGGTTACAAAGTATTAAATATTGAATTACAAATTCAATGTCAGTTAATCCTCCACGGCTCTTTTTTATATTAAAACTATTGCCGGTTAAATGATTTGTCGCCGGATAAGTTTTTCTTCTCATCTCAACCATCTCAGTTTTTATTTTTGATTTGTCTTCTATTTTAATACGATCTGAAACAAAACCAATGAATCTGTTAAAAAGTTTTTTATTGCCACAAACAAAACTTAGTTTTGTAAATGCCTGCAATTCCCATATTCTTGCGCGGCTTTTGAGATAATCTGCATAACTGGATAATTCCCAGACAAGCATACTGCTTTTGCCTTCAGGACGAAGCCTGCAATCGACGCTGAAGGGTGAAAAATCATTTTTAAATTTTAGAAGTATGTTTTGAAATTCCTTCTGTATTACTCCTTTTGAATCGAGTTTATCAACGACAAATATCAAATCAATATCTGAAGCAAATGTCATTTCCTCTGTGCTGAAACTTCCTAATCCAGCTATAAAATATTCTGATAAAATCTTATTCTCCCCTATAAATTTTTCCATAATAGCTGAGATCTTTGCGCTAAAGTAATTGCTAAGAGTTTTTGATAATAAAGCGAAACCAATTTTATTAAGTGTAAACTGAACAGAGAGAATGAATAAGATTTCTTTCATAGAAAAAGTCTTAAGCGAGTTTTTATCTATCTTCTCAAAAACTTTTTTAGATAATAAATATTCCCGCAAATCTTTATCTTCGGCAAAAAGATCAACTGATTTTTGTGAGAACTCCATTATTGTAAGAAAGCTTTTGAAAAATTTTTTATCGTTAAACGCATTGTACCAGATTGAGGGAAAATTGGCTTCTTTGATTATTCTTACAAAATTCTGTAACACTGTGTCGGGCAGGAATGATTTTTTTAAATAATCTAATAAATCAGGTTCAATTTTTTGAAAAGCTAAAATTGAATTCTTATCTGAACTTTTCTGACCGAGCAGACCGGTACCTTCGCGTAGAAATCTTAAATTCTGCAAAGCTTTTGTTTTATTGCTAAAGTTTATGTTAATTTTTCCTTCAGAAAAAGTTTTGTCCTTCCCGCTTCCCGTTATTGAGTTAAATATTTTTTCGACCTGTAAGCGTTGATTTTTAATATCTTTTTTGAATTCGCTGCTGTTCCTGAACTCAAGGAAAGAGCTTAGTTTTTCAAGTGTCTCGCCTTTTTCGGGAATTGAATGAGTCTGGAGATCATTCATAAGCTGCAGGTAATGTTCCACTCTCCTGTAAAGAATATATGCTTTGCGGAGCGTTTCAGCTTCATTAGCTGAAAGAAGTTTCTCGTTCTCAAGTCTGGTAATTGCATCGAGAGTATTTCCGGTTCTGAGTGTTAAATTTTTTCCCCCGTTTATTAATTGAAGAGCCTGGACAGAAAATTCTATGTCTCTGATTCCTCCCGGTATCAGTTTTATATTTTCATCGTCACTTAATTGTTTTTCAATATTTTTTTTAAGCTGTTTAATTTGATCCTGCGGGGAGACAGTAAAAGTTGAAGGATAGATAAAGTGAGATATATAATTTATTAACTTGTCATAAAGCATTTTATTCCCGGTAAGAAAGGAAGCCTTAATTAACATTTGTCTTTCCCAGTCTTCACCACGGGTCTCGTAATAATTTATATACTCGTTAAAAGTTTTACATAACGGAGAATTTCTGCCGTCTGGTCTTAGTCGGAAGTCAATTCTATAAATATACCCGGCGTCCGTTATCGAGGTTGCTGCTTCGATAAAGAGTAGAACAGTCTCGTTCAGTATTTCAGAATATTGTTTGTTTTTAACTTTGCCTTCTTCATCGAAAAGAATAATTAAATCAATATCGGAGCTATAATTAAGTTCATTCCCACCGAGTTTACCAAGAGCGATTATGCAATATTCATGGTTTGTTTTATTGATATCATATTTTAGAAGGACTTCCTTGTAACAAATTGAAAAAAGTTCTGATGCAATTCCTCTTGCCAGGACAGATAAATCAAAAACAGTTTCTTTAAGTTCACTTAATCCTAAAATATCCCTGAGTCCGATTCTTAATATTTCTCTTCTCTTCAGTGATCTTAACGAGTTAACTTTTGCATGGAAGCTTTTAAAAACAGAAGTAGTACTCCTTATTACTTTTACAAAATTCTCTTCATCAAGCCTGCTCTTTAAGTCGGAAGGATTTGCTACCCTGTAAAAAAATTCAGGATTCCTTACTAAAATATCTGTTAAATAGTTGCTGTTGATAGAAATGCCTAAAAGCAGCTCGGCATAATGAGGATATTTAATACAATCCTGCAGTAAAAGTATGCGGTCGTACCGGTTTGTGATAATTCGTAAAAGATTGGATTCGCTTGAGCGGGAAAAATATTTCCGGGAAGCTTCAGTCTCAAATACTTTTATTAATTGTTCAAATTCCTGTTGGCTTAGGTAGCCGGCGGAAAACTCTGCGAGCTTTTCTATAAAATCTTTTGAAAGGACGGATTGTTTTTTAGATTTAATCACGATATGAAAAATAGGAAAACCCTTTTATTCAATCTATATTGAATAAAGGATTTATTCGGGAAAAAAAATAAAATAAAAAAGCCGGAACTAATGTTCCGGCTCAATACGACTACTATTTTCTTACTTTAACATAATCAGCTTGGCTGTTTTTACAAATGTTTCATTACCTTCGAGAGATTTTATACTAATCCTGTACAAATAAATACCACTTGCTACCGGGCTTCCGTTTTCGTTTGTTCCCGACTTCTGCGCCATGTTTTGTACCACCAATCTGATGAACTATAATTTGTTGGATTCATCGTATATGATGAATAATTTGGGTGG
>Ga0154475_1033_pt1 | contig 20145 bp, 16 predicted proteins | sample RifGroC2_FD_115954 | JGI IMG/M metagenome (GOLD analysis project Ga0154475, IMG submission 115954) | Ignavibacteria bacterium GWC2_36_12 | reverse complement strand
GTAAGATGTAAATCTACTTACCGGGAAGGGGTGCTTGCTTCTTTCTTTACTTATTACGATGGCGGAACAGGTGTTCAGGATTGGAATGAAATCGATATAGAGATTTTAGGAAGATACGGCAACGATGTTCAATACAATATTATAACTCCCGGACAGATGGACCACGTTCACCATCAGTTCGTTAACTTTAACCCTCACCTCGATTTTCACACTTATGCTTTTGAATGGACTCCCGGTTATGTAGCCTGGTTTATAGATAATGAAGAAGTACATCGTCAGACAGGAGAGCATATTCAAACGTTGATCAGAGAACAGAAAATAATGATGAATATCTGGAATCCTGCTTATGTTGGTTGGATCGGCAATTGGAACGCGGATGCATTGCCTGCCTTCGCATATTATGATTGGGTCAGCTATTATTCTTACGTACCGGGCAGCGGAGATTACGGCACTGATAACAACTTTACATTTTCCTGGACAGATAATTTTGATTCCTGGGATCAGTCAAGATGGGATAAAGCGACACACACATGGAACGGAAATAATTGCGATTTCATACATGAGAATGCCGTCTTGCAGAACGGAATGCTTATTTTATGTTTAACCGACAGTACAAATACAGGTTATACAGATTTACAAAAACCTTCACTTCTTTGGGCAAGAGCAAATAATGATAACGATAAAATTTTCTTATCCTTTACAGAAGAACTTGACGAAGCATCTTCTGAGAATGCTGCTAATTACATTATACCAAATGTAACAATTAATGGTGCAATCCTTTTGCAGGACATGAAAAGTGTTGAACTCTCAGTATCAGGGATTAACCCTTCCGAATCTTATAACCTTATTGTAATGAATATTAAAGACAGGGCTGAAGCAAATACGATCTTGACGAAGGCTGTTACAATAGTAAAAGCGCAGCCTTTATCTTTTCCGGTAAAGATTAATGTGGGTGGAACAGCAACGATGGGTTTTCTTGAAGATCAGGAATGGAGTTATACTAAAGAGTATGGTTATCTCGATGGCACATCTACTCAATGGGAACTAAGCATTGAAGGTACGGAAGAAGATTCGGTTTACTGGGCAGATCGGTATGGACTTGTTACATATATGATAAGAGTTCCCGTTGGAAGTTATAACGTGAAATTAATGTTTACTGAAAAGGTCTGGAGTGAATCCGGAGTAAGAGTATTTGATGTTTATATTGAAGGCAGCAGGCTAATAGATGATCTTGATATTTATAACCAAGCCGGGTTCCGTACAGCTTACGAAAGCAATTTTTCTAACATTATTGTTGATGATGAGGTTTTAGAAATTCATTTTTGTGCAGAGGAGGATAATGCTTTGATTGATGGAATTGTAATCGAACAAAGCAATACCGGATTATTAAACGAACCTGCAGAAAGAATAAAATCATTTACGCTTGAACAAAATTTTCCAAATCCGTTTAATGGAAGTACAATTATAAGGTATTCGCTTCCCTCTGAAGGAAATGTTAAACTTAAAATATATGATCTTCTCGGAAGCCTGGTTTTTTCAGATAACCTTGGATTGAAGCCACCGGGAGAGTATGAATACAAATGGAATGCTTATAACAATTATAAAAATCCGTTAAGCTCGGGGGTTTATTTTTATTCGCTTGAAGAGAATAATCGAAGCAAGGTTAAGAAATTAATTTTATTGAATTAAGATTTCGTAAATGAAGATTTGATGAATAATTTAATAAATAAAGTTTAGGCGAGGTTAATATGTTTCTTTTAAATAATCTGATATGCGGTTTGTTATTAATAATTTTGTTTGCATCCTGTAAGGATAATGTTGCGGGAAGTGAGGCAGACAGCTCAGGACTAAAGCTTGTCTGGTCCGATGAATTTGATTATACCGGTTCTCCTGATTCTACAAAATGGGCTTATGATATAGGTGCAAGCGGCTGGGGGAATAATGAGCTTCAATATTATAGTTCCGATCCGATTAATGCACGTGTTGAGAACGGTGTAATGATAATCGAAGCCCGGAGACATGAAGGACGCAACCCGGAGTACAGTTCTGCGAGAGTTGTAACGCGGGGGAAAGCCGGCTGGACTTACGGCAGGTTAGAAATAAGAGCAAAGCTTCCTTACGGGAAAGGAACATGGCCAGCTATATGGATGCTTCCACTGCAATGGAATTATGGCGACGGTGGCTGGCCAGATAACGGGGAAATAGATATTATGGAACATGTTGGTTATGATCCCGGGGTAATTCATGCATCCACACACTGCAATTCATATAATTGGCCGGACAATACACAGAAAACAGCTATAATAAATATACCTGATGCACAACAGGATTTTCATTCATATATACTCGAATGGGATTCGGATAAAATGGAAGCTTATGTTGACAGCGTGAAATATTTTACTTCTGAAAACGATAGCTCCGGCCGCGGATGGCCTTTTAACAAAGCTTTTTATTTGATTATGAATATTGCTGTTGGCGGTAACTGGGGTGGTGCACAAGGAGTTGATAACTCCATCTTTCCACAAAGGATGGAAATAGATTATGTCCGGGTTTATCAAAAGAAGTAAGAAGAGAATTTTAGCTTCTTTGGCTTTGAAGTGAATTATTTCATGTCGGATTAATTAAATATAACTTTAATCACTTTTATTAAAGAGTTTCAATGAAATATTTTTTCTCGTTATCATGCTTAATTATCATTTATTTAACCGCTCTTGGTTTTAATAATGAAACTAAAAAATTTGATGCGAGTCCGGTTGTAGCGGAGAAAGTCAAATCTCTTTTGTCTGAAATGACTCTCGAAGAAAAAGTAGGGCAGATGACACTTATAACTATTGAAGCTGTTTCTGAACAGCAGGGAACAAAAGACCAGCATCACGTTTTAGATGATAAAAAGCTTGAAGAGGCTATAAAAAAATACCAGGTCGGATCGATTATTAATGTCTTTGATGTCTCGCACGAAATTGACTACTGGCATGAAATAATTAATAAGATCCAAAACTTTGCTGTAAATGAAACGAGATTAAAAATTCCTGTTCTTTACGGAATCGATGCAATCCATGGAGCTACTTATACAAAAGGATCGACTTTATTTCCGCAGGGAATTAATATGGCTGCTACATGGAACAGGAAATTAGTTGAGAAAATCGGTGAGATTACTTCTTACGAAACAAGAGCATCGGGAATTACATGGAATTTCTATCCCGTTATGGATATCGGAAGACAGCCTCTCTGGCCAAGATTATGGGAAACTTACGGTGAGGATGTTTATCTCGCCTCACAGATCGGAAGCTCTTATATAAAAGGTGCACAGGGAAATAACATTGGCGCTCCCGATAAATTAGCTACCTGTCTCAAACATTATGTCGGTTACAGTTTCCCGGTTAACGGCAGAGACCGTACACCTTCGTGGATTTCCGAACGGATGCTGAGAGAATATTTTCTTCCGACTTTTGAAGCAGGAATATCGGCTGGAGCTCCATCAGTAATGGTTAATTCCGGCGAAGTAGATGGAATACCTACACATTCCGATTATCATCTGCTTACAGAAATTCTTCGCGGGGAACTGAACTTTAAAGGCATTGTTGTTTCCGATTGGGAAGATATTAAAAGACTTTATACTAGGGATAAAATTGCTGAAACACCTAAAGAAGCAGTTCGTATTGCTGTTTTGGCTGGTGTCGATATGAGTATGGTTCCAAAGGATTATAGTTTTTATGAATACCTTTTGGAATTGGCAAAAGAAGGCTCAGTGCCAATTCGGAGAATTGACGAGGCGGTTACGAGAATCCTGACTGTAAAAATGGAACTCGGATTATTCGAAAATCCTTTCCCTGATCCTGAAATGAAAAAGAAACTTGCCTGTGATGAATTTACAAATGTTAATCTTAATGCTGCAAGAGAGTCCATAGTGCTTACTAAAAATGAAAATAATGTTCTCCCTCTTACCAAAAAAGTAAAAGTTTTAGTAACGGGTCCTACAGCCAATATGCTTTCAGTGATGAATGGCGGATGGACAATAACCTGGCAGGGAAACGAAGAATCATTATATCCTAAGGAGAAAAATACCGTTCTCGAAGCAATCAGGGAAAAAATAGGCTTGGAGAATGTTTCTTATGTTGAAGGTTGTTCATTCGATAAAGATATTAATATTGTTGATGCAGTAAAAGAAGCAAAGGGAAATGATGTAGTTGTTTTATGTCTTGGTGAACCTGCTTATTGTGAAGGTGAAGGCAACATAACTGATCTTACACTTAATTCTGTTCAGTTGGAATTAGCTAAAAGAATAATGGCAACAGGAAAACCTGTTGTGTTAGTTATGCTTGAAGGAAGACCGAGAATCATCAGTTCAATTGTAGATGGCGCTGGTGCTGTTCTAACTGCTTTTCTTCCCGGTATGGAAGGAGGAAATGCTTTAGCAGATATAATTTTTGGAGACTATTCTCCAGTTGGAAAACTATCAGTTACTTATCCAAAATATACTAACGGGAATACAACTTATGATTATAAACCGATTGAGAGTTTCGAACCAAATGTGTATGATCCTCAATGGGCTTTTGGTTATGGATTGAGCTATACTACTTTCGGCTATAGTAATCTTAAAATAGATAAAGCCGAAATGAAGGAAGACGAAGAATTGAGCATTTCTGTCGATGTTACTAACACAGGCAATATTGCTTCGGAAGAAGTTGTGCAGCTTTATTTGAGTGATCTTTACGGTTCTGTATCGAGACCAAATAAACAGTTAAAGGGTTTTGATAGAATATCATTAAATCCCGGCGAAACAAAGACAGTTTCTTTTAAAATTAATAAAGAACATTTATCTTTTATCGGTAGAGAAAATAAACGCATTGTTGAACCGGGAGAATTCGAAGTAACGGTTAATACCTTGAAAGAAAAATTTGTTCTTAAATAAGCATAAATGATTTTTAATAATAAACGGATACGAAATGAAATATTTTAGATACTTTGTCTTATTCTTTTTCCTGCTTTTATCTTTTCAAAGCAAAATTTATTCTCAAAACTATCAGCTTGTCTGGTCTGATGAATTTGATAGCACTTCGCTCGACCTGACTTCCTGGACAAAAGAAACAGGGGGAACCGGCTGGGGAAATAATGAACTCCAATACTATACTAACCGGGATACAAACTCGTATCTGCAAGATGGCTATTTGGTAATAAAAGCAAAGCAGGAAAGTTTTGGAGGCAAATCATATACCTCTGCAAGATTAAAAACAGAGGGAAAACGATTCTGGCAGTATGGAAAAATTGAAGCGAAAATGAAACTGCCTTACGGACAGGGAATCTGGCCGGCTTTCTGGATGCTTGGAGAAACTATTTCTTTTGTCGGATGGCCTGCCTGTGGTGAGATAGACATTATGGAAATGATCGGTGGAGAGGGGAGAGAAAAAACTGTTTACGGTACTGCACATTGGGATAATAGCGGGCAACATGCACAGTATGGCGGATCAAAAACTTTATCGTCTGGAACTTATGCAGATGATTTTCATATCTATGCAATTGAATGGAATGAGAGTACGATTAAGTGGTACATTGATAATTCACTCCATACCACAATAAGCATTACTCCTTCAGGGTTAAGTGAGTTTCACCAGGAGTTTTTTATAATATTGAATCTTGCAGTTGGTGGAAATTGGCCCGGCTATCCGGATCAGACTACGACTTTTCCGCAATATCTTACTGTAGATTATGTAAGAGTTTACCAGGATATTCCGGTCGGAGTTGAGGATGAAAGCTCACTTCCATTAGAATTTAATTTAGAGCAGAATTATCCTAATCCTTTTAATCCCACAGCAATAATAAATTTCGTAATTCCCCAATCGTCATTCGTAAATTTAACTGTAAATGATGTTCTTGGTAATGAAGTTGTTACTTTAGTAAATGAAACAAAGTCTCCGGGAAAATACCAAATACAATTTGACGGGAGTAATTTGCCTTCAGGTGTTTATTTCTATTCGTTATCTGCATCTTCTCATCATACTATAAAGAAGATGGTTCTTTTGAAGTGAATCTACTTTCCTGGTCTTTTTCAAGATTATCTAATAAATAAAAAAGCCCACTGGTCGGGCGACCAGGGGCTTCGCTTCCTTAACGTGACAGGTATGGGGGAGACCTGACACAGAAGCAATTATAAACTTACTATTTTATACTTCAAGTGAATTGCATATTCCCGTTTTGAAGTTCTTTGCAAGATAACAAAAATTACTATTGAAAGAAATAAGAATTTAAATTATTGCGTACGGCTTTATTTGCACATAAACATTATTGCAAGAGTTTGGCGTTCATATTATATTTACTTGTGAGAAATGTTGAATGCGGGAATAGCTCAGTTGGTAGAGCGCAACCTTGCCAAGGTTGATGTCGCGGGTTCGAGTCCCGTTTCCCGCTCTTCAGAATCCACGGAAGTGGATTTTATTTTTTAGGCGCTGTAGCCAAGCGGTCTAAGGCGAAGGTCTGCAAAACCTTTATTCGTCGGTTCGAATCCGACCGGCGCCTCAATCTCTCCTAAAATTATGTTTACAGTTTACATTCTAATAAGTCTTAAAGACCAAAAACGGTATATTGGTTTAACTGAAAATCTGGAAAGAAGAATTTATGAGCATAATTCCGGCTTAGTTAAATCAACCAGAAATAGAAGACCACTTAAACTAATTCATACCGAGAATTTTGAAACTAAGAAGGAAGCTGAAAGCAAAGAAAAATTTTATAAAACAGGAAAAGGAAGAGAGCTTTTAAAGAACTTAAATATTAAATAAAGCTGTAGACCATACCGACCCAAGGTGAAGGTCTGCAACCCGCCAATTGGCGGGCGAATCCGACCGGCGCCTCTGATTCCCCAATTTACTACTTTATTTCCTTGCACCGTGTATGAATCCACGGTAAGGAAGTGAATGCTGAACAGTTATAAAAGCCTCTTTATCAACCGATTCTACAAGCCGTATAACTTTCTTTTGATATTTTCTTGCGATAATAACAATGATTATAGAAACTCCTCCAGCACTTCCTTCGCCGGGTAAAATTGTTACCCCGTATTTTGATTTTCTTAAAGTATCGGCAATCCGATCTGTATAATGCTTTGAGATAATATTAAGCTGAACAAAGCCAAAACCTATTTTTTGTTCGAGGGTTATTCCTAAAATATTTCCCAGGGCAAAACCTGTCGCATAACCTAAAAGATTTGCATAATTATCTAAGTGCTGGAAGATAAATCTTATGGCGAGAACCCAGATCAGTACTTCAAAAAATCCTGTTATACCGGCAAGATATTTCTTCCCCTGCACAATTAAGATGGTCCGCATAGTGCCTATGGAAACATCGCAAATTCTCATTCCCATAATCAGCAGTGACCCGGCTATAGTATCGAACATCTAATCTCCGGTAAATGATATATACAAATATAAAATTAAAGAAATTAACAATATTATTTTTATCTTTAACAACCGATGAAAATTATTTTATATGTACGAAACTGAAAGACAGGACCTGGTTGATAAAATATCTCTTAAAGGGATATACGATATTTCTGTTTTGAAAGCAATAGGCGAAGTGGAAAGACACAATTTTGTCCCTGATGCAATGAAGCATCATGCTTACAAAGATGCAGCACTCCCAATCGGGTATGGACAAACAATATCACAGCCATATACTGTTGCTTTTATGACCCAGGCTTTACGATTGAAACCGGGTTATAAAGTTCTTGAGATCGGTACAGGTTCCGGTTACCAGGCAGCTTTATTGATAAAAATGGGAATGGATGTTTACAGCATAGAAAGGAACGTGGATATTTTTTATCAAACAAGAAAGTTGCTCGATAAGCTTGGATTAAGAATTAATACCAAGTGTGGTGACGGTACATTAGGATGGGAAGAATATGCGCCTTTCAACGGAATATTAGTTACCGCAGGTTCGCCTACAATACCGAAATCATTAATGAAACAATTAGCTGTTGGCGGAAAAATGGTAATTCCCGTTGGAAATAAATATTCACAGATTTTGAAGATTGTTACAAAGATTGAGGAAGAAAATTTTGAAGTTGAAGATGTTCCTGAGTTTGCTTTTGTTCCTTTGATTGGCAGAGAAGGTTGGAAAGATAAATGATAAATCAAGGTTCAAGTGTAAGATCAAGTTTAAGTAGTTTGAGTTTTTATGAAGGATAAAATTCGCATTGCATCGGGTCAGGGTTTTTGGGGAGACCTGATTGATGCACCTTATCACCAGGTTACTAAAGGTGAAATAGATTACCTTGTAATGGATTATCTTGCCGAAGTAACTATGTCTATTCTTCAGAAACAGAAGAACAAAAATCCTGATTTTGGTTATGCAAGAGATATTCCCGATTTGATGAAACGAATACTTCCTGCAATTAAAGAAAAAAAAATTAAAGTGGTTACAAATGGCGGTGGAGTTAATCCAGTTGCTTGCGCCGAGGCTGTAATTAATGTTGCCAAGGAATTAAAGATTAATGATTTGAAAATCGGAGTTATCCTTGGTGATGATATAAGTAAGAGAATTGATGAAATAATTGCTTCCGGTTCTGAGTTGAATAATATGGATACGGGAGAATCTATAAAGAATGTAAAAGATAAATTATTAAGTGCGAATGTTTATTTCGGTGCATTTCCAATAGTTGAGGCACTTAAGCGTGATGCAGATATTGTTATCACAGGAAGAACAACAGATACGGGCTTAACTCTCGCACCAATGATCTATGAATTTGGCTGGAAGCCTGATGATTATAATTTACTCTCTGCGGGTACGGTTGCCGGGCATATTCTTGAATGCGGTGCTCAGTCTTCCGGTGGTAATTTTTTAGGCGATTGGGAATCGATTCCCAATATGGCAGAAATTGGATTTCCTATTGCAGAAGCCTATCCAAATGGAGAAGTTGTAATTACAAAACATAAAAACACAGGCGGTAGAGTTTCTTTCGAAACAGTGGCTGAGCAATTAGTTTATGAAATTGGTGACCCGGTTCAATATATAACTCCAGATTGTGTTGCAGATTTTACATCGATTAAATTGGAAGATCTTGGGAATGACAGAGTGAAAGTTTACGATGTTAAAGGTAAACCTGAAACCGGGTTTTACAAAGTATCATGTTCTTATGCTGATGGTTATTCTGCATCGGCGTCTTTAACTTATTCCTGGCCACAGGCTCTTACAAAAGCAAAAGCAGCGGATAAAATTTTAAGAAGAAGATTAGAGCTATTGAATCTTAAGTTTGATGAAATAAGAACGGAGTTTATCGGTTATAACGCTTGTCATGGTCCTTTATCTACAAAATTAGATGAAGATTTAATTAACGAAATTATGCTAAGAGTAGCAGTTCGTTCTCACGATTATAATTCTGTAGAAAGATTCGGAAAAGAGATAGCACCATTGATTTTAACTGGTCCGCCAAGTGTTACAGGTTTTGCCGGTGGCAGACCAAAGCCAAGTGAAGTAGTCGCTTACTGGCCGGCTCTTATTCCTAAAAAACTTGTTAAACCCGAAATAAGAATTTTATGAAATCTCAAAAGTCAAATCTCAAAACTCAAATATTGAAAAATACTTCTGCCGTTTGCCCTTTGCCTAGTCACTTGTGGAGCGTAGAATGAATGTTCTCTTAAAAGATATAGCTCACGGGCGCAGCGGAGACAAAGGCGATGCTGCCAACATCGGCATTATCGCTTACGATGATAAGGGATTTGAGATAATCATGAAACATCTTACTGCTGAAAGAGTTAAAAAACATTTTGAAGGAATCTGCCTTGGTAAAGTGGAAAGATTCGAATTACCCAATATTAGAGCGTTGAATTTTTTGCTTCATAACACACTCGGCGGAGGAGGAACAGTTTCACTTAAGCATGATGCACAGGGTAAAACTCTCGCAGCAGCGTTGCTTAGAATGGAGATAGAGGATGCATGAATGCATGCTTGCATGAATGCATGTATGAATGATTTGAAATATATTTATACATGCGATCATGCATTCATTCAACCATGCTGATAAAACTTTGTACGTTCAATTTATTGATAACAAAAACTAAAACCACGAAAACTTTGGAGCTACTTTATGTACGAAGAAGAAATGAAAACCTTAAAAGTATTCAGGACACGAATTGATAATTTAAGAGGTTATCTTTGACGTTGATAAAAAAGAATCAAAGATAAAAGAGCTTCAGGATAAAACTTCCGAGCCATCCTTCTGGAATGATCAGATCGCTGCACAGGGAACTCTGCAGGAAATAAAATCGCTTGAGTCATGGATAAAATTGTGGAAAGGTGTAGATGTAAAGGCAACGTCTCTTGAAGAATACGTTGAACTTGCACAAATGGAGGGGGATGAATCTCTTCATGATGAAATTCAGATTGAATTGAAATCTCTTGAAGAGATCGTTGAGAATGCAGAGCTGAAAAATATGTTAAGTGGTCGTGATGATTCTAAGAATAGTATTCTGACTATTCATTCAGGAGCAGGAGGAACCGAAGCGCAGGACTGGGCAGAGATGCTTATGCGAATGTATTTACGCTTTGGAGAACAGAATGGTTATGCTATGAGAATAATCGATTTGCTCGAAGGAGATGGCGCAGGAATAAAAAGCGTTACTATTGAAGTGGAAGGGGAATTTGCGTATGGCTATCTCAAAGCAGAAAGCGGTGTTCACCGTTTAGTAAGGATTTCTCCTTTCGATTCTAACAAAAGACGGCATACATCTTTTGCATCTGTTTTTGTTATACCTGAGGTTGATGATACAATTGAAATAGAAATCAATCCTGCCGACCTGCGTATCGATACTTACCGTTCGGGAGGCAAAGGCGGGCAGAATGTAAACAAAGTTGAAACTGCTGTCCGTATTACACACGAACCAACCGGGGTTGTTGCTGCCTGCCAGAGTGAACGTTCCCAAACACAAAACAAAACTAATGCAATGAGGCTGCTGAAATCCAAACTCTATCAACTCGAACTTGAAAAACAAACTGCGGAGTTAGATGAGATAGAAAAAAACAAAATGAAAATTGAATGGGGAAGCCAGATTCGTTCTTATGTTTTTCATCCTTACAATATGGTAAAAGATCACCGCACGGATGAAGAAACTTCCGATGTGCAGAGAGTAATGGATGGAGATATTAACAGGTTTATTAAAGCATATTTGTTAAAATTCAGTAAGAATTAAATCTGATTGTGAAACGGCAAAGGGCAAACGGCAGAAATTCTAGTGTAATTTTGAAGTATTAGATCAGCAAACAGTAAATTCGGAAATATCAAATGCATTGATCTTAATTCGTAAATCTTAAATCGTAATTCATAATTCCTTTCTTTTTTTACATTCTAAATTCTACATTCAACATTCTACATTAAAAAGCTCTGATGAAATTTATTTCAGGATGTATTCTATCCTCTCAAGTTTTCCGTCAATTAGCTGATTTGGAAAAACATTAAAAATTTTACAAAGCAATTGATATATATCAATATTATTTACTGTTCCAACCTGGTAATTCTTCCTGAATAAAGGACCGACTGCATAAAAAATTCCATTCATATCCATAGAGTAATTATCGTAACCATGATTTCCCTTCGTATTCCACTTTTTCATACTTTCGAATGATTTATTAGTTTCAAGGCTCCATCCATTCTCTGCAATAATTACGATTTTACTTATCAATGGATTATCAGAAAAATGAAAGTAAGCCGGAACATTTTCTCTTTTATAAACTTTATAATGATTTTCATTTTCTTTCAGCTTATTGTAAATATTATCGAGCTGCCCGGTTTCAGGTTCAATCATCATAAAAGGACCATTGTCATTTTGTTTATACATATATCCGTTAAGTATATTTTCAATATTAATAATTTTGTCGATGCTTACTTCGGTCATTCCGTGATCGGAAACAACGATGATATTGGTGCTGTCAAAAAGATTAATCTCTTTAAGTTTTTCAAAATAATATCCGAGGATGCTATCGAGCTGCGCAATAGCAAAATTAGTTTTAGGAGAATCCGTTCCATATTCGTGTCCGTAAGTATCAGTAGCATCAAAATAAGAAGTGATAAAATATGGGCGCTGATCATAAGGCAGTTTGAGCCAGTTTATTACCCCATCGACTCTTTCCCTGCAAGGTCTTTTATGTTCATATTTATGATAGTGAGTAGGGCGGCGATAAGAAAGAGTCAATTCAGAACCGGGCCAGAAGTAGCTAGCGGTTTTTATTCCCTGGCGTTCGACAGTTTCCCAGAAGGTTTCTCCCTTATACCATTCAGCATCACGGGTAGAAATTGTATCACTTAATGAATAATGAGTCCCTGTAAAAGAATTCCAGAATGAGTTGGAAATTATTCCATGATGCTCCGGATACATTCCTGTAATAATTGAAATATGATTAGGGAAAGTTTTTGAAGGGAAGCAGGGACGAAGCGATTTTGCGGAAACACCGTTCTCTTTTATAAAATCAAAATTAGGTGTAATTCCCCTGTCAACATAATCCCATCTGAATCCGTCGAAACTTATAAGAATTACGTATGGCTTGGGTTGTGCAAATAATCCGCCGACAGAAATTATAATAACAACAATGACAATAAAAAAGTTTTTCACAATTATCTCCCGCTGAGAAAAATCAATAATTAAATCTTATAAATAAATTAAAATTAAATTAGTTAAATAGTTGGAAAGTTTTAAAAAATTGTTAAACTATTTTGCCAAAAAAATTCCGATCATTCAGTATCCTGTTTCTTTTTCCAAGGCTGTCAGGAACCAATTCCTGACAGATAAAAGTTTGCTCACCTAAAGTCACCAAATGGTTGGTGACTTCCAGCAATTAAATTAGTTAAATAGTTGGAAAGTTCTAAAAAATTGTTAAACTATTTTGACAAAAAAATTCCGATCATTCAGTATCCTGTTTCTTTTTGATTTTCTTTTTAATTTATCCTGTATTATGAAAAAGAAAAAAACAGTAAGAAAAGGGAAAAAGAAAAAAGACTTCTTCGATAAAGTCTACAAAATAGTCGCCAAGATTCCTTACGGTAAAGTTGCAACTTATGGAGATATTGCTGAAGCCTGTGGTATCCGTTCATCTGCAAGAACTGTTGGTTGGGCTTTAAATGGAGCAAAAGAAACCGGCTTACCTTGTCACCGTGTTGTAAACAGGTTTGGTGCTTTAACAGGAAGAGTGCACTTCGGCAGTTACGATTTGATGGAAGAGCTTCTAAAATCGGAAGGAATTGAGTTTGATAAAAATGGTTGTGTTAAATTGAATAAACATCTTTGGAAACCAGGGAGAAGTTCAAGTGCAAGAGCAAGTTCCCGCCTTCGCCAAGGCTACGGCGGGCAAGCAAGAAAATTGAAGGATTCAAAGATAAAAAAATTGAAAAATTAATTTTCCAATAATGATCACAGCCATTCGCCAGAGTTGTATCGTCTAATCTTTACAGATGAAACTCCTGAATCTATATTAAGGAAAATCTTTTTAGTTGAACTATCAAAATTTTCCGTTCTGTACAATTCTTTTCCGACTTTGTTGAAACGGTCAAAGTCCTTGCTGGATAAGGTTACATCTGCATTAAGTTCGCAACCGCTGCTTTCCGGGATTAATATTTCAATCGAAGAAGCTCCCGCATCAATTTCAATATTTGTAGTATCATTCAAATCGCCCAAATAAATCTTTAATGATGCCGCTCCTATGTCAATATCTACATCATTGACCTTAAATGGTCTTAGGTCAAATTCTGTTGATGCAGCGCCTACCTCAAAATTCAAATCCCAGACAGGATTTGTGTTAAGGCTTATATCGACTTTATTTTTTATTTTTCCATTAAATACGAAAAACTTTTTCTCAGTTCTTTCAAAAATAAGGCTGGCATTTTCACCATTAATCGTGCTGGTAAGAACAAATCTATCTCCGTATCCTCTTGTTGTTGCAGCAAATAATGAGCTTGTCGTATCTGTAATTTTGAAAGAACCCACACCGGCTTTCAGATCGAGGGATGCAGTCTTTATTTTATCATTATAATCTTCATAAAAATTTTTTACCTCATAATCGTGATCGTTCCAATCTTTAATAACTACACCGTGGTGTATTCCGGAAACAAAATCATTTTCAAAAAATCCGCATCCGCTTTTTAGCATTGCAAAAAGGGAAATCCCGATAACTATAGCGATTATACTTGCAAATGCTCCTCTTACAAAAGGTGATTTGATTAAGAGAGAAATACCTATCAGTATTAAGAAGACGGGCCAGTATTTCCAGATATTAACCCAGTAAAGTGTAAAGCTGGTTACATTATTCAGCAGAATTAAAACCCCGATAGTTATAAACAAAAATCCCCAGAATAAATGTTTGGTTTTCATTTTTTAACTCAAAAATTTAGATTGTTTTTTCTTTTTGCATTAAGAAGAATTCCGATACCGGCAGCAACCAGAATCAGGGGCCAGAAATCTCCCAATCTTATTCTTGGTATAAAATTATCGGCAAGAAAAATCACACCAAGAACCAGAAGTATTATCCCTGCAAATGTCCTTCTTTTCTCTCTTTGCTGGTCGAGTGTAGAGTAATAAGCTTTTGCATCGAATTGTTTTTCTTGCTTTGGTGTATCAGTTTCTGTTTCTTCTTTTTTTTGTTCGGTAGTTTCGGGATTCGGAAATTTTATCGGCTCTTCCGGTACAATAATCCACATTATAATATATGCGAGAACTCCTGTTCCGCCAAGAAAAAGAGTCACGACAAAAAGCACTCTAACAAGAGTTACATCAATGCCGAAGTATTCTGCAAGTCCGCCTGCAACACCTCCAAGCATTTTATCTTTGAAAGAACGATACAGTTTTTTGTTCATCGTTAGTCTCCTGTTAAGTTTCTTGATACAATTATAACAAATTTGTTATAAAAAACTTAAGAAAATGTTTCAATCGGTTTGCATATTTGAATTACGGAAAAGAAAGCATCCGAACGGGAGACAAAATGCTGAAATAATATATGATTGTAAAATCTTGCTTACTTTTCTATTTTTAAGCTTGGTTATTGGTTGGGTTATTAAGTTATTCAATCGCTCAATAAACTCAATAACTCAATAACTTGATATCTTAATAACTTATTAACCTAAAAAAATGAAAATAGCACTCTGCCAGGTAAATACAATAGTAGGCAATATTGAATACAACAAATCCAGGATTATTGATGGCTACAAGAAAGCTGTTAATGACGCAGCCGATTTAGTTATCTTTCCGGAGCTTTCTCTTATCGGTTACCCGCCTTTAGATCTTGTTGAGAAAAAAGAATTCCGGCAGGCATCGTTAAAAGCTTTAGCAGAAATAGCTGATCAATCCGGAGAAGTTGGTTTATTATTTGGAACAATAACTGAAGATGACGATAATATCGGAACAGATATTCATAACTCGGCTGTACTTTGTTATAATGGAAAAGTTCAGTTCATCCAGCATAAATCCTTAATTCCTAATTATGATGTTTTTGATGAGATGAGATATTTCGATCCGGCTAAGTCAATTTATGTTCATGAGTTTAAAGGTGAAAAGCTCGGAATTTCTGTTTGTGAAGATATCTGGAATGATGCCGATTACTGGTACAAACAAAGATACAGTTACGATCCCGTTAAAGATCTTATAGAAAAGCATGCATCTGTTATTGTTAACATTTCTGCGAGCCCTTATTCTTTTGGTAAAAGAGAAAGCAGGAAAAATATGCTTTCTGTTCTTTGCAAAACCGAGAAAATACCGCTGGCTTATGTTTGCGACGTTGGAGCACAAACGGAATTGATTTTCGATGGTGCAAGTATGTGTTTTGATAACGAAGGAAATCTTGTAAAGCTCGGTAAAGCTTTTGAGGAAGATTACTTTATTTTTGATACGAAAGAAAAATGTCAACCGGTAAAATCCTCTGAAAGGAGCTTTGAAGAAGAAACTCTTTCTGCTTTAATTTTTGGGCTGAAGGAATATTGTTCAAAACAAAAATTCAGACAAGTTCTTGTAGGTTTAAGCGGGGGAATTGATTCTGCACTTGTAACTTATATTGCTGTTAAAGCAATTGGTCCAGAGAATGTAAACGTAATGTTAATGCCCTCTATATATTCCAGCGAGGGAAGTATAAAGGATTCCGAGAAACTAATTAAGAATTTAGGAATCTTATCGTCTAACGTTTCTATTCAGCCTGTTGTTAAAGAAGTATTAAAGATGTTGTCATCGGTTGTAACAGAAAAGCATAAAAGGATAGTTGAGGAAAACATACAGGCAAGAATCCGAGGTGTTTATTTAATGGCTGTTTCAAACCAGTTTGGATATTTGCTCTTAACAACAGGAAACAAATCCGAAATGGCAGTCGGATATTGTACTCTTTATGGTGATATGGCTGGCGGCTTAGGAGTTATCGCAGATGTTTATAAAACGGATGTTTATAGAATTGTAAACTATATCAACAAAGAGAAAGAAATAATTCCGAAAGAAATAGTTGAAAAAGAACCGTCGGCAGAACTAAGCCTGGGACAAAAAGACCAGGATATATTACCGCCTTATGAATTGCTTGACAAAATCTTAAAAATGTATCTCGAAGAAAATAAGGAATACGATGAGATAACAAAAATTATTGGTGACGGTGAAGTCGTAAATAAAGTTTTAAAAATGGTAGATAATAATGAGTATAAACGAAGACAGGCTGCACCTGCTTTAAGAGTATCAACAAAGGCTTTCGGTTATGGAAGAAGGTATCCCGTAGTGCAAGGGTGGAGAAAGTAGATGGAAGATGTTAGATGGAAAATGTGAAATGGTAGATGGCAAATGGAAGATGGAAAATGCCTGCCGCCGGCAAGGCAGGGAAGATGGCAAAAGGCAGACGATTAAATAGAAGTTCAGCAGGTAAATCAATTTTGTCATCAGGTATCCGGAATCTGGCATCCGGAATCCGGTATCAGTAATTAAAAAACAATGAATAAATAAAATGAAAAAATTATTAATTGCAGTTTTGATATTAACTGGAAGCGCTTTCGCTCAATTCGGTTTGAAGCAGGACCATGTTAAAATAAAAAGCTATTTGTCTTTTGATAAAGTTTATCCAGCAAGTGAAGTAAAGCTTGCTGTAAAAGTTAATATTGAAGACACATGGCATATCAATTCAAATAAACCTTACGAAGATTATTTGATCCCTAGTGAACTGAATATTGATACAACATATTTTAAGCTAACTAACACAGTATATCCCAAACCTCACGATTTCAAATTTGATTTTTCCGAGAATGCTTTATCTGTTTACCAGGGAGAAATTTATATCGGTGCCTTGATTGAAACGTCAAAAGAGATTGAGCCTGGAGAATATAAACTAATTGTAACTCTCGATTACCAGGCTTGCAACGACAAATCTTGTCTTGCTCCAACATCGGTTCAGGATACTTTAACTGTGGTTGTTGCCGATATGCAATCTGTTATCAATGAAATAAACCAGGATATTTTTAAGAACATCGATCTTTCATATTCAGCTTTGAGCGGGGGATCAATGGACGATGATAATTTTATTTCATCAACTCTCGAGGGTAGCGGATTATTTCTTGGACTTCTATTTGTATTTTTAGGCGGGCTTGCTCTTAATCTTACTCCTTGTGTTTATCCTTTAATACCGATTACAATTGGTTACTTTGGTGGGCAAAGTGAAGGAAGTACCGGTAAGTTGTTTTTGATGGGACTTTTATTTCTCATTGGAATGGCGGTTACTTATTCGATAATTGGTGTAGTTACTGCATTAACAGGTTCAGTATTCGGCGGACTCCTTCAGAATACTTTTGTCATTTTAGGAATCGTCTTAATCTTTTTGATACTCTCTCTTAGTATGTTCGGAGTTTATGAGTTCAAACTTCCCGATAGCTGGGTGCAAAAAGCCGGTGGGGCAAAACAAGGTTATTACGGTGCATTTTTTATGGGATTAACCATGGGAATTGTTGCGGCACCCTGCATTGGTCCTTTTGTAATTGGTCTTGTAACTTATGTTGCTGCAAAAGGAGATCCCTACCTTGGTTTTCTTTTATTCTTTGTTCTTGCTGTAGGATTAGGATTTCCTTATCTCCTTCTTGCAGTCTTTTCGGGTAAGATAAAAAATCTCCCGCGGGCAGGTGAGTGGATGGATGGTGTAAAGCATATCTTCGGTTTTATTTTGATAGGGATGGCGATTTACTTTTTGCTTCCACTGTTGCCTGATTCATTCAGCGGTTACGTTCTTCCTGCTTATATGGTATTTATTGCTTTGTGGCTTTTGTTTATTGAGAAGCTTGCAAACCGGGTTAAAGGATTCAGGATATTTAAAATTGCTTTTTCTCTTTTGATTCTTGCAATCGCTATTTATGCTTTTATTCCTGAGGAGAAAAATTCTGTTGACTGGAAACCTTATGCGGAAGGAGTAATCCCTGAAAAGACTGAAACTTCCGGTGTTATTATAGATTTTTATGCTGACTGGTGCATTCCCTGCAAGGAACTCGATGTGTACACATTTTCTGATTCTAAAGTGATTGAAGCGTCTAAAAACTTTTACACGTTCAAAGCCGATATGACAAAATCTCTTTCCGATGAAGTTGAAGCTTTAAGAAACAAATATAAGATAGTCGGTGTACCCACAGTTTTAATTCTCGATTCTGAAGGGAAAGAAGTGAAAAGAATTACAGGCTTTGTTAATGCTGACGAGTTTTATAAGATTATAAAAGATGTGAATAGATAAAGTAAATTAGATATGACAGACTTTGAAAATCCCGCATATCTCCTTATCTCTTTCTTACTTCTTATAAATTTCTTTTCAATATTGAGAATCGATTGTTCAGAATAACAACAGTCTTCCTTCCCGCTAGCTGAAAATCTTTACATACTTTGATAAATAAGCATTTCACTTTATAACCAAAAGTGCATATAAATGGCACGTTTTATGGCTTTGCATGGAACTGAATTCTAAAATTTGTTAACTAAAGTGAGAGAAATGGTAAAGGAAAAAGAACTTAAAACTCTTGATGAAGTAACAATCAGGTTTGCCGGCGATTCAGGGGATGGCATGCAGCTTACGGGAAGTCAGTTCAGCGATACAACAGCTATTGTCGGTAACGACCTCAGTACTTTGCCCGATTATCCTGCAGAAATAAGAGCGCCCTCGGGAACAGTTTACGGAGTGTCAGGTTTTCAGCTTCATTTTGGAAGCAAAGATGTGCATACTCCGGGTGACAGACCGGATATTTTGGTGGCAATGAATCCCGCAGCAATTAAGAAAAATTTAAACGAATTGAAACCCGGTGCAATTATCATTGCAAACTCCGATGCATTTGATAAAAAGAGTCTTGAGCTTGCAGGTTATGAATCGGATCCTTTGGAAGACGACAGCCTTGAAGGCTTCGTGGTTTTTTCTGTGCCGGTAACTTCATTAACATTCTCTGCGCTTGAAGGGACGACATTAGGCAATAAAGAAAAATCCCGATGTAAAAACTTTTTTGCTCTTGGTTTAATGTATTGGCTTTTCAGCAGACCTCTTGAACAAACTCTCGATTGGATTCGATCAAAATTTAAAAATAAACCAGAGTTTATTGACGCAAACGAAAAAGCATTAAAAGCCGGTTACAATTTCGGTGAAATGACCGAGACTTTTACAACAAGGTTTCATGTTGATCCTGCCACGTTAAAGCCGGGAGTTTACAGAAGCATTTCCGGTAACGAAGCAACTGCACTTGGATTCCTGGCTGCTTCAGTGAAAAGTAAACTGCCGCTTTTTCTAGGTTCATATCCTATTACTCCTGCTTCCGAAATTTTGCAGTACCTGAGTCTTTACAAAAATTTTGGTGTAAAAACTTTCCAGGCGGAAGATGAAATTGCAGGTGTTACTTCAGCCATCGGTGCTGCATTTGCAGGTTATCTTGCAATTACAAATACAAGCGGTCCCGGTCTTTCTCTTAAAACAGAAGGTATCGGTCTTGCAGTTATGACTGAGCTTCCACTTGTTATTATTAATGTTCAGAGAGGCGGACCAAGTACGGGACTTCCGACGAAGACCGAACAGGCTGATCTTTTGCAAGCTTTATATGGAAGAAACGGTGAAGCCCCTGTTCCCGTTCTGGCTGCTTCCAGTCCGATTGATTGTTTCTATATGGCACTCGAAGCATCGAGAATTGCTGTTAAATATATGACACCT
>Ga0154475_1078_pt1 | contig 20233 bp, 18 predicted proteins | sample RifGroC2_FD_115954 | JGI IMG/M metagenome (GOLD analysis project Ga0154475, IMG submission 115954) | Ignavibacteria bacterium GWC2_36_12 | reverse complement strand
AGATCTGGAAAAAATAAGTGAAGCAGTTAAATCGGTTGGTGCTTATTTAGCTTTGGACCTGAGCCAGTCTCTGGGAGTTCTTCCAATAAACATAAATAAAATTGATCCGGATTTTGCCGTTGCAGTCGGCTATAAATGGATGCTTGGTCCGTACAGCTTGGGTTATATGTATGTTTCACCGAAGCGGCAGGATAAAGGAGAACCTTTGGAATATAACTGGAGTACGCGAAAAGGAAGCGATGATTTTTCAAAACTTACAGGTTATGTTTCAGAATACCTGGCAGGCGCAAGAAAATTTGATATGGGAGAGTCTGCACAGTTTAATATTTTGCAGATGTCTATTGCAGCACTTGATCAGATTTTACAATGGGGAGTTGAAAATATTCAGTCTTCAATAAAAATATTAACAGATAAGATTTCTGAAAACCTTAGTAATAATTATGAGAAACCTCTGACGCCTCATGCAGGTCATCTTATGGCAGTTCCAATTGGAACCAGGGATAAGGAATTATTGAAAAAGAGATTCAAAGAGAAGAAAATCTTTGTCAGCTTCAGAGGCACTTCTATCAGAATAGCTCCACATTTGTATAACGATGCTTCTGATATAGACAGGTTATTGGAGTGTTTGGGTTGAAAGAATAAAAACCGTTGAAACGGTTGCAATAATTTTTTCTTTGTTTTCCCCACGGTTGAAACCGTGGGTTAATTTTTGGTATTGTCATTCCGAACCTGCCTATCGGCAAACAGACAAGTTCAGCTTGACCATTTATAGGAAATATGGTTTTATTAACGTAACTTAGATGTGCGTGATTTTTAAAAGTATGCCTTCATTCACTTACCCCTCTTGACTGCAGATTTTTAATAAATCTTAATTTTACAAACCGCCGTATTAAAACATTTAAGTTTTAACCCGGCAAATAATATATCAGTCTCGTCAAAGATGAGCCTGGATAAATAGAAAGTAATATGTCATTCGAAAATCTGAATCTTATTAAGCCTTTACAAACAGCATTAGCTAATGAAGGTTACACAATACCGACACCAATTCAAAAACAGGCGATCCCCGTAATATTAGAAAGAAAAGATCTTCTTGGCTGTGCACAAACAGGCACCGGCAAGACTGCTGCATTCGCCATTCCTATTTTACAAATTCTCAGCCAGGAGAGAGAACCCGGCAAATCAAAAAGAACTATAAAAGCTTTAATCATTACACCAACAAGAGAGCTTGCCGTGCAGGTTGGGGAAAGCTTTAGTGCATACGGAAAACATACCGGCTTAAGAAACACAGTTGTATATGGCGGAGTTTCGCAGTATACGCAAACGGATAAATTAAGACAGGGTGTCGATATTCTTATTGCAACTCCGGGAAGACTTCTCGATCTTATAAATCAGAATTATATAAATCTCTCCCATATAAAAATTCTCGTGCTGGATGAAGCTGACAGAATGCTGGATATGGGTTTTATAATTGATGTAAAAAAAATATTAGAAAAACTTCCTGAGAAAAAGCAGTCACTTTTCTTCTCAGCCACAATGCCTCCGGAAATTGTAAGGCTTTCTAACAAAATCTTAAATGATCCGGTAAAAATTGAAATCGCTCCTGAAACAAAAACTGTTGAAGCAATTAAACAGGCAGTTTATTTTGTTGCGCGACCTGATAAAAAGAAATTGCTTATTCATATTCTGAAAAATGAGAATGTTTCTTCTGCTCTGGTTTTTACACGTACAAAACGCGGTGCAGATATTGTTTCCCGGTATTTAAATGATGCTAAGATTAATACCGATGCTATTCACGGGAACAAATCACAAGGTGCCAGGCAGCGTGCATTAAATAATTTTAAATCCCAACGAACAAGAGTTCTTGTTGCAACCGATATTGCTGCACGGGGAATTGATATAGAAAAATTATCTCACGTATTTAATTTCGATATACCTGATTTTTCCGAATTGTATATTCATCGTATTGGTAGAACGGGAAGAGCCGGTTTAAGCGGAGTAGCACTTTCTTTCTGTGATGCTGAAGAAAGATATTACCTTAGGGAAATAAACAGGCTGATAAAAATACCAATTCCTATAATTGAAGATCATCCGTATAAATTAAATGACGACGGCATCGAAAGAACAGAAGACAGAGACACTAAAATGTTTAGTAGAAAATCCGGAGCCGGAAAAAGGTCAGGTTCATTCAGATTTTCAGGTAATAAAAAGAAAAGATGGGAAAGAAGACCTAAAAGCATTAAAAGAAAGGACTAAAACGATGGATGGTACAAGACGCTATGATGTAAAGCAGGGTGCTCATGTAAAAATCGTATTAAAAGAAGACCAGCAAAGCGGTAAACTTACCGAAGGATTTGTGGGGGAAGTTCTTACAAAATCCACTGAACATTCTCACGGGATTAAAGTTCGCCTTGAAACCGGTGAAGTTGGACGAATAAAAGAAATGATGAAATAAGATTTGAGGATTATCTTATCCAGAAGTGTATTTTATTATCTCGGCTTTCTCAATTGTAATCAATCCCCCGCTTTTTGAGGATTCAAAAATTTCATTAACAATCGGAACGAATTCTTCTATCTTCTCTGCCGAATCAACTATTTCTATAGTTAAAGGAAGATCTTCGGAAAGCCTTAAGATTTTTGCAGTGTGAATTCTGCTTTTACCGCCATATCCCATAATTCCTTTAAAAACTGTTGCGCCGGCAAGGTTATTTTCTCTTGCAGCCAGAACAATTTTTTCATAAACAGGAATATGCCCGGATTTATCATTCTCCCCGACAAAAATTCTTAAAAGTTTTGCTTCACCTTTTATTTGCATATCTGCTCAAATAATTTTTGAAACAATGTAAGCCAAAAATACACCGAGTAAACAAAACACTATACTTAAAATAACATTTATTGAAGCAAGAAAATATTCGGAATCTCTTATAAGATTAAAAGTCTCTAAAGAAAAAGTCGAGAAAGTTGTAAATCCGCCGCAGAATCCTATAGTTAGAAATATCTTTAACTGGTTATTTAATAATTCTTTTTCATCAAAAACAAAAATGATAAGTCCGAGAAGAAAACTTCCCACTATGTTTACAATAAGAGTTCCGTAAGGAAAGATTGCAGGAAAATATTTATAAGCAAGGTTTGAAAGCCAATACCTGCTTACTCCCCCGATTGCTGCTCCTATTGAAACAATTAAATAATTAATCATTTACTCTTTAACCAATCACAAATATGATCAATTGCATTAAGCGTATTGCCGCAATAAGTTTCGAGAAAATCCTCATCAATTTCCTTTTCCGATTTTACCTGCTCAGAAGCCGATAACGCTTTTACACCGTCAAAATCTACATATGCTAATCTTGCAGTTAATTCATTATCCGGTCGACCGAAAGAGCTTCCGGGCAATAAAGCCACACCGGCTTCTTCAAGAAGTGTATCAGATAATTCAAAACCGGTGTTAATATTTTTCTTTGCAAGCTTATCCTTAAACGGACTAAAATCGGGGAATAAATAAAAAGCTCCGTCTGGCTCAGAAACATCAACACCTGTATTTCTTAATTTAAAAACTATAAGCCGGGCAAGTCTTCGCAGAATAATTCTGCAATTCCATAAATAATTTTCAATTTTAATTCCACCTTTAAAAGCTCTTACAGCAGCATATTGAATAGGGGCACTTGTAGCAGTAAATGTTTCACTTGCAACAGTAGCCATTGAATCGAGCAGCCACCTTAGTGAGTGCGGAAAAGTAAATGTACCCAAACGCCATCCGCCGGCTCCACACCATTTACTGAGCCCGCCGCTTATTATAGTTCCTTCCGGATAAAATCTTGCTATTGAAACATGCTTTCCCCTATGATGAAGTTCACCGTAAATTTCATCAGCTAATAAAATTATTTTATAGCTCGCTGCAACTTTAGCAATTGCCTTTAACTCATCCTTTGTATAAGTGATCCCGCTTGGGTTGGAAGGATAATTGAGAACCACAATTCTTGGTTTATTAGGATCATGCTTACAATGTGCTGCCAACTCATCGGCAGTTAGTTTCCAATTATCTTCCCTGCGGGTACGAAGCCATCTCACTTGTCTTCCAATAATATGAGCCTGGGGCGCATAAGAAACCCAGCTTGGCGTTGGAATTACTAAATCACCATAATAAACAAGCTGGAGAAGAAACATTAATTCTTTTGAGCCTGGACCAACCAAAACATCTTCTGCATCATGATTGATTCCCTGTGCCCGTCTGTGGTAATCTGCTACAGTTTCCCTTAACTGGAATAATCCCTTAACAGGAAGATAATCTTTCTGATGAGCATTAACTTTAAGTGCATCAACAACAGGCTGAGGAACAGGAAAAGGTGACTGACCAAGTCCAAGCTTGTAGACTTGCCTTCCTTGTTTTCTGAGCAAGTCGCACTTTTCATTTATTGCAAGAGTTGCAGATAAAGGTAAGCCTCGCACATTTAAATTCAGGTTTATGTCCGGAGAATTATTTTTTCGTCTGCCCATCTGTGAAAATTATTATCAAGGTTATCATAAAAATAAAGCTTTTGTGAAAAATATCAACGAAGATGAGTAATAAAAAAAAACGTAAATATTAAGAATAAATGTAATGATACAGAAATCTACTACTTTAACCTTCCAGGTTACTAACCGAAAAGCAAGGTACGAACCTCGAAGGTTCTATTTATTTCTGAAATATCATCTTTCCTGTTGCCTGCTGATCTGCCAGGCATAAAACATAAAAATAAACTCAGCTGGATACACTTGCTCCTTTATCGTCTGTTGCATTCCATTTTACAAGATAGTTCCCGGTAGGCAAAATTTCCTTAACTAAAGTTTTAATTTTTTATCCTTAGAATAGAGTAAAAGAGACAAACCTATTATCAAATTTTTGATGAGTCATCAAATTGCTGAAAGGAAATATCCGGAATGGTCACTAAAAACTTAGTGACCCCAAGGGGATTCGAACCCCTATTACCGCCGTGAAAGGGCGAGGTCCTAACCATTAGACGATGGGGCCAAGATCAATTCATAATTAAAAATGAACAATTAAGATTCATTATTCATTGTTAATAACTAATTGTTAATTTTTTATGGGGTGAGCGATGGGATTTGAACCCACGACCCCCAGGGCCACAACCTGGTGCTCTAACCAGCTGAGCTACGCTCACCATCTTTAATTAACAATGAACAATTAAAAAATTTACAATGAAATTCATTATTCATTGTTAATTATCAATTTGTTAATTTTTATGGTACGCCCGAGTGGACTCGAACCACTAACCCTCAGCTTAGAAGGCTGATGCTCTATCCGATTGAGCTACGGGCGCTCATCAATAAACAATGAACAGTTAACAATTTACAATGGACAATTTTTTAAGAACTAATTGTTAATTATTCATTGATAATTGTTAATTACAAAGTCGGGGCGGCAGGATTCGAACCTGCGACCTCCTGCTCCCAAAGCAGGCGCGATGAACCGGGCTACGCTACGCCCCGTATATTCAAAATTTATAAGAACACTGCAAATAAAAATCCAAGAAAGGCATTAAATATATCCTATTACAACCAAATAATCAAAAAAATCAGCAGCTGTTGTTACCGGCTGATTATCGAATCCTCTAATACTATATGTTTTATCTCAAACCATTCTTCCCTAAATTAGTTCCTGAATTAAAGAAAAATAAGACTTTTGCAAATGCCTTCTTTTCCATTTTTCATTTCGAAGAAATATATCTTTTCAAAAAGGGATTCACGTTTTATAAATCTCATTTCAACAATTTCAATTACCGGAATTTCTCTGGGTGTTGCAACTTTAATAATTGCGCTCAGTATTCTAAACGGGTTTGAAGAAACCATTACAAACAAAATAATAGATTTTGATTCTCATATAAAAATCGCCTCTTATAAAAATACTCTGCCTGATTACCATAGAACCCAACCTCTAATAAAAAGTAAACTTGGTGATTACACAATTTATGTTAATCCTTATGCTTCAAATCTTGGAATAATCGGAACAAAAAAAATTAAAGAGGGTGTCAGCATAAAAGGTATAAATCCTTCCGACAACTGGAGCGGAATAAAAGAAAGCATCATCGACGGAAAATTTGAACTGGATAATGGCAAAATTATTATCGGGAAAAAGTTAGCAAACAAACTCCGTGTAAAGGTCGGGGATAAAGTAACTCTCTTTACATTAAAGAATAATCAGCTCCCTTCTCCTGAAAACTTTCCGAATATTGCGCGCTACACTGTGGGCAGCATTTTTGAGAGCGGTATGGCTGAATACGATGACCTGATTGCATACATATCGTTAAAAGACGCTCAAAAACTTTTCAGCATCGGCGATAACATAAACGGTTATGATATTAAACTGAATAACATTTCCAGGATCGATAGCTTGACAAGCGTTCTTTCTGCAGGACTTCGTTATCCACATTCTGTCCGATCAATTTATCAGACACATAGAAATATATTTACATGGATTAACTTACAGAAAGAACCCGTACCGATTGTATTAGCTTTAATTATTGTTGTAGCCGTCTTTAATATTATTGGAACTCTCTTGATGATTGTGCTGGAAAAAACAAGTTCTATAGGCGTGTTAAAATCTCTTGGAGCAAAAAGAAAGCAGATTATTTCTGTTTTCATTTACCAGGGAATATTCCTTGCACTTGTGGGAATTATAATAGGAAACATTCTGGCTTTTGCAGTAACAATAATCCAGCTAAAATTTAATATTATTTCTCTTCCTTCGTCAGTTTACTTTGTAACATCGGTACCGATAAAAATATCTCCTGAAGTTTTCTTTATAGTTTCATTGCTTACACTTATACTCTGCCTTATTGTAAGTATTATCCCAAGCTATATCGCATCAAGAATTCAACCTGTTACATCATTAAGGTTCAGATAATGTCTTTCGAATCGTTTGTAGCAAAAAGATATCTTGTTTCAAAACATAAAATTAATTTTATCACTATTATTTCTATAATATCTGTATCCGGGATTACAATCGGAGTTGCAGCATTAATAGTAGTACTATCTGTTTTCAATGGATTCGGAAGCCTGGTTACTTCTTTCCTCATGAATTTCGATCCGCATCTTAGAGTTGAAGTGATTTCTAATGATGCAAACCAGGAACAATTAGAAAACCTGCTGAAGTCTAAAAAGGAAATAAAAGATTTTTCGGCTTTTGTAAATGGTAAAGTCTTAGCATACAATTCAGGGCTCACAAAAGTTGTTAATTTAAAAGGAATAAATGAACTGCACGCAAATGATATTTACGGTATTAATAAAAGTATTCTATTTGGAAAATTTAATTTAAAGACTGAAGAAAATATTCCTCAGGCAGTTATCGGAATACATCTCGCCGACCATTTACAATCTTTAGTGGGTGATACGATCACACTGGTATCACCCGTTGGCATTGAAAAAGCTCTTGTTCAGTTTACAATTCCAAACACAAGGAAATTTATTATTGCCGGTATTTATAGTTCAGATAATAACGAATATGATGCATCTTATATTTTTACTTCTCTGAGTTCAGCTCAGAGCCTTTTAGGATATGGAAAATCTGTCCAGGGATATGAAATTAAACTATCCGACATTAACCGATCTGATGAACTAAAAAATCAACTTACTTCCGAACTAGATCCTGATTTATACAGCATTAATACGTGGTACGATTTTCACAAAGATTTATACTCTGTGATGCAGATTGAAAGATGGTCGGCATACATTATTCTTTCTTTAATTATTGCAGTAGCTACGTTTAATATTCTTGGTTCATTATCAATGTCTGTAATAGAGAAAAAGAGAGACATCGGAGTTTTAAGATCTGTCGGTGCAGGCGAGAAATCAATAGTAAAGATATTTATGTTTGAAGGATTGCTTATTGGAGTTATAGGAACCCTTGCCGGAATTTTTATCGGATACCTGGTTTGTTATCTTCAAATAAATTATAATATTTATCCGCTTGATCCGACACAATATAAAATTGACTCGCTGCCTCTTCAATTAAGGCTCTCCGATTTCTTTTATATTTCGGGAGCTTCGATGCTTCTTTCTTTTTTGGCATCGCTTTACCCTGCAAAAAAAGCTGCAAGTGTTAATATAGTTGAATCAATTAAGTGGGAGTAATAAATTGTTGGAAGCAGGAAGTTGAAAGCAGGTAATATTTTGAAATTAAAAGTACATCGTAAATTTTATGAGTAATTCTGTAATACTTAAAGCAAATAATATCAATAAATCTTTCAGATCGAATGAAAAAGTTACGCTGGAAATTCTCAAATCAATTTCGCTGGATGTTGAAGAGAATAAAATCTCTGTAATTGTTGGGGCTTCCGGTGCCGGCAAAAGTACACTTCTGCATATTCTTGGCGGGCTCGATAAACCTGACTCCGGAGAAGTTATTTTTAATTCTACAAACATTTACAATCTTACAGATGATAAACTTGCACGTTTCAGAAATAACAATATCGGCTTTGTTTTCCAGTTTCATCATCTTCTGCCTGAATTCACCGCTTTGGAAAATATTATGATTCCCCAAATGATTAATGGAGTCCCGGAAAAGAAAGCAAGTATGCAGGCAAAAGATCTTTTGAATGAAATTGGTTTAATCGAAAGAGTTAATCACAAACCTGCTGAATTATCAGGGGGGGAGCAACAAAGGGTTGCTGTAGCCCGTGCATTAGCTAATGATCCCGAAATAATTTTAGCTGATGAACCAACAGGGAATCTCGATTCACAAAACAGCATCATTCTGCAGGAACTTTTCACAAAACTGAAGAACAAATTAAACAAGACATTTATTATTGTTACTCACAACCGGGAACTGATGTTTTTAGGAGATAATCTCTTTGAGATGAAAGATGGAACTATATATAAAAACAATGAGTTAAAGAAATGATATAATTTATTTTTTCTTATTGCTGTTTTGTACAAACTCAAACAGCAATCTTACCCCAAAGCCTGTCATAAATTTTTTGCTATAGTTATTACTTTCATTCAACATTGATGGTCCGGCAATATCAAGATGAGCCCAGGGGATTTTTTCATCCACAAAGTTCTCGAGAAATTTAGCTGCAGTAATTGCTCCGCCCCACCTACCACCAACATTTTTAACATCAGCAATATCACTTTTGTTTAGCTCATGATAATCATCCCACATTGGTAAAGACCATACCCTGTCATAAGTTTTAAGCCCAAGATCATAAAGTGTATCTGATAGCTTTGTATCTTTCGTAAATAAGCCTGCAACAAATTCTCCCAGTGCAACAACACATGCGCCTGTCAAAGTAGCCAGATCAACAATCACATCAGGTTTTTGCTGAGATACGTAATGCAGAGCATCTGCAAGTATCATTCTTCCTTCCGCATCTGTATTATCAACCTCAATAGTTTTTCCGGAAGAAGTTTTAACAATGTCCCCCGGTCTCATTGCTTTTCCTGAAAGCATATTCTCGGCAGTTGGAATTACACCAAGAATATTTACCGGGAGTTTGGCTTTTGCTACAGCCAGAATTGTTCCTGCAACCACTGCCGCCCCGGACATATCAGCTTTCATTTCACCCATATTCTGGGCAGGCTTAATTGAAATACCACCTGAATCAAAAGTCACACCTTTTCCAACCAGGGCTATTTTTTTCTTTTTCCCGGAATCTTTGCCTTTATATTCCATAATAATAAACCTGGGAGGATTTTCACTTCCCATTCCGACGGCAAGCAAACCACCCATTTTTCTTCTTGCAATTTCTTTCTCATCAAATACTTTAACCTTAACTCCCGCTTTGCTTAAGTTGAATCTAACCCTGTTAGCCAAATCATCCGGTGTAAGTTTAATAGCGGGTTCATTTTGGAGATCCCGCGTAAAGTTAACTCCTTCCATAATAATTTCAGCTTTAGCTAAAGCTGACCTGAGTTTGTTACTATTGTCCGCATAAAACAGGACACTCAAATCTTTAAGATTTTTTTTATCCGATTTATAAAGATCAAAAGAATAATTACCATAAATAACTCCTTCAACAAAAGTCTGGTAATAATATTCTTCGCTGTCAAAATAGGATTTGAAAGCCTGATACTTAGGAATAAAAACGTGAAGGAATTTTAACTCCTCTTTTTTAAGTTCAGGAAGAAAGCCTGCAAGATGATTTCTAAAATAATCTGCAGAAAACTTGTTATCCAATTTAATTTTTGAAATAAAAACTTCATCCGGCTTACCATCATACTTGGATATCCTTATTTCATTTCCGCTTTCAGAAAGGAAACTTTTTCTTTGAAGTTCAGATAACTTTACGTTGAAAACCCTTTCAATATTTTTGAGACTATCGGATAATTTCTTCTCTTCTATGAGATATTTCAGGCTTACTGAAAGTGGTTTATAAGAAATTTTCTTATCTGCCGCGCTAATTTTTAATTTAAACATAACAATCACTTATTCCCTTCTAAATACTCTTCAGATTTTGATAATATCTTTGAAATGTTGTCATCCATTTTTTCATTAAAGATTCGTAGTCCCGCAGCATTTGTATGTCCGCCACCGCCGAATTCTGCCGCAAGTTTATTGACAGGTATATTTCCTTTCGAGCGGAAACTGACTTTAAAACCTTGCTTCAATTCAATAAATAACAAACCAATCTTTACATTTTCTACCGACAAAGAAAAATTAACAAAGCTATCTGTGTCCGATTCTATTGCTCCGAGAGAATTAAAGTCATCCTGCTTAAGAACCATATAGCTTATTTCTTTTTTACCTCCATACAACTTAAGTGATTCAAGAGCTTTACCCAGAAGTTTCACTTTACTGAACTTACTTTGGTCATATATTTTGTCAAAAACTTCTATCGGGCTAACTCCTATTTCCAATAGATCCGCTATAATTTTATGAACTTCAGGTGTTGTTCTTTCAAACCTGAATGAGCCTGTGTCGGTCATTATAGCTGCATAAAGTGGATAAGCTAATGAATAATCTACTTTTACAATCTGAGTTTGTTTTATGAAATCATAAATGACATGACTGGTTGCACAATACTCAGTATCAACAAAAACATGGTCAACAAAATCTTCAGCGTCCTGGTGATGATCAATAATCATTTTCATTTTGCTTGAGTTAAGGAAATCTTCCTTCATACTTACAAGACGATCGGAACGGTTGAAATCCAATCCGGTCAGCACATCAACAGAATTCAATATTTCCAGATGCTTCTGCTTATCATATTTCTCAATTACTTTCTCATCATCGAGGAATTGCAGGTTATAAGGAGTTAAGCTGTGGTTAATTACATAAACTTTCTTACCCAACGATTCAAGCATTTTATAAAATGCAATCTCGCTGCCGATTGCATCTGCATCAGGATTAACATGAGTTGTTAATAAGAACGAACTGTTTTGTTTTATAATCTCTTCGAGCTTTTTAAAATTTATCATAGCTAAATAAAAAGGGGCTTGACGTCAAGCCCCGGAAAAACTGCTAAACAAAGTTAGTAAATTTTTATTGTGAATAAAAAAAATACTATTTTATTTTACCTCCCACGTATTCATGCTGTAGAGAAGTTTTTTCAGATCGCCGTTACCCTTTTGCTTTTTTATTGCTTCAATCTGTTCATGGAAATCTTCATCATAGGTTGTTCTTTGAACTTGCGTGTAGACTCCGATTGGAGTGGGTAAACCTTCCATTTCATCAAACCTGGAAAGTATATGTGCTCTGAAAGAATTTTTGTCTAATTCATCATGAACCCAGAGATCGTTTATCGAATATTGTCCATTGGAAATATCTACAACCTGCGGCGTAAGACCATCTAACCTTATACCTTTATCATTATTTTTTCCAAACACCATTGGCTTGCCATGTTCCAGCACAAGTACATGATCGGGTTTTGTATCTTTATCAGTCAACAATTCAAAAGCACCATCGTTAAAGATATTGCAATTCTGAAATATCTCTATGAAAGCAGTACCTTTATGATCGGCGGCTCTTTTCATCATTGCCTGCAGGTGTTTTGCATCTCTGTCTAAAGAGCGGGCAACAAACGTAGCTCCTGAACCGATAGCAAGACTTATCGGGTTAAAAGGAAAATCCACGCTTCCGTAAGGTGTGCTTTTTGTTTTCTTTCCTTTTTCTGATGTTGGTGAATACTGCCCTTTTGTTAATCCGTAAATCCTGTTATTAAAAAGAAGAATTTTTATATCGATATTTCTTCTGCAAGCATGAATAAAATGATTTCCACCTATACTTAGAAGATCACCATCTCCCGACGCTACCCAAACAGAAAGATCGGGACGATTAATTTTTACTCCCGTAGCAATCGAAGCAGCTCTTCCATGAATTCCGTGAACACCATAAGTATCCATATAGTAAGGGAATCTTGCAGCACATCCTATCCCTGAAATCCAGACCATATTCTCTTTTTTAATTCCAAGATCCGGTGAAACTCTCTGCATTTGTGCAAGGATAGAATAATCACCGCAACCGGGGCACCACCTAACATCCTGCGATGATGCAAAATCCTTTGCCGTATATTTAACTTGATCTTGTTTATCCGCCGAAACTTTAGAGAAGGCGGACTCTTTATTTTCTGCCATTGTTTCCTCCAAGGATCGAGTCGATCTTGTTTTCAATTTCCGATGATTTAAATGGTAATCCCTGTATCTTATTAAAAGGTTCAATATCAACAAGGAATTCATTTCTTAAAATTTTTGAAAGTTGTCCCATATTTAATTCGGGACACAGAATTTTCTTATAACTTCTTAAAACCTCTCCCGTGTTTTTAGGCAAAGGATTTAAATACCTGAAGTGAACTCTGGCAACTTTTAATCCTCTGTTTCTTGCCCTGTCAACTGCTTCAGAAATTGCTCCGTGAGTTCCGCCCCAGCCGATTACAAGAAGCTCGGCATCTTTATCTCCTCTTACTTCAAGTTCGGGAATATCATTTTCCATGTTCTTTACTTTTTGCGCTCGCAGTCTTACCATAAATTCATGATTTTCGGGATCATAACTCACATCGCCGGTTATGTTTGCTTTTTCAAGCCCACCTACTCTGTGCTCAAGTCCGGGAGTGCCGGGTAAAGCCCAGGGTCTTGAAAGATTCTCATCTCTTAAGTAAGGTTTAAATCCTTCAGCTTCAGTCCTGAATTTAACTTCAATTTCGGGTAGAGCATCAACATCAGGAAGCTTCCACGGCTCAGAACCGTTTGCTATGTAACCATCAGATAAATACATAACAGGAACCATATATTTTATTGCAAGACGCGATGCTTCAAGAGCCATAGAAAAACATTCTGCAGGAGTTGCCGGAGCAACAACTGCAACAGGAGCTTCGCCGTTCCTACCGAACATTGCCTGAAGAAGATCGGATTGTTCTGTTTTTGTTGGGAGACCTGTGCTCGGTCCCCCCCTTTGAACATCGATAATTACAATAGGCAATTCAGTCATAACGGCGAGACCGATAGTTTCTGTTTTAAGTGCAACACCGGGACCGCTTGTCGTTGTAATTGCAAGCGCACCCGAATATGCCGCACCCAAAGCAGCAGTAACAGCAGCAATTTCATCTTCTGCCTGGAACGTTCTCACGCCAAAATTTTTATGCCTGCTTAGTTCATGAAGTATATCCGAAGCAGGAGTAATAGGATATGAACCTAAAAACAATGGTAATCCTGATTTAACAGATGCGGCTATAAACCCAAGAGCCAGTGCTTCATTGCCTGAAATATTCCTGTAAGTTCCTTTCGGAAGAGTTGCCGGTTTTACTTCATATCTTGTAGTAAATACTTCCGTGGTTTCACCAAAATAGTAGCCTGCTTTAAGCGCTTTTTCATTTGCTGCCTTAATTTCCGGGGCATTTTTAAATTTTACATTTAGCCAATTTAAAGTCGGTTCAATAGGTCTGCTGTAAAGCCAGTACATCATACCGAGTGCAAAAAAGTTTTTACAGCGAGTCTTTTCTTTTGCAGAAAGTGAAGTATCCTCGAGTGCAGTATTTGTTAATTGTGAAAGAGGAACCTGGATAACATTATAACCTTCAACAGTTCCATCTTCGAGAGGATTTGTTTCATAATCGGCAAGCCTTAGATTTTTCGAATCGAATGAATTAACATTAACAATTAAAGTTCCGCCTTTCTTCAGATCGGAAAGATTTGTTTTAAGTGCAGCAGGATTCATTGCTACAAGAACGTCCGGTTCATCTCCCGGAGTTTGAATATCGTTGCTGCTGAAATGAAGCTGGAACCCGCTTACACCATAAGTTGTCCCGGCAGGTGCACGTATCTCTGCGGGGTAATCGGGTAAAGTGCTTAAATCGTTTCCAACAATCGCAGTAGTGTTTGTAAACTGTGAGCCGGTTAACTGCATTCCATCGCCGGAATCGCCGGCAAAGCGAACAGTTACATCAGTTAATTCTAAAAGACCTTTTTCCATGAATTATTATTTATGATGTTATACAAATGTTTTCGGATTAATAGTAAAATTAAGCTTTTTATTATCAAATAAGATGTATTAAACTATGGAATGTTTCGGATTATTTATTTTCAACTATTTAGGCTTCTCTATTAACTACCTTGACGAACCTGATCAAAATTATGAAAGCCGATAACTATTGTCAAATACTTATGAATGCCCGGTGAATAGTGTAAATTATTGATTTATGCATTGGATAGGGGTAATTTAGGGTTATACTAGAACCCTGTTTCCTCCCCTTTGGTAAAGGGGAGGACGTAGGAGGGGTTCCAATTATTTCTTCCTCAAAAACTCTATCGTTTCTTTTAATGCCTTCAGTATATGGCTTGGGTTTGTAATTAAATGTTGTATTGAATTAAAAACATTTTTATGTCATTCCAAAAGGGATTCTATATCTTTTCCTTTTTCATTTTTCTATAAATATGTCAGCCATTCGGGATTAAGAAGTACAAAATCCTGTTAGGGATATAATATTTATAGAAATAGACAACCATCAGATAATTAAAACTAAGGAGAGGTAAAAAAAAGCCCGATGATCGGGCGATCATGGGCTTTGCTTCCTTAAGTGTTAGGGATGGGGGAAGCCCTGAACACAGAAGCATGAAACTTATAAGAGTTATTTGATCAAAACCATTCTTTTCGTTTCAACATTTTCTTCGCTCTCTAACCTGTAAAAATATACTCCGCTGTTAAGTTTTGAAGCATCAAATTTTATTGAATACAAGTTGCCGGGATCTGCATAACCTTCATATAAAGTTTCTATTAGTTGACCGAGAACGTTGTAAACTCTTAAAGTTGTCCGCCGTGTTTTATCGACTGTAAAATTTATAGTTGTCGTCGGATTGAACGGATTAGGATAATTTTGTTTTAATGTAAAAGTTCCTGGTATTTCGGCTGTACTTTCCTCAACTGAAGTAGTATTTGAATTCTCCCTGTTAAAAGTAGGATTTGATTGAACAAATGAGCCTGTTCCATTCGGAATACGCGACATCGATAAATTAAGAGCCTGTGATTCAAAAGAGACAGAATCGATCACCGTTAAATCTAAATTAGATAAAATTATTTCTTCTCCGTCAGTAGAAGAGAGTTTAAAATTTGCGTGCAAACCTTCCTGGTCATCATCTTCATCTGCCCAGATTATTAAGTATCCGTTTGCTGCAACAACAGTATTCTCAGGAAACTGCCATTCATTCGGATTATTGAAATCATCCGAGAGGTATGTTCCACTTATATCTAAATCTTCCGACGTATTGTTATAAAGTTCTATCCAATCTTCTGCTTCACCTGCCGGATCAGGAATAGAATCATTCGATGACATAAATTCGTTTATTACTAAGTCTCCCGGCTCTATGTCTAAAAGACACGAAACACCCAAGCTTACCAGTTGGTTTTGAACACTCGTAATACGTGCAGTTATAAAAGATTTTAACCCAGGCTTATTGCCTCCGCCCTGTCCCCCGCCTAATGTAATATCGCTGTTTATATTTGTTTCGAACTGCTGGGTAGTATACTGTTTTCTTGAATCGGCAGTAACATACGGACGAATAGTATTTGCAATGCTGTCTATTTGGGCGAATATACGTTCAGAATTAAAATATGTATTAAACAAATAACAAAGAGACTGAAGATATTCACTTTTAAGTGTAGCATCGTTAAAAACTTTTCCGGCTAAGGGTCTTGAAATAGCGCTGGTAACATAAGTAACACTCAGGCTGGAAGAATTACTACTTCCACCCATTCCTCCCCCGCCATAAGCACCAAAACTTAAACCTACATCCCAAACAATCCATTCAAACTTTCCAGTTACAAAATTTTTATAGACATAAAAATTTCTTCCGCCGTCGATGTATGAATCAAGATTTGCAAAAAGAATATCTGTGCCTATCGCTTTATAAAATGAATTTACATTAAAAACCTGTGGCAGAGATTCGGATATACTTGTGGAGTTGTTTATAATATCGATAAGATTAACCAAGCCTGACCAGGGATCATCAGCTTCTTCTGTCTTTAACTCATAGCGGTCGTAGTATAAGCTTTGATCACTGCCATACCATCTGAAATCCGAGATTAATTGACTGCCTCCCATTCCGCCGCCACCAAAAGCATCTACGGCTTTATAAAGATTACCGTCACTACTATCATAATGCGAAGAAAGAAATTTTTTATCTACATGCTCTACCAGCGAATAAAATCCCTAAAGCTCATTGTTGATATAAAGTTCGGTATAGTTTGCTCTCGGTGCGGAAATTCCGGCATCTTTACAAAAATCGAGATGAATTTTTTCACGCATAAATGTTGGATCATTCCAGCAGTTATTTAAATGAATTCCTTTTAATCCATCCCATCTCTGGTCTTCCCGGTATTCATCAAAATTAATTTTGAACGGCTTTTTATTATTGGGATGACTGTAAGAAGAATTTCCTTTAAACCGGACACCGACACTATCGTAAACAACGCCATCTACAGTTGCATCGGCAACAATATTTTGTTCATTTCCTTCTTCATAATATATTGTAAGAGAATCCCAGTAATTAGGCTGATCAAACTGCAGCTTTATTGTGTGGACCTGAATCCCTGTAAAAACGCTATCTCCGGGATCTTTGGCAAAAGCAGAAGACTGAGTTAGAATCAGAAAAAATAATAAGAATCTTTTCATAAAAAGAAAATAAATATTCTTAATCACCCGGGTTAAAAGGCGGCGCACCGGGTTTATTCCACTTTTGTTGAAATTCGTGATCACCAGGTTTTCCGCCCGGTGGGTTTCGTTCCATAAGTTTTTTTAGAATAGGAATAAATTTTTCTCTTTGTTCCGGGGTACAAATAGAAATCAATTCTTTAAAGTGATTGAAACGAAGTTTCTCCAACTCAGTTTGTATCGAACCTATCCTGTAAGTAATCGAATCTACTAAAGTGACGTCATATTCTTTTTCAAACAGTTTTTCTTTTAACATGTTCTCTAAAGTTCTCATCTCGTCGAAAAGTCTATCGGTCGCTTCGAAAAGTATTTTTCTTTTCTCTTCAAACAATTTTGCCTGGATATCGGTAAGAGCCAGCTCTTTCTGCATTAATTTAACAGGATCGGGAGGACGGTTATAATTTCCCGGCACGGGCGGTTCTTTATCAAGAATGTGTGTCCATATTATTGTTACAGTAACAATATTAAGGACTAATAATATTCCAACAATCCATTTTAAAAAATTATTTTTATTCGTCCAGTCCATATCAGTTCAGGCTTATATACTCATAATATGATTGGTTGATTTTGTAATCATTATTCAATGATTCTATCAATGATTCATCCGGAGGATAAGAACCAATATCAGCTTGAAGAAAGTATATCGTAGTAATAACATTAATAATAATTATTAACCCAATAATAACGGGCTTAAAAACAAATATACTTTTCTTTTTTACCGGTGACGGATATTTTTCAATAACGGTTTTAATTCTTGTATAAAGAAAAGGATTCCCTTCCAGTCTCGGAAGTTCATTAACCGCATTAAGAGTTTTTTCTACTTCGTCTGAAATTCTTTTTTCTTTCTTCATGTTTTTATTTAGAGATATTCTCTATAAAAATTATAAAGTTTTTTCCTGAGATTCACTTTTGCGCGATGGATTAAAGATTCAACCGATGATATGGTTATGCCAAGTACATCTGCTATTTCCTTATAACTAAACTCATCATATTTACTCAAAGTAAAGGCAATTCTTTGATTTTCAGGCAAACAGTCAAGCGCTAATGAAAGAATTTTTATCCTGTCATCATTATCGAGTAATTTTTCCGGGCTTTGTTCATCGGGCGCTTGTATTTCATCTTTTAAACTCGTACTGCCAATCATATCTTCATTTTCAAACAAACTTTTCGAATTTGCAAAGCGTTTTTTTCTTTTCCTGCTTTTCAGGTAATCGAGTGATTTTGAAATTGCAATTCTGTAAATCCAGGTCGAAAGCTTTGAATCATTTCTAAACATGTTTATTGATCTGTAAACTTCAATAAAAACTTCCTGGGTTAAATCTTCTGCTGTTTCACGGTTATAAACAAACCTGTAACAGCTGTTTAAAATTAATCTTTGATATTTGTCAACAATTATTCGGAAAGATTCATCATTCCCGTTTTTAAGATTTTTAATTAGCTCTGTATCTTCCAACTCTTATTCACTTATCTGTTTGACGATAAATTTCAATAAAACTTGCGGTTCTGTTTGAATTAGACAAGTAAAAACGAGTTTGGTAAAATCAAATTTTTACAAAAATAGAATTTTGAAACACATCACAGAAAACCCCATACTAAAAAATAATATGGGGTTATTCTGAGAGGAGAGAGCGAGTACAGAGCTTTTTTATTTATATAATAAAACGTCAAATGAATAATCAATTGGTGTCGTATCAGGTCTATTCCCTGAACGATCGGGTCTGCCAATACCTGGACCACCACCCGGACCTCCGCCCGGAAAATCGCCGCCCGCAGGTGGACCAGAAGGTCGCATACCTTCACCATCCATATCCCCCTGCATTTTATTAAAGCCGGCTTCGATTTCGCCGGTTATGAATTCCACATTTAATTTACTTCCTGAGGCGGTTTTTAAACCGGAGTTAGATGATAGTGATTCCCCTATAGGAATCTTAACCTCGTAACATAAATTGCCTTTGTCAAAAGAGATTTTGGCTTTAAATATTTCCCCATCAACAGGATAGGTTTTTAGCACCTTTCCTTCATCATTAAGGATATATAGCTCTTTTTGTTTTGAAAGCGATGAATATAATTTCAGATCTATTTGCTCTTCTCCTCTCATCCCGGGTTTCTGCTGGTCAGGCATTTCAGGAAGCTGCTGGTTTGGTTGAAATTGAAAATCCGACGGATCGGGTTTGTCCGGGTACAATATTCCGATTTTATCATCTGAGTTTTCCGGTTCAAGCCAGACATTCAAACCTCCCTTTATGATCTTAATAATTTTGTTCCTGTCATTTGTTACCATGCAGAGGTAAAGATTATCCGCGTCATTCCGAAAGCCAAATGCTATATTCTCTCCCTCAATAGTAATTAATTGGTCCCAGTCAGATTGCCTGCCATCGATTGTTATATCGCCATTCCTTGCAAGCGACGTAACTTCCCGGGAACCTGAACAACCTGTTATTATTGAAACAACAGATAAAACAAGGAATAATATAAGAGACCTGATTTTTTTCATTTCGCACTCCTTTTAATAAAAAGTTCTTAAGTTATAAATCAATGAAAGCAGAAAGTATCTGCCTATTACGTTTGAACTATACTCCTGTGTATAGTAATCAGTTGATTGCCTTGAAATGTTATTGTTTTGATTTAGTGCATCATAAACCGAAAACTTCAGCTCTCCTCTGTTATCTGAAAAGAACTTCATTCCAAGACTCAAATTCAACAGGTATGTATTCGGATCATATTGCTCAGACAATCCACCATCATATTTATGGTTAAACTCGCTCTGAAAAACCAATTGATCAAAGAGAAGCCAGTAAAATCTTAACCTGTTCAACATGCTTAAGTATTCTTCATCATTTTCTTTAGAGATGTTGTTCTTTACAGTATTATGATAGCTTGTAGTTGATACGAGAAAATCAATATCCGTGATGATATTACTGCTTATTACCGCACCAGCTCCATATTTCATAACATTAGAATAATTGCTGGTGCCGTTAGTAATACCCGGCGTTCTTGTATAGTTAACCGATAAATTGATATTGAAATTAGAGCTTATAAAATTTGCAGGCATTCCATAAGTAATAAATGATTGTATGCTAGCATAACCATCGACATTTTCAGGA
>Ga0154475_1093_pt1 | contig 20543 bp, 14 predicted proteins | sample RifGroC2_FD_115954 | JGI IMG/M metagenome (GOLD analysis project Ga0154475, IMG submission 115954) | Ignavibacteria bacterium GWC2_36_12 | reverse complement strand
TTTTGATATGTCATTTTATTAATAATTTCTTTTTAATACAATTAATTTTTCTACTTCTTAATTTATTCTATGCGACATCTACCTTCGGGATAAGTCGTGGTATTGGTAAATAAAAATATGTCCGGGCTTTAGCCACATTTATTTTTTACAATGCGGCTAAAGCCGAAATATACTTTCTTTTCATACCCCCGACCTGCAGGTCGGGGCAATTGAATATTCAAAATTTTATAATGTAATATTGTTTGACCAATCATAATCATGTCTACTTTGTTTCCTTAACCAGTTTTTGATAACGGGGATTTCCTCTTAACGGTTCCCAGGTTGGATCAAGTTTAAGCAGCGCGGCCGATATTGCGTCTGTTGGTCTTTTAAGCAATCCCTCAATTGCATCAAGAGCTAATTCCTGTTCACCAACCATTGTATAAATTTTGGCAAGATCCAATAACCGCCATGTGCCCCTCCATGCTTCTTTTGAAATCGGCAATAATTTATATCCTCTTTTACCTTCTCTAACTGCATTCGCTTTTTGATTAACCCCGGCATAACAAATTCCAAGTGTGCTATACAATCTTGAGTCCTGAGGATTTTGTTTAATTTTTTCCTGCAAAACTTTTATTGCTGCTTGAAAATGTTTTTCTGCAAAAACCTCATTTTTCATAAACAAATAAATTTCGGCTAAATATAAATCCTCCGGCTTATAGTAAAACTGATCATCGGCTTCTTTTAGTCCTTTAATCTGTTTCAAAGCTCCGGCAAAGTCACCATCCAGAATATCACATAAAAAGAGTGTATTAATAAATAAGTGAGAGTGTAAATCGATTTTTCTATCCAGAGCATTTGAAATAGTTGCCCGTGCTTTTTTTGTATCTCCATAGGCAAGCAGATAACTGAGTGACTTGTAAACATAAGGATGGATAGATTCGGGGCCCATTAAACTGGCTTTATCTAAAAATGGAATCCCCTTTTCATATTCTCTTAAAAGGCAGTAGGTTTCACCTATTGAAAAAAGAGTTTCAAAGTTCCGGGGATCGAGCTCAAAGGCTTTTTTAAGATATGTTATAGTTTCCTCCATTTTACCCTGGCGTCTTAAAACAAAAGCAATTCCATTAAAAGCATCTACAAAATTAGGATTAAGTTTTATAGCCTCATTATACTCTTTAAGGGCGGAGTCATAATTCAGAATTCCATGGTAGTAATAATCACCCAAGGCAACATGTGCTTCAGGCGAAGATGGATTAATATCTATCGACCTTAGTGCATTGGATTTAGATTTATTTAAATTCTCTTGAGAGTGCACATAATATTGCCAATGCATATCCGATTGCACACTAGATAACTGAGCATAAGCCTCGGCAAAATTAACATCCAGGGATATTGCCTCTTCAAACATTTTTTCTGCTATTCTAAGATTTTTTTCGTTTGTAATATCCTGCGAAAAGTAAAGGGCTTTTAAATAGATATCGTAAGCTTCTGAATTTTTTGTAATAGAACTTTCTAGTGATTTCTGCTCGGATTTTACAAGTTTCAAATTTAAAGCATCTGCAACAGTTGCAGCTATATCAGTCTGTAGTGTGAAAGCACTTGAGAAATCTGCTTCGTATGGCTTAGACCACATCTGTGTAGAATTTTCAATATTAATTAATTCAGGATTTACCCGGATTCGCTTTTTCCCATCAGGTAATTTCTCCCATTGAATGGTTCCTTCAAGAACATACTTCACGCCAAGTTCTTCACCAATTTGCTTTAAAGATTTATCGGTATTCTTATATTGCATCGCACTTGAACGCGCAATGACTCCAAGTCCCGACAACCCGGAGAGTTTACTGGTTATTTCACCGGTTATTCCTTCAGCAAAATAATCATCTTCTGAAGAACCTAAATTTTGAAAAGGAAGGACGACTATCATCTTTCTTTCAGATGATGCCGTTTCTTCAGATTTACCGTTAAAGTATAAATAAGCAGCAACGAGAAAGATTATAAAACCAATAACTGCCGATGGCACAACCCATCTGGCTCCGGCTTGGCGCCTAAGCCAAGACGAGTTCTTATTTTTCTTTTGAGCTGATGATTTTATCTTTGTTTGAAATGTTTTTTCTCCGGTGATAGATTTAGCAGTCAATTCATTTTTTATTTCAGTAAGATCGGTAAGAAATTCGCCAGCATTCTGATACCTGTCATTCCGTTCTTTTGCTATGGCTTTATTAATTATATAATTAATTTCAGGAGTGATATTGTTTGAAGGCTCAGGTTCTTCATTCAGAATTGAATAAATAACAGCCTGATCGTAATCTCCATTAAATGGTAGTTTACCATTCAGCATTTCATAAAGTACAACCCCAAACGACCAGATGTCTGTCCGATGATCTACTTCTTCACCTCTTGACTGTTCAGGTGACATATAAGCGGCAGTTCCTACTGTAGAGCCGATCTTTGTTAATTGAGTTCCCTTGCCAACTTTAGCCAAACCAAAATCCATTATCTTTACTTTGCCGTCATTGGTTATCATTATGTTCTGAGACTTTATATCTCTGTGCACAATTCCTTTTTTATGTGCGGCTTCTAAACCTTCTGCAATTTGGATTGCAATGTTAGCAGCATCTTTTGCAGATATCGGTCCGGATTTTATTTTATCCTTTAACTCTATCCCATCAATAAATTCCATTACAATAAACGTATCTTCACCGGATTCTTCAATGGCGTGAATTGTAGCGATGTTAGGATGGTTCAGAGCAGCAGCAGCTTTAGCTTCAATCTTAAATCTTTCTCTTTCTTCTGAATTGCAGGCAATGTGTCTTGGTAAAAATTTGATAGCAACTTTACGCTCTAAATTCAAATCTTCAGCTAGGTAGACTACCCCCATTCCTCCTTCTCCGAGTTTCTCTAAAATTCTATAATGCAAAATAGTTTCGCCAATCATTTAAAATATCCAAATATTAATGTCATCATTTCTTGTCCGACAAGGACTCCCAATTAACAATAACCTGTAAAGGTTGAGAAGTGTTATTGGTTGCCCATTTATTAACGATAAAATGCTGTCCGTTATCTAAAACTGAATACATATTTATATAAGATCCTACATTTGCTTTAAATAGTTTTTGGGGAACTCCGAATGTTATTTGAGGTGTTCTCTTTACATCGACTGCTAACAGCATATTTTCAGGAGAAACATAATATAATTCTTTCCCATCAGGCCTCCATCGCGGTGCTCTCCCTCCATTTACTGAAACCCGATATTTTAGTGTCGGCTCAGGAAAACTTTGCAAATAAATTTCATTGAATCCAGATTCATCGGAGCTGTATGCGATCCAATGTACATCGGGAGAAAAAGCACCTTGCCATTCATTAAAGGATGTATTTGTCAACTGAATAGGTTTCCTGTCCCCAGTCATGGGAAGCGCCCAAAGATCCCCCTTGGCTTGATAAAGAAGAAATTTCCCATTTGATGACCAATCTAAAAGATATTTTGTGAAATTTGTCTTTAAAATTAAAGTCGGTTCGGATGTCCCGCTAACATTTTTTTCATAAATGTCGTATACTGTATCTGGAGAAGATGCATAGACGATCTTACTACCATCCGGAGACCAGAGAGGACTAACATCCGCAGCAGGCGATGTTGTAAAGCGGGATGTAACACCTCTTTTTCTGTCAAGAATCCATATATCCTGGTTAAACTCCTGATTCAGATCAGGACTCAAAATTCGATGATATGCAACACTGTTTTCATCGGGGGATACTGTTAGTTCAATAAGAAGGCCGAGGTTATTATTTTGTTCGATCTTTTTTCCGTGCCCATCGAATACCACAATATCAGACGTTTCGTCCGAAGTGTTTTGTGAAACAATCATAATATTTTTTGCGACAGTAAAATTTCTGACATTGCTGACGAATTGATGGGGTTCGCCTGAAAGTTTAAAGTCTGAAAGATTGAACTTTTGTATCATCAATGAATTATTCTTCAGGAAGAATAAATTATCAGGAGAAACAAATACAGCTCCCTGGAAAAGATCACGATTAGTAATGGGCATTATTTCTATTTTTGTATCATCCTCCAACGAGCCGACATATATTCTATCACTTCCCTGATTCCTTCCATACGCCCCGTAAATAAAATGGATATTATCCGGCAACATTTGGGGTGACCTATGCCATTCTTCGGTACGGGCGAGATCAAGTGTTGTTGCCTGAACAGGAACTCCTCCATCGGCATTTATTTTATACAACGGCGAAAAAAATTGGGGCGTAAATAATATGATGTTATTACTTCCCCAATTACCTTGGTGAATACTCTGCGCATCGCAAAGGACTTGCAGTGAACCTGTCGAAAGATTTATCTTTTTTAATTTTTCATCTGCAAAAAAGCCAATAAATTTCGAATCATGGGACCAAAAAGGAGCATAAGCATTTTCCGTTCCTGCGAGGGATGTTGTATTCAATGATTCAAGGTGGCGTATCCATATTCTGGCTTTTCCAGATGAGTCTGAAGCTGTAAAAGCGATCATCTTACCATCCGGTGATATTGCCGGAAGATCAGAAGTAAATGTATATCCCGCAGGAGCGGGCAGACTGAATTGTATACTATAGTTTTCAGTTCCGGAAGATGGTTGAGTAAAATATAAATAGATAAAGAGAATGGCTAACGCCAGTGAGACGATAGTAACAAATGGAATCAACTTTTTCAATTCAAATCTTTTATTAAAACCTTCGATTACAATCGACCCTGAAGATTTTAAGGGTTGTGTAGCATTAGATGAAACATTAAACGATGTGGAGTTGACATTATAAACTCTGGTCTTTTTGTGTCCGGAAGATTTTTTAACCTTCCTCAAATCTTTTGCAAGCTCTTTCGCAGACTGGCAGCGTTCATCTTTATCCTTCTCTAAACATTCTAAAATTATGGTATCAAGCTCAGGATCAATTCCTTCTTTTACTGTTGAAAGAGGCGGGGGATCAACATTTACTATTTCATACATTATCGCTGTTTCGTGCATTCCTTTAAAAGGCGACTCCCCCGCGAGCAATTCATACAGCACAACTCCAAGAGAAAATATATCTGTCCTGTGATCTACATCTAATCCCTGTATTTGTTCGGGCGACATATAACCCATTGTGCCCATTGTTGTTCCGGCTTTTGTCAATCTTGAAACTCCGGAAGTTTCTCTTAGTTTCGCTAATCCGAAATCCATTATTTGCACTATTCCATCTTTCCGGATCATTATGTTTTCAGGTTTTATATCGCGATGAACTATTCCTTTCTCATGTGCAGTGGCTAAACCTTCTGCAACCTGTATTCCTATTTCAAGAATCTGTTTTTCCGACAAATGATCTTTTTTATCCTTTAATGTTTTGCCATCTATATATTCCATTGATATGAACAACTGAGAATTGTATTCTTCAATTGAATAAATAGTACAAACATTGGGATGATTCATAGAAGATGCAGCCTTTGCTTCCTGGATAAATCTTGTTTTATCATCTTCGGTTGCAATTAACTGAGAAGGAAGAAATTTTAAGGCAACAAAGCGATCGAGTTTTGTGTCCTGGGCTTTGTAAACTTCACCCATTCCTCCTTCGCCTAACTTTTCAAGGATTTTGTAGTGAAGTATTGTTTCACCAATCATAAATGGTCCCTTAAATAGCCACGACCTTTAGGTCGTGGGTGTTGATATAAAAAAAGTGCCGGGCTTTAGCCCCATTTATTTTTAATATGCGGCTAAAGCCAAATTTTTTTCTTAATTCCTTATCCCCGACCTGAAGCCTGCCTGCCTGCAAAGGCAGAGTCGGGGCAATTAAGCTTATTTCCCTTTCATTAATTCCAGGAATTTTGGTTCGTTGCGAATATTATCGAGGTCTGAGTCACGTTTAATCCATTCATAATCCTGATATCCGGCAGTCATTGCATTTTTCAGCGTTTCAATTGAAATTTGCTTTTCACCCAGCTGAGAGTAAAAACATGAAGCGTTATATAGCATAAGCGGATCAGTGGGATTTAATTCTATAGCTTTAGCGGCTTCGTTTTTTGCTTCTTCGTTCTGTTCTGTAAGGGCAAGGTCAACTGCAAAAAGCATGTGAGCACGCGCATCATCAGGGTGCTGAGATAAGTATCGCGAATACACAATAGATGATGTTTTTAATATTTCCTTTACTTTTTCTTTTTCACCCAAACGGTCATATACTAAACGGAGGTCCATATAAGCGGAATAAAAATCAGGATTTAATTCAACCACTTTTTTAAATAGACTAAGAGCTTCTTTGTCTCTATCGGTACTATGATAAATCCTGCCAAGTATCCAGTAACCGATGAAATTATTTGGATCGAGTTCAATAGATTTTTTACCTGCAGCAAATGCTTCCTCATTTTCTTTTTTGTAAAAATATGCAAGTGCTAGAGCAGCATACGCTTCAGATAATGAGGAATCATAAGTTAAAGCTTTAAGACTGGTATCTATCGCTTTATCCAGCCAGATATCTTTACTTTCAAAATTCTGATATAAAGTCGCATAAGCTTCTCCTAATCCAGCGTATGCGCCTGCATATCTCGGATCGAATTCAATTGCTTGTTGAAAAAGCTGGATAGCAAACTGTACGCTGTTTTTTGTCCTTCGATAAAGAAAATCTCTTGCACGCAGATAACAATCAAAAGCTTCAGGATTTAAGGTCGAACGTTTCTCTAGTACAACTTTCTCCATTGGGGTAAGCTTTACCATTAATGCATCGACTATTTGCTTTGCCACTTTTTCCTGGATATCAAAAACATCTGCGAGATTACCTTTATACGTTTCAGCCCAAAGCTGCGCATCTTTTTCAACATCAATAAGCTGAGCAGTTATACGAAGATTATCCTGAAATTTTCTGACACTTCCTTCAATTATATATCTTACTCCTAATTCTTTACCAATTGCTTTTATACTTTTTTGCACTCCTTTATATTGCATAGATGTAGTCCTCGATACCACTCTCATATCCTTCAACCTGGAAAGATTCATTATAAGTTCTTCAGCTAATCCATCACTGAAATAATCACTTTCCTTTTCTGCACTTATATTATTAAATGGAAGTACAGCTATAGCTTTTGTCTTCCCTTCCTGTTCAGTTCCGCTTATTTCTTTCCGGGCTTCCTGTAAGTCCTTAAAAAATTCCTCGATGTTTGAATATCTTTTATCGCGATCTTTTTCAAGCATTTTCATTACAATAGAATCCAACTGTGCTGGAATTTTTCGGTCTAACTCACTTGGTTTTAAAGGATCTTTGTTAAGGATTAAATATGTCCATGCAGCTTCATAGTCAGCTTTAAATGGCAGTTCACCTGTTAGTAATTCGTACAAAATAATTCCTAAAGACCAGATATCTGTACGTTGATCAACTTTTTCTCCACTTACTTGTTCCGGCGACATGTAAGCGGCAGTTCCCATTGTAGTACCAACTCTTGTTACCAAACCCCCGCCTTTTATTTTAGCAAGTCCAAAGTCCATAATCTTAACCTGGTCATCGCCGGTAACCATGATATTACTGCTTTTAATATCTCTGTGTACAATTCCTTTGTTATGTGCTGTCTTCAATCCATCCGCAATTCTTGTAATTATTTCCAATGCTTTATTTTGTTTTACAGGACCCGATATTATTTTTTCCCTTAGCTCTGTTCCGTCAATATACTCCATCACAATAAAAACTTCATTATCTGTTTCTTCGATCGAGTGGATTGTAGCAATATTCGGATGGTTTAAAGCTGCCGCTGCCTGTGCTTCAACTTTAAATCTTTCTCTCTCTTCATTTTGAGAAGCGATCTGCCGCGGCAGAAACTTGATTGCCACATCTCTTTTTAATTTTGTATCCTCGGCTTTGTATACTACCCCCATTCCGCCTTCGCCCAGTTTTTCCATAATCTTGTAATGAAGGATAGTTTCACCTATCATAGTTCACCTCTAAAATTACCAGGGCTACGGCGGACAAGCCCCCCTTCACCGAGCTTCTCTATTATTTTGTAATGTAAAATTGTTTCACCTATCATTTAATCTCCTTTAATCTTCATTATTAGTTTTCAAGATAACCGGGTATGTGAAGTATTTTTTTTATTTTACTTGTAACTACTTTATTTCCCAACTCAAGATGAAGCCCGCAGGCAGCGATTATATCGGTTTTAATTACAGTGCCACCCCAGGTGCAACCGTGGATCGTTGTCTTTACTGAAGAAAGTTTATTCTTATCAAACCATCCACCCGATACAATATACTGTCCATTAGCCAAAACTCTAATCATATAAACAGAGTTGCACGTTTCCAGGATAACAAGGTCTCCAGCCTTCAATGCACTTTTATATATTTGTTTAAGGTTTTGGCTTTCTTTAACAATATCTAAAAGGTCGTAGCTCATTTAAATATTTTTCTCTCTTTATATTGAATAGTTCTTAAAGAAAACTTTTGCCGGTAACGACATTATAAGTTTCAACCTTCATATCATCGGTTGTTTTTATCTTTGCTCTGTATTCTTTTTCAAGTGCCATCTTCCATAAATAAAATTGTGAAAATGTATGCTTAACATTTCCGACCAATTCTGAGAAAGTACCGCTGGATTCATATTCATCGGCAAACTTTTTATCATCCCAGATTGTAACCGAAATAAACTCATCCTTTTCATTTATGCTCTCTGTAAGAAAGACGTGCCTGCAACCATCAATTTTCTTTAAAGCCGGAATAATTGTTTCCAAATAAATTTTCTTAAATTCATCAAGTTTATCTTCCTGAATTTTCATAGACACAATCCTGACATACATTTGCGAACTCTGATATTTGGGCTTATCATCTTCTTCTTTCTGCAGCTCTACCGAATATTTTTTAATAACCGGTTCTTCAGTTACAGGTGCATACTCCAGTTCCATTTTATCGGACAGTTGAATTTTCCATTCAGTGCTTTCAGAAAGGAAAGGTTTTGCCTGATTCACAAGACCCTGAAAGACACCCGATTTTTCATATTCCTCAGCATTCAGCTGTGTTTCCCAAAAGGTAAGTGAGATGAATTCGGCGTTGTCCGGTCCGCTTTTAATTAAACCCGCAAAAATGCACCCCGGCATTTTTTGTAACTGGGGCAGAACAGTTACATCATAAAAATTTTTAAACTGTTCAATATAATCCGGATTGAGCTTGATCTGAAGTAGCCGCATAAACATAGCATATCCCTCCTTTCAAAATGGAAAAGAGATTAAAACACTTTTCTTAATTGATTATTAATCGTCTCGTTTAACAATAACAACAGTAATATCGTCGGACTGCGCCTGACCGCTTGTGAAAATTTTTACATTATTAATGATAATGTCAATTAAATTTTCAGGTGACTCGTGTCTGTTTTTAATTATCAGGTCAATCAGTTTCTGTTCGCCAAATTCTTCTTCAGCCGCATTCATCGCTTCAGTAACACCGTCGGAAAAGATTACCAGGAGATCACCGGAATTAAAAGGAATTTTTTCTTCTTCATAAGGAACGGAAGGCATTATGCCGACAATTAAACCTCCTTTGTCAAGAGGTGTAAGTTTATTATCGTGAGAAAAGTAGAAAGGATTATTATGACCGGCGTTGCAATAATTTAATTCATTCTTTGTGCTGTCAATTACACCATAGAAAAGAGTTGCAAATTTATTCGGTGCCGTGTTGTGATATAATATTTCATTTGCGAATGAAACACAGTCTTTACAATCTTTCCCCATTAAAGTTTGTCCACGCAAAGTAGCCTGAAGATTTGCCATCAAAAGTGCTGCTGGAATACCTTTGCCTGAAATATCACCAAGGCAAAAAGCTAAAATTTTATCTCCATCGGGTATAAAGTCGAAATAATCGCCGCCTACATCTTTAGCAGGGATACTTTTCCCGGCAATTTTATATCCGGGTAAAACAGGTTGGGATTTTGGCAGAAGGTCAACCTGTATTTCATAAGCAAGCCTCATTTCTTCCTGCAAACGAATCAAAGACTGCTCTTCCTGGTACAACCTTGCATTTTCAATCACGTGTGCCGATTGTGCTGCGATAATACCCAGCAATCTTTGATCACCAACTGTAAAACCTGCCTCGGCTTTTTTATTAAAGGTCGTCAGCAGACCAATCATCTTCCCCTTGACCATCATTGGAACACTCAGCAACGATTTTATAGGAAAATCATTAGTCACCATAAATTTAAACCTAGGATCGGTTGTAAGATCATTAACAATCAAAGGATTTTTATTTTTCAACATCCATCCTGTTAATTGAGCATCAAGGCGGTATGGAAGTATGTTCGATAAAGAATCCTGTTTGCGGATCATCGTATGGAAAGGTTTGCTTTCATCTTTTTCATCCAAAAGCATAACAGCACCCTGTTCAACCTTAATATGCTTTACACATTTTCGTACAATCAGGTCTACAATCTGCTCTAATGTCTGGGTAGAAGTTATAGCAGTAGCTATTTCATTTAAAGCCGAAAGTTCCTCGACAGCAGCTTTTAAACGCCGGTTTTCTTCAACCAGTTGATTTTGAACTGCAGGTTCTCCAGTGTTCATTCTTTGTTTTTTTACCTTTTTGTGGAGTATCGATATTAAACTACTACTTAAGCAGGAAAAATGCTAATAACCTGAATGTAAAGTCTTGAATAATGCCCATAGGAATAATTGATATTGTGTATTAAAAAATAATGAAATCCTCGAAGCATCATATGATATTTTAACCGGTTTATTTATTCAATACAAAATTCTAAGAAATACTTTTAAATATCTTGTACTATTCACGCAAATGTTTGAACTTTTTAATCACTTAATGAAACGTCTTTCCAGAATTAAAAAGTTATTGGATTTTAATGAGGCAGGAAATATAAAAAAGGGCTCTTTCGAGCCCTCTATAAATCACTTCAATAACAACATCTTCTTTGTATCGGTAAAAGAACCTGCCTGCAGCCTGTAGAAATAAATCCCGCTCGGCAGATTTACTGCCTGCCAGGTTATCTCATAATTACCTGCCGGTTTTAGTTCGTTAACTAATGTTGCTATTTCATCACCAAGAATATTATAAACTTTAAGTTGTACGTTGCCGGTTTCTTTCAGCTTATAGCTAATCAGTGTACTTGGATTAAAAGGATTTGGAAAGTTTTGCAAAAGAGAAAACTCATTAGGAACAACTGATTGACCCTCTTCCACATCAGTCATAGTAAAATTAAAATTAACACCGGTCTCGCCCGGATGTGCAGTAATGGAATATCCCATGTAATTTTGAAGCGATTGTCCTAAGCTAATGTCATAGTTATATAATTTATTGCTAACATTAAAAGTATAATTACCATTATAATCCGTAAAAGTTCTGACATAACCGGTATCGGAAACAACCGCCATCATTTCTAAATTCATATTTGGAAGATTGCCATCCAAAGTAACTGTACCGGAAATTGTAGAATTAGTTTGATATATCGTAAGATCTCTCGTAAAAATATCACCTGAATTCACAGTCTGAATATGAGTGCTTGCTGAGATTATACTATTATTCTCAGAGTAACCGGCTCCGAGTTCAATATCCGAAGCAGGTAATTCACCGGAAAGAAATCCAATTCTAAATGTCCCTGTATTGTCGGTTCGAACATTGCGGTTAAAGTTTCCATCATTCCCACTTAAATAAACATCAGTTCCAATAAGAAGACTTCCATTTTCATCTCTAACTGTCCCGTTTATTTCTGCTGCCGACTCGGTAAATGTAAAATCATTTCCAGAATATGTTTTAGCCACACTCGAATCCAATGTTAAAAATATTTCGGCAGGACTTTGCACTGCGGGGCTTAATGATTGAACATTGTCTATTTTTAATCTCCATGGATTTCCAGAAGTGTCGCCACCCATTTGCACTTCAAAGTTTCCGTCAGCATCTGTTATAGCATCCCAGAAACTGCCCCCCTGTTCATTATAACTTTCAAGACTAACTAGTAAATATTGAGCACTCTTTCCTTGTGGCACAGTTATATTACCAGAAATTGTAAATACAGGTGAATCAATTGGAGTTACAGTACCGGATACTGCGACAGTTGAATCGTTATTGCTGAATGACATTACATAATCACTTGGCGCTAAACCAACTGGCTGTGCAAATGATATTTCACCATTTGTCTCACCATCAATGTCCGGTGGTCCATTTTGACCTTCACCGCCATCTATCTGGTAAAAAGATTGCCACAACACATCTGTTTCCTGATCAATTACAGTATTACTATTCACATCTAACCAAATCTCCAATAATGCAGTATCGCCTACAGATAAATTGTAACTCCAGCTAATTTCATTGCCGGATGCCATAGTGAAGTGTGTTGAAGTTCCATTTACTAAAAGATTACTAACCTGCCCCGGAACTTTTGATGTGAAAACAAAGAAAAGTGTTAAGAGAAGAAATCGTAATAGTGTTTTCATATAAATCCCCTTTATAAAGTTATTGAAATATCCACAAATCATTTGGTTATTTGGATTCATCATTCCGATTATCACTATATATTTGAAAATTAATAAAAGTGACGCAAATGTCTCCGCAACTAAAATGCCGCTTATTGGGTCAACAAGATTATCATTATTTCGCTGATAAATGCAGATTATATATTATAATACTCTATAATGAAAATTAAAGAAGTAAAAAATAAAGGTAAGAAGAAGATAGAGGTGCAAAAACAAAAAAAGCCTCAATACTTATCATATTAAGGCTTTTTCAAGCGGGGCCGACCTATCTTCGCTTTTCAAGCTTCGACAAGGCAAGCGAGACAAAATCTCATCTTCCATTACTAAATAAAAAATCCTCCACATTGGGAGGATTTTTTATTTAGCGGGGCCGACGAGACTCGAACTCGCGACCTCCTGCGTGACAGGCAGGCGTTCTAACCAACTGAACTACGACCCCAGTATTTTTAAGAACTCTTAATCTAAACGTGAACAAATATAATTAAGATGCGTGGAAAATCAAACGAGGGACTGTTGTATAATCTGTAAAATCAATGGTGGAATGATGATTATTTAAATCCACAGCATGCTTTTTTATTTCATAAGAATCATCTTTTTTGTTGTAACAAAACTTCCTGCTTTCAGTTGATAAAAATAAACTCCGCTTGGAAGATTTGATGCATCAAACTCGGCTTCATAAACCCCGGCTGGCTTTTCTTCATTAACAAGTGTTTGTATTTCTCTTCCCAATAAATCAAATACTTTTAATGTTAAAAATTGCCGGTTGCCAACAGTATAATGTATGCTTGTTGATGGGTTGAATGGATTAGGAAAGTTCTGAGCCAATTGAAATTTACCCGGCACCAAGTTAAGCTCAATTTCAACAACACCTGAATATGAGAAACTGCCGTCAAAATCTACCTGCCGTAGCCTGTATTTAAGCGAATAGTTTTCAATTTCTGCAGGCAATTTGTCGATAAACTCGTATGAAGAATTAGATATAGTAGTTCCCCTTCCCGGAGTAAAGTGGACTGATTCCCAAATACCAGTAATATTTCTTTCAATAAAAAATCCACGGTTGTTTGTTTCTGAAGCGGTAGTCCATCTTATAACAACATCTTTCTTTTCAATACCGGCAATAAAAGATACAAGCTCAACAGGAACAGCAGTATAAGTGTCGTTCACCTTGCCCGGAGTTCCGTGATCAAGTGATGCTGCCCAGTTTTCTCCAAGTGAATTATCAAGATCGGGATTCTTCAACAAAAGTGTCGACCCGGCTCCGTCAGGCTGCACAGGCCAGATAGCTTCATCATCATACGTCAAAGAATCTATCAGGGTCATTTGATTGTCATATAGCCTCACCAATTCTCCGCTTCCGCTCAATCCAAAACCTATATTTCCTACAAAGTTATTAACTTCCGGAAATAACGGTTTAAATAAAGTTGTATCGATACACAAAACTAAATATCCATTTGCATTTAGTAATGTTCCCTGAGGCAAAGTATAAATGTGGTTATCATCAGAATCTTTAAATATCCATCCTGATAAATCTACAGCACTACCGTTATTGTTATAAAGTTCAATCCAGTCCTCAGTATTGAATGATGAAGCCGAGTTATAATTGATTTCGTTTATTACAATTTTGGGAATTACTGTATCGTCATCAGCTTCAAAAACGGCATTCAGATTCAAAGTATCGCTTAAAGTAATAGACAATGTATCTTCACTTGATGAGACCGAACCTTCCCATTTTACAAACCGATAGCCGGGTTCGGGCTGGGCAACAACTTTAATCGGAACATCCAAAAAATAAGTCCCTGTCCATACAAATTTTTTTATACATAAGGAGTTGAGTTTGATCTCACCCATTGCTGTATCTGAAATTGAAAGATTTACCTGTGCTAATCCACTTAAGCCAAATTTCTGAATAAAGTGAGATTGCATATAAGAAATTCTCTGGTCAGCAAAATCTCTTAGCTCCTGTACATTATCTAACCATTGATTAAGATCATACAAACCCCAACGCAACCCATGTCGTGGGATTTCTGATTCAATCAAAGATTTAATGGAATCAACTTTGCTTATGACTACTGAAGGGGAAAATATTGAATTAGAATAATCAGCAAAGCAGTTAATAAAATCATTTCTAAATGATGGGTTCTCCAAAAGTTTTCTTAGGAATAAAGTTGACCAAGGCGGATTAGGATAGTCTGCGCCGTTAGGATCAGTTGCTAATTCAAGAGTATTATGTGAAACCATATTCGGATTCAATAGGGCAAATCCCCAATCAGTGTCGAACAATATCCATCGCCACTTCCCATCTTTACCGTTTCTCCAATATTTAATGTTACCTCCGGGCCAATCAACATTTGCAAAATAGATTTGAGAAACGAAATACCGGGTAAATTCATCAACTTCCATTTTAGTTTTGACAGATTCATAATTAGATTGAATTGCTAAATCGTTATTTTCGATAAATGAATTTAGAGATAGGTAGTCAAGATTATCTCCCTGTATCACCTGGGCAAAAAATTCGAGAATATCAAGGATATCGTGATCGACATTATGATGCTGAGTCAAAAAATGTTCATTAATCTTTTCACGGATATTATGAATTCCCCAATATTGACCATTAATAAAAATTACGGAAGGACGATAAGCTAGTTTATCAATATCAATACCCTCGAGCATGCTATGCATTAAAGCATCTCTAAACATTGTTGAGCTCCAATCGTTACCGGAATTCCGTAACACAAAAGATTCATACTCAGTAAACGGAAGATTATTAAATAGTTTATAATTTAAAGTATTATAACCATACTCCCCGCGCGCATAAATTGCAAACGATTTTTGAGCATTTACTCTTGTTACACCACCATATATTTTTATACCCGCATCTAAACTAAACCCCAAAGTACCATTAGTTTCAAATAGTTCAGCGTGTATAGGTCTTTCCCAATCCTGCCAGTAATTTGCCCCATAATATGGAAAATCCGGCTGGGCATTATTTCCCAAAACATAAATTCCATAATCATCATCAAACAAATTAGCCGGGTTTGTTGAAAGAGAAATAACAGGCAATGTAGTTGAGAAATCGATTAAGTATGTCTTCGTTAAAATTTTACTGGGAATGAACCCTGTACTAAAAGCCCTTGCTCTTAATACTGCTGTCGAGGTTAATTGAATGGGTACTGCATAAATTTGTGATGTCTCATCCGGTTCAGAGCCGTCAAGTGTATAGTAAATATTATCATTCGGTGAACCGGCAGTTAAATTTACACTTACCATTCCAGAATAAAAACCGCCTTGCACGGAAGCCGAAGGCTCGTCAGTTATACCGTAATATCCTTGTGACGAGTTTCCACTGTCTGGGGTGGGATCAGAAAATAGAAACCATGAATTACTTCCATCAGGATATCTTCCATAAGAAATATCCGATGTGATGCTTCCAAAATTTACTTGGTCAACCGTATTCCCCTGCGGATCATTAATAATTATAGATCCCCCCTCGGCACTTAATTTAAAATTTGTGTGGAGAAATCCGGAAGCGATTCCTGTTCTGTTTTTATTGCTTGCAAAAATTAATATGTAATCCTGCGGTTGAAGAATAATCTCCGGCATCATCCATTTAAAAGGAACCAAAGAATCATTTGATATTCCAAATCCATTAAGATCTATAGGGCTTTGAGATGCATTGAACAATTCAAACCAGTCTGGGTAATCGCGGTCTTCATCAGCAATTGTATAACTGTTTGAAGACATCAGTTCGTTTACAACTATCTGTTGTGCCTCAATCAATGAGGAAAAAATTATAATAATAAAAAAAAGTATGAACTGTATTTTATATTTCATTTAGCCTTCTATATTTCTTGCGTTTCCTAACCAACAAATTTATTTTTTTCCCAGATGGGAAAAAATTAAGTTGCTTAAGATACAAGATACATTCAATCTGTCGATCATAAATTTCTAACTTATTTTGGCGTGTCATTGTAAGATTGCGATGGCTGCTATTTATACTCCAAATGAAATCCCGACAGCTTTTGCGGCAAACACCGCCTGGTTATCCGGCTTAACAAGTTTTTGTTTTCCTATTGCATCCTCAATCCTAACATTCTTTATTTCATTCCCCTTTAACGCAACCATCCTGCCGAACTTTCCATGGGAAACCAATTCAATGGCAAAAGCTCCGAATTTTGTGGATAAAATTCTATCATATGGTGTAGGACTTCCTCCCCGCTGTAAATGTCCCAGTACTGTAACTCTTGTTTCCCTTCCAGTATTCTTTTCAATATTTTTTGCTACAAGAGCTCCTATTCCACCAAGTTGAATCGGATCGGTTCTTTTAATATCTGTTTCCTTAACAACTATTTCTTCACCTTGTGCTTTTGCTCCTTCGGCAACACAAACAAGACTGAACTTCTTTCCCATCAATTGCCGTTTATGAATTTTATCATAAATCTTCTGCCACGAAAATGGAATTTCCGGAATTAAAATTATATCGGCTCCACCAGCAATTCCACCGTGCAACGCAATCCAGCCTGCATACCTTCCCATTACCTCGCAAACTATAACACGATGGTGAGAAGATGCAGTTGTATGTAATCTGTCTAAAGCCATCATCACTACATAAACAGCCGAGTCATGCCCGAAAGTAACATCAGTGGCATCAAGATCATTATCTATAGTTTTAGGAACGCCGACTATGTTTAATCCCATTTGAGATAACTTATTGCAAATATGCATTGTTCCATCGCCGCCAATTGCGATAAGTGCATCGAGGTTCCAGGTCTGGTAATTTTTTATTGCAGCTTCTGCTTTATCCTGTATTTCAATTTTTTTTCCGACTTCAACGGGCCAATGGAATGGATCTCCTTTATTGGATGAACCTAAGATTGTTCCTCCACGCGCAAGAATTCCTGAAACATCCGTATCGTTTAATTCTCTTGCACGTCCTTCGACAAGCCCTTCAAAACCGTCAATGATTCCGTAAACAGTCATCCCATAATCCTGAGCCGGTTTGGTAACACCTCTTATAACCGCATTAAGTCCCGGGCAATCGCCCCCTCCTGTTAAAATGCCAATTCTTCTAACTCTCGATTTTGCCATTTAGTCTTTACTTCTCCTTTGATGAAACAATTTTTTTGGTCGTTTTAAAATGAAGTTTTACCAACTTTGAAAGGAATTCTTCACCGTAAGAATTTTTTAATTTTTTAGCAGCCTCCTCAACCAAAAGTGAAGCACCTTTAGGCAATACAGTATACAATTTCTTTTGCTGTTCTTCAAACCAGCTTATAAATTTATCACGTGCAAGGATTGATGCGGCAGCTACCGCTGTAAATCTTTCACCTTTAGTTGTTTGATGCAGATTGATTTTCTCGCCTCTCGACATCAGACTATTCTTAATAAGATTTTCATTTCCGAATTTATCACTTATAGCATTATTCGTTTCGGCTTTTTCCAGTAAGTTTTCCAGCACTCTTGCATGTCCCCATCCGAGTAGCTTATTTACATTTTTAATCTGACTATATAACTGGTTATATTTTTCAGGATTTATCGTTACAACATTATATTTTATTGAAGGAATATTTTTTATTTGTAATGCTATCTTTTTTATAAGATAATCTGATAATTCTTTGCTGTCCTTAACTCCAATTTTAACAAGCTCCTTCTTTATCTTATCGTCAACAAAAACGCCGGCAATTACAAGCGGACCAAAATAATCTCCTTTGCCCGATTCATCAATCCCAATATATGTTTCCGGCTCTTTAAGTTCAGGGGTTACAAACAGATTTTCTCCAAATAATATTGAATTTACTCCTTTATATAAATCACTCTCTTTATTTCCCTGGAGGATAGTTTTTATTCCTTTCTTGCCGAAAAAAACCTGTAGCTTTAAGGACTCTTTTCCTGAACTAACAAATGTTTCAAAATTATATTCTTTTTTCTCCGGAAAAGTTGTTTGAAATCCTTCCTTATTAAGGACAGCTAAATATTTATTAATTACTTCCCTTGCAGAATTCTCAACCAAGTCTATCTTTTATAAATATAAATCTTGAAAATATTAAACTAAAATTACTAAAAAATCAGCAGTCCCTAAAAATAAAAAAACTCATTCCTTTGCAGGAATGAGTTTAACTTAAAAAAGTCAGTGATAAATCAGTTTTCTCCCTGGGACCATGGAGGAGTTATTCCATTCATTCTTGCATAGGCAATTGATTGACCAAGATGCTCATGACCATGAGTAATTAAAATAAATAAGACACCTCTCTGGGTAAATTTTCCAAAAGGCAATTCTACTTCCTTATCCAGATCTTCTTCTTTCATATTTGAAACAAAATTCCTGGCGTACTCAAATGAATCCTTAAGCATTTTAATTATATCTGATTTTTTTGTTATAGCCTTTTCATCCGGATTAAATCCTTCCGGCATTTTTCCACCTAAATAAGAAAGAAGAAAATAATTTGCGCCTCCTGCATGTGCATAAACCTCGCTAACAGATCTAACTCCCTCTGCCGGTCCCCAACTGTATTTTTCTTCAGGTACTGCTTCTGCTAATGAGGCAAGTCTTCCTTCAATAAAATGCAACTGACCAACAAATTCTGTAAAGAAAGCGCTTTCAGAAGGATTTATTTCCGGGGAACTTTGAGCGTTGAGCGATTGTACAAATACGCAAAAGAAAAACAGTGTTAAGAAATGTTTAAGATATTGCATTGAAACCTCCTTTTTATTGATTTTAATTGGTACCTAAATAATAAACATTGACATTCCATTTCAGGGATATTAGTTTTAATACAACAAATGAAGGATACTAATAATGACTAACAGAGAAAATAATAAAATTTTTATCAGCATTGCAATATTATTTTCACTACTTGTATTTTTATTTTCGGCAAATGCTCAATCTAATTCCAAAGTTACCGATGATTTGGTTATTAAACTCCAGCAAAAGGTACTTCTAACACAAAAGCAAGCTGATGAAATTAAAGCCTTTTTAAAAGATTATTTCATCAATCCTTCGGAAGAGAAGCGGAACGCCCTTGAGACTAAAATAGAAGCTCTTCTTGATGGCAAGCAAAAGATGAAATATAATATTGTAAAAAATGATTGGTGGGAGAGTATTTCTAAAGAATTAGGAAATAAAAAGAACTAACGATTGATAAAGTTAATAGAATCCCGAGGGACTGATTTTTTTTACAAATGGAAATTGAACAAAACAGTATCCCTTTTTTTCATTATTGGTGCTTGCAAAATATTAATTAGAGTCAGTTCCCTCTTCAGTATAAGCTTCTTTTAATTTAACAGGCTTTTCCTTTCTTCCTCTTACTTTAATATTCAACATCTCTACAAAAACGGAAAATGCCATTGCAAAATAAATGTAACCTTTTGATATATGTTGATCAAAACCTTCTGCAAGGAGAGATAAACCAATCAGGATTAGAAAACTTAAAGCAAGTATTTTTATTGTAGGATGCTTATGAACAAAATTACTTATCGGGTTGGAGAAGATCATCATAAAAACGACAGCAACAATGACAGCAGCTATCATCACTCCGACTTTATCAACCATACCGACTGCTGTAATAACTGAATCAAGAGAAAAAACAATATCAAGAAGTAATATCTGGATAATTACACTCGAGAAAGAAGGCTTTACTCTTCCAGATTTACCCCCTTCTTCTCCTTCAAGCTTATCATGGATTTCAAATGTACTTTTTCCTATTAGAAATAAGCCGCCAACAATCAAAATTAAATCTCTTCCTGAAATTTGCTGAGTAAGTATTTCAAATAATGGAGAGGTTAAACGCATTATCCATGTAATTGAAAGCAAAAGAAGAATTCTGATAATCATTGCAAGACCTAAACCAACTAATCTTGCTTTTGGTTGAACTGTCTCAGGAAGTTTACCCGATACTATGGAAATGAAAATTATGTTATCAATGCCAAGCACAATTTCCAATACTGTAAGTGTAAGAAAGGCAACTAAATACTGGGGATCTGTAATCCAATCCAAATTTAAACTCCTTAATTAATTTTTTTAGAGAAATTTTTAATTACCCCATTTTAGAACTTCAAGCTTTACATCGGCAATTCCGCTTACAAGCATATCCAATTCAATTGCAGCCTT
>Ga0154475_1007_pt3 | contig 20703 bp, 23 predicted proteins | sample RifGroC2_FD_115954 | JGI IMG/M metagenome (GOLD analysis project Ga0154475, IMG submission 115954) | Ignavibacteria bacterium GWC2_36_12 | reverse complement strand
TTCTCTCTTAATAACAAGAAGGGAGTATGAACCATGAAATTAAGATATTTCGGACACTCCGCTTTCCAGGTAACGACCGATAACAGCAAAATAATATTGATAGATCCATATCTGGACGGCAATCCTTTATCACCGGTTAAATCTAAAGATTTAAATGCAGATTATATTATTCTCTCTCATGGTCATGGAGATCATTTAGGCGATTCATTTAAAATTGCAGATAGAGCAAAAACGCTTTTTATTTGTGTTAACGAACTGGCAAACTATTGTATTAGCAAAGGATTCAAAGCACATAATATGCATATTGGTGGAGGACATAATTTTGATTTCGGAAGGGTTAAATTCACAATAGCGCATCATGGATCGATGACACCTGACCAAACTTATTCGGGAGAACCGGCAGGAATAATCTTGAGCATTAGTGGCAAGAATGTATATCATACAGGAGATACAGGTTTATTCTACGATATGAAACTGATTGGTGAATTGAATACAATAAATTACATGCTTTTACCTATTGGTGATAACTTTACCATGGGAATAACAGATGCTGTTAAAGCTGTAGAATTTGTTCATCCGGATATTGCTATACCGATGCACTATAATACTTTTCCTGTAATAAAAGCTGACCCACTTGAGTTTAAAACCAAAGTTGAAAAAGCCGGATTCAAATGTAAAGTAATGGATTACGGCGAGGAGATAACACTTTAAATTTTATTATATATATCTTTTCAACAAAGTTTTTCTAATGTATCTTTACAGAAATAATATATTTCCGTACAGCACAGAGGGTTAATTGGCTAAAATAATTTCTATAGCTAACCAGAAGGGGGGAGTAGGTAAAACTACGACTTCAATAAACGTTTCCTCACTCCTGGCAGCTGGAGAAAAAAGAACTTTACTTATTGATATAGATCCCCAGGCAAATTCATCCTCCGGGATTGGTATAAGTAATCATAATCCTTCAGTTTACGAGGTGCTGATCGGGACAAAAAAAATTAATGAAGTTATTATCAGCACTTATATGCCCTTTATGGATATCCTGCCGTCAAATATTAACCTTGTTGGAGCAGAAATAGAAATGGTAGATTTTCCTAACAGGGAAACATTACTAAAAAATACTCTTTTGGAAGCAGAGCAGAATTATGATTTCATTATTATTGATTGCCCTCCGTCTTTAGGTTTATTAACATTGAACGCTTTGACAGCTTCGCATTCTGTACTTATCCCTGTTCAGTGTGAATATTTTGCCCTGGAAGGACTTGGACAATTGCTGAATACTATTAATATTGTAAAACAACATTTTAATACGAGTTTATCGATCGAAGGTGTTTTATTAACAATGTTCGATTCCAGGCTCAGGCTTTCACAACAAGTAGCTGAAGAAGTGAGGAAATATTTTGGTGATAAAGTATTCAAAACAGTTATACATAGAAATGTTCGGATATCGGAAGCACCGAGTTATGGGAAACCTATCATCCTTTACGATGCGGTTTCTACCGGATCGAAGAATTATATGTCTCTTGCTTCCGAGCTGCTTGAAAGAAATGAAATTAAAAGTAAATGAATAAATTAAAAGATGAGTAAAATGAAAACAGGTTTAGGAAGGGGACTCGATGCCCTGATGAATCCTCAGGGATTTAAGCAAGGAGAAGCTTCTGTTGATTATTCAAATTTGAACAAAGATGACGGGGAACAAACTGATGTGCTTGCGAAAATACCTGTAGCGAATGTTTCTCCTAATCCTTATCAACCGAGAACTCATTTCGAACCAGAGGCTTTTGAAGAATTAAAAAAATCCATTTTGTCAAATGGTCTCATTCAGCCGATTACTGTGCGGAGGAAATCTTCAACACATTATGAATTGATTTCCGGGGAAAGAAGACTCAAAGCCTGTAGTGAAATTGGAATGAGAGACATTCCGGCTTACATCATTAAAGTTGATACTGAAGAAGCGATGCTTGCTTTGGCATTAATCGAGAACATCCAGAGGGAGAAACTAAACCCGATCGAGATTGGTTCTGCTTATAAAAGACTTATGGAAGAATGTCATCTTACACAAGAACAGATTGCCGAAAAAGTAGGTAAAGACAGAACAACTGTGGCAAATACAATTCGTTTATTAAAATTGCCGCAAGAGATACAGGATAGTTTAATAAAAGAAGAAATAACAGCAGGTCATGCAAGAGCCTTGATAAATCTTTCGAGCTCCGAACTACAGCTTGAAGCTTTGAGAAAAATAAGGGCAGGAAATCTTTCAGTAAGAAAAGTCGAGTATCTTGTAAGAAAATTATCGATGTCTCCCGATCTGAAGAAAAGAACATATACACTCACACCACAGGTTTCCAGCGGTACCGAAATGAGAGACATAGAGGACAAGCTTCAAAAAATATTTGGTACAAAAGTAATGTGTAGAAAAAAAATAGACGGTACGGGTGAGATAGTAATTGAATTTTATTCAGCCGATGAATTAGAAAGGCTCTTTGAACTTTTTGAAACCATTAGCAAAAATTACAGTTAAGAGTTTAATCCTGGTTCTTATTCTTTCATCAGTTGTATTCTCACAACAGGATACTACTTCCGAAGATAAACCCGATTCCATTTTTGTGATGGCAAAATCTCCCTGGTTTGCTGTACTGCAAAGCGCAGTAATTCCTGGTCTTGGGCAAATCTATAATGAATCTTACATCAAAGCACCAATTATTTGGGCGATTAGCGGGTTACTTGTTTACGGTTGGATTTACAATGATGATTTATATAAAGATGGGCAATTACTATACATTCAAATTCCTACTAAAAGGAATAAAGACTTCAGAGATTTTTATCGCGACCAGAGAGATTTATTTACAATATATATGGGACTTGTTTATTTGCTGAACCTTGTTGATGCTTATGTCGATGCACATCTTTTTGATTTTAATGTGACGGAAGATTCATTTAATAATAATCCAATGCTTAATTTAAGGATAAACTTCTGATAAATTTTTCTAAATTCAGGTTGCTCTTTCAGATGAAGAATGTCGTCGTTTGTAAAAACTGTAATTCTGAAAATCCTTTTTATGGGCTTATCTGCCAGAACTGTAAGTCATATCTCAGGGAGAAAGTTTATAATATAGACTTATGGAAAACAATTGCTCTTTTGATTGAGAGTCCTTCCAAAGCTTTTAAAACTATTGTTAATTCAGAACACAAAAACTTTCTCCTGTTTGTAATTATACTAATCTCAGGAAAGTTACTTGTGAACGGCATTTTTATCAAAATTTTCTTCCTTAAAGGGAAAGCCGGGTTTTCAAATTATTTACTAGACTACGTTCTTACGCTCTTGTTTTTAGTTCTGTTTATATTGTTATTTACCGGTCTTTTTAAAACAATAACAGGAAAATTAGGAGTTCAAACAAGGTTCTTGGATAACTTTTCGATACTCACTTATTCTTATATTCCATATATATTTGGTTTTGTGATACTTTTCCCGATAGAACTGATTTTATTTGGCGGGTATCTTTTTTCTTATTTGCCATCTCCATTCCATTTGAAAGAGACATTAGCCTATGTCCTTTTATCCTTTGAATTAATAATAATTGTCTGGAGTATTTTTCTGACTGTCTCAGCAATTAAAGTTCAGACTAATAATATTCTGTATTCTTTGAAATTTGGAATTACAATCCAAATAGTATTTTATATTTCACTTTATTTTTTATCCATTAACTTATTTAATTAAGATTATGAGAGGAAATGAATAACATTTTTGAAAAAGAAAAAGAACTTTTTATTTCAACTTATAAGAGAATTCCTCTTGAAATTGTAAAAGGTGAAGGAGTTTATTTGTATGATAAAGAAGGGAATAAATATCTCGATTTCTTTTCCGGGCTTGCAGTAAATGCACTGGGTTATGCTCATCCTGCTGTAAACGAAGCAATAAGCGATCAGATATCAAAGTACATACATTTATCAAATTATTTTATTACAGAACCGCAAATCCGGTTTGCAGAAAAGCTGATTAAATATTCCGGGATGTCCGGAGTTTTCCTTTCTAACAGCGGCACTGAGGCAAATGAAGGTGTAATAAAAATTATAAGAAAAGTCAAAGGGAAAGATAAAAAGATTTATACATTCACCGGCGGTTTTCATGGAAGGACCTACGGAGCTTTAACTCTTACTGCAAGTGAAAAATATCAGCAAGGGTTTGAACCGTTATTACAGAATATCGGGTATATAAAATTTAATGACTCGGAAGATCTTTTAGCTAAAGTTGATAGTAACACGGCGGCTATATTTATAGAGTTTATCCAGGGAGAAGGCGGAATATTTCCTGCTTCCGGAGAATTTGTGAAAAATATTGAAAAGCTTAGAAAAGAATTTTCTTTTCTGCTTGTTGCAGATGAAATTCAGTGTGGATTAGGAAGAACGGGAAAAGCTTTTGCTTATGAATATTACAACGTTAAACCAGATATTGTAGTTGTTGCAAAATCTGTCGGCGGTGGGCTACCACTTGGGGCATTTTTGGTATCAGAAGAACTGAAGGATATTTTAACTGCCGGAAATCATGGGACGACTTTTGGAGGCAATCCCGTCGCTTGTGCGGCGGGAAATGTAATTCTGGAAAAAGTTTTTGAAGAAGGACTTCTTACCCGGGTAAAAGAAAACGGGGAATACTTAATTGATCTTTTATCAAAACTTAAAGAAGAATTTCCGAAAGATATAAAAGAGGTCAGGGGAAAGGGTTATATGATTGGAATAGAACATAATTATGAATGTTCAAAACTTGTTGAACAATTCAGGGATAGGAAAACCCTGGTTAATTGTACAAATCAAAATGTGATAAGAATTTTGCCTCCGCTAATTGCTGATAAGGAACACATAAACTTTTTTATCTCAACCTACAGGGAGATTCTTAAAGAAATGAATCAGTGAGAAGACTTTCGGGAATTAATCCAGTATACAATTGCCCCATATCTTATTCCCTTTGTACTTACTTTTATTTCAGGGAGATTTAACCGGTTAACAATTTCCGATAAAATTATTGTCCCGGCAAGCAGAACATCTTCTCTTCCTTTTACAACTATTGAATATTTTTGAACAATATCTTTTGAACTTAGTTTTGATAATTCCTTAATAAAATTATTTAATTCTTCTTTACTGAGAGTAGAACCTTCAACTAATTCCTCGTTGTAATCTTTCAGGTTGAGCTTGATACAAGCAAGAGTTGTCGGTGTTCCTGCAATAGCAATTCCAGTATCAATTTCTCCTGCGTTATCGGAAACATTGTTTATAAAATCCTGCAAATATTCAATAAAATTATTTACATTTTCAATAGATGGAGGATCTGACTTGAAAAGCTTTTCAGTTAGAGTAACAACTCCAACCGGATAACTTTTGCTGAAATGGATACTACTATCGGTTCCATGTGATATTTCTGTACTTCCGCCACCGATATCAATAACTAATAAATTTTTGTGCCCGTAATAATCTTCAGTAGCTCCTAAATAAGAGAGTTTTGCTTCATCTTTGCCGGGAACGACATTCAGTTCATATCCGAATTTTTCTTTTATTTTTTCTATGATGGTGGATGTATTTGAAGCAATCCTGAAAGCGTTTGTTCCGGTTACCAATATCTTTTCACATCCGTATTTGTTAATGATTTCAGAATACTCATCGAGCACACCGAACATTCTTTTAATATTTTCATCAGGGATAGGATTCCCGGGCAATAATCCTTTTCCTATTCTCGGTATTCTGTAAAAATTCTCCAGCGTTTTTATTTTGTCTGATTCTAAATTTACCTTGGCAATGAGTAGCAGGATGGTATTTGTCCCCATATCAATCGAAGCAACAGTCATATTTTTTTTATATTTTTCATTGTAAGTAAATCAAACTTATGAAAAATCTGAACAAGTTTTCCAGCTACACTCTTTACATAACCTGCTTGTCGGGGGCAGTCTGGTTAGGCAGTTATATTACAAGGTTATTTGTTACTTACCGCTTATTCCAGGAAAAAGATTTTGTTTTAAAAGACTACGTAACCCCTCAAAACCTTGATGGAATATTTAGTACTTTATTACCTGCTTTCTGGGTTACTTTAGCATCGTATTCGGTCTTCTTTATTTTTTTTATACTCTTTCTTGTAACAGCAAAACTCAGCCTGAAAAATAACGGCTGGTTGTTTATTATCACGCTAATAATATTTTTAACTTTTCCTTTTGAAGCCTATCTTATGAGTATAGATTATAAAGTTGTAGGGCTTTTGACGAGCGATGCCTTTAACTCTGCAGAAGTACTAAACTTCATAATTGAGCGCTTTAAAGTATTTAGCAGCTTCCCGGTTATAGAAATATTTTGTTACTTTGCTGTTATTTACCTGATTATCTTTCAACCGTTAACTAAAAAAATAATAACAGAAAAACATTGAAAATAAAAGAGAAAGAATTCGAAGAATTGATACAAGAGTTGAAATCAGTTGCGATGCAACTCGGAGCAGAGGTACGTTTTGAAAAGGGTGATTTTAAAGGAGGATATTGTATTTTAAAGGATAATAAAGTTATTGTAGTTAACAAACTGGCATCTCTCCAGAGGAAAGTAATTATATTATCAATGGCACTTAAAGAGCTTGGGGTCGATGAGATTTATTTAACTCCCAGGCTGAGAGATGTTATTGATGAAATGGCGGAAACAGCATGAAGATAATCTGCATTAATGGTCCGAACTTAAACCTTCTTGGTAAAAGAGATAAATCACATTATGGCAAGTTATCTCTAACAAAGATTGAATCGTTGCTAAAAAAGGAATTTCCCAAAATTTCCTTTACATTTTTCCAGTCAAACAATGAAGGAGAAATTGTTGAAAAGATTCAAAAGGCGCAAGCTGTTTTTATGGGATTAATTATCAATCCCGGGGGTTATGCACATACTTCTGTAGCTATAAGAGATGCATTGGAAGCGTGCAGGATTCCCAAAGTTGAAGTACATTTATCCCATCTCGTTAACCGTGAAGAATACAGACAAACTTTAATTACAGCTTCGGGTTGTAACGGATACGTTTCAGGCTTCAAGGAAAATAGCTACCTGGCAGGAGCATATCTTTTAACTAAACTCATAAAAAAGAAAGCAAACTGAAGTGATTAAAGCAATTGTATTTGATCTTGATAATACGCTCGTAGATTTCATGAAAATGAAACGCCGTTCAATTGAGGAAGCTATTCCTGCTATGATTGATGCCGGGCTTAAGATTACTCACGAAGAAGCCAACCGAATCATTGATGAAATATACAAAGAGCAGGGAATCGAGTATCAGAAGGTCTTTGATGTTCTCCTTCAGAGGGTATTGAATGAAGTTGACTATAAAATACTTTCGGCTGGAATAGTTGCATACAGAAGAGCGAGAGAAGCAGCTTTGATTCCTTATCCGCATGTCTATTCCACATTAAACCAATTGTTGAAGCTTGGAATTAAAATGGGAATCCTCTCCGATGCTCCGGCTAAAGAAGCCTGGCTGAGATTGGCCTTTTTAAATTTCCACCATATTTTTGATGCTGTCGTAACTTTCGAAGATACAAAGGAAAGAAAACCGAGTCCCGCACCATTTATAAAAATGTTGGACAAGCTTAAAATTAAGCCGGAAGAGGGATTAATGGTTGGTGATTGGGCTGAGCGGGATATTGAAGGCGCTAAAAAAATTGGTATGAAAACAGCATTTGCCAGGTATGGCGACACATTCGATACAAAATATCATTATGCCGATTATGAATTGAGCGATATTAGCGAACTGATTGATATTGTTACCAAAGAAAACAAATTATAATCCATACTTAAAGTAATTATTCATTAGTGGATATAAATATTGATATTAAATAGTCTATTACTTATTTTTATCTCAAAATTTTATTGCTGTTGATGAAAGATCTTTCAATAAAAAAACTTTATTATTCCATCAGCGAAGTGAGCAAAATTACCGAGATGGAACAGTATGTTTTAAGATACTGGGAAACTGAGTTTGAGCAATTAAAGCCACAGAAAAACAGGGCAGGTAACAGGATTTATACTAATAAAGATATCCAGGTTATTCTGCAGATCAAAAGCCTGCTCAGGGATAAAAAGTATACCATTGAAGGAGCTAAAAAGATTTTAGAAGATTATTCGCCCGATAAAAATTCTTCTGCAGAGACTGCTGAGCAGCCGACATTATTCGATATAAATGCTTCATCGAACCCCTCAGGCAAAAAGGAAAAGCCATCGCTTAAAAAAGACCTCGAGGAGATAAAAGGCGTATTAGAATTAATTTCGTCTAAATTATAAATTCGGAACGTGGCGCAGCCCGGTAGCGTACCTGAATGGGGTTCAGGTGGTCGTGGGTTCAAATCCCACCGTTCCGACAAAGTTAGATTAGTTATTTTTTTATTGTTGGTTCAGGTGGTCGTGGGTTCTTCCGCAAACGGAATCCCGCTATGCGGGAAAATCCCACCGTTCCGACGAGTAGGAATTAGTTTTTATTTTTATATTCGGGGCATTAAGAAAGATGGGATAGAGGTGGAGCCAACAGCTAAGTAAATAAATATGAGAGAAATTACACCAAATCTTACTAAAGAATTACAAAATTTTGTAAAGAACAATTCTGTTGCTTCAAATGATGCTTATCCAATTAAAAGCTTCAATGAGCTTGTTGAGCAAACAGCAAAATTGTCTTTTTTAAACAAAGATTTTCTTTTGTTTTATCGTGGACAACCTGAAGATTATAGAAATAAAGCTGGCAACACAACTTTATATCCAAGTATTTATCGTGGTGATTATCTAAATCAAAAAGAGACTCTTGTACAGATTTAATTATTTAACGGAAGCTGGAAAAATTTTAGCAAAACGATTTGAAGAAAATGGATTAGAGGGTTTTAAAGACGTAAAAAGAAAAAATTTAATTCAATGGAGTATACTACAACATTATGAAGTATGTCAAACACCTTTAATTGATTTAACACATTCTTTACGTGTTGCAGCTACTTTTGCGCTTTACAAGACAATTCAGCTTCTGCTTACATTTATGTACTTGGCCTTCCTTATATCACAAATAGGATATCGATAAATTCTGAACATGATCTTGTAAATGTTCGATTATTAAGTATTTGTCCTCCTGAAGCTCTTCGTCCTCATTATCAGGAAGGTTATCTAGCCGGCACAACAGATATTACAAACGAGTATGATGTTAAAACCGAATTGGATTTTAATAATAGGTTAATTGCAAAATTTAAAATAACAACAAACGTTAATTTCTGGGGAGATGATTTTGATAGATTACCCCACAATGCTATTTATCCTAAAGATGATATTGTTAAAAAAATCTGCGATAAAGTAAAATCTGAAGTTGATGAATATATAATGCCTGGTGATATTGGTGAGTTTCTCAATAAATGGTCGGAGGTTGAACAATTTCTTCTAGATAAAACAGAAAAGGAAAGGAAAACTAATTCTTTTAACGAAGCTATGAAAATAGCTAAGAAAAAAAATATCCTTGATGAGAATATATTAATGCAAATAGATAAACTTCGCAGATTTAGGAATGAATTAGTCCATCAACCTAAAAGTACTTCAGCTAAATCAATAAATGTATTTTTGGATATTCTTAATGATGTTGTTAAAATGGTTTTAAGTACTATTTAGAGCTTATAACAACTTATATAAAAAATAAGAATTAAGTTTAACCCGAAGAGGGTAAGAAGCATGCTTTCAATAATATTATTTCTCTTTCTATTTACTTCATCAATAAGCCTTGCTCAATCTGTAAATGTTGGGGTACGTCTGGAGTCACTCGCTTATTTCTATAAGAATACTATTCATAATACTAATGAAGTATATTTCCTGCCTATTCCATTCAGTGGTTACATAAAAGCTAGTATTTCTTATGATAAATATGAATTAGAATTAAAAGGAGGCGTCCAATTAGGTGAGATATTTGCCGGTGCCGAATATGCATTGGAGCTAAAATACAACTTAGTTGGAGATATATTCCCTTTGTTAGTATATCTGAACCATAATAATTCCGGTGAGGGAGGAAACAGCGGAGGTCCATATAAGAACACAATTGAATTTGTTGGTGTCGGAGCGGAAGCTAAACTAACTAAATTGTTTGGTGTGGATTTGATATACTATATACCAGTCGGAGTAAGTGATTTGGAATATTTAAATCAAGTTAATTCAAATTATTTATCAGAAAGAAAAACAAAATCTAAGATAACCTCTATGATTAAGCTAGGATTTATATTTAATTTCAATCTCTTCTAATTTGGGCTAAAGCTCCTATCATCGTATCATTTTAAGCTTGACATAAATGTTGGTGCTATTGAATAGATTTGGGATCATCAATTTTCGCAGGTGACTCAGAAATATTTCTTTGTGGATTTTCATTATCACCATGTATCAGGTAGCCCATAAATATTAAAAAACCTGTTCCTGCCAGAATAATTCCAATAATTCCATCTGAAAAAGTATCGTAAAGACCATGGAGAATTGCCATAAAAAATATTCCAACTGCTACAATTTGCCATCTGTTTTCTTTTCTTTGTGCAGCTACTCCAATGAACCATCCGACAACTCCAGCCCACGCACTATGCTGTAGAGGACCGGACATAACTCTATCTAGAAAAGTTAGTACCTGTCCTGTTGCAGATCCATAATAAATAGCTTCAGCAGTTGCCCTAACGGTATATGTAACTCCTTCTGAAGCGGCAAATCCAAGCCCCGATAAAAATCCCAGGAAGACCCCATCGCGCACACTTTTTATTGTATTCTTGCGCAATCCAAAAATTATTAAAGGGAGAGCCTTACAGGTTTCTTCCAGAATCCCTACTCCAAAAACAAAACCTGTTAATTGTGAAAATAAATTCCTGCTCGATAAATTCCTGTAAAGATCGCTGACAACAGGGAGGGTTTGCAATGAAAGTAAAACAGGTATTCCTATTGCTGCTGTAAATATTGCATAGCCTATGCCTTGTTTCCAGACTTTTTTCGCTGGCTGAATTATACTGTGGAAATACAAAGCCCAGAATAAGCAAAAATAAATTTCAATCATCCAGACGACTTCAGTGAATTCAAGTTGATATGCATCTACTATCCAGGCATAGATTAGCGGAAGCAGTCCAAAAAACATTATCCACTGGATTGCCTTTTTACGAAGAAGCTTTGCGTCAAATATTTTTTTTAACGGGATAAGATAGCCGTAATCAAGGGACTTAAATTTCCGGATAATATTGGATAGATCAATATTGCTTTCTTCTTCCATTCCAAAAGCACTTCCAAAATCTTTTTCAAGATTTTTTTTCTGTTTAGAATCAGAGTCAGGCATTAATTCCTCCTAATTTTATAGCTGGTAAGATTATTAACATACCTTCAGCAAAGGAAAAATATAATTTTGTTCAGAGTGGGATTCAAAATCTTCTTTAGCCCTAATTTGATTTCATTTTTATTAAAGAGCAAGTTTTTTTTGTAAAATTTTTCATAATTATTCGTATTTCGTCTACTGATTTAATAGTGCCTTTCTTATTATTAATTTCAATTCTATTTTTTCAAATGAACATTTATTCTTAATTTTACTTAAGAAATCTGCACTAACAAAAAATTAAGAAATGAATAAAAATTATTTCCCAGACAAGCCTAAATGCCATTGCGGTGTATTCGGTATTTACGGTTCTCTAAACGCATCTCTTCACACCTATTATGGTTTACACGCACTTCAGCACAGGGGACAGGAAGCCTGCGGCATTGTTACAAAAAGTATAAATGAGAAAGATCATTCTGTTTTTAATATTCATAAAGGGGAAGGATTAGTTTCGGAAGTTTTTGCAGATTCGAAAATTTTTAAGAAAGAGCTTCCGGGAAACTCAGCCATAGGGCATAACAGGTACTCTACTACCGGATCATCTCAACTACGGAAAAACATCCAGCCTTTTATTGTTAATTACAGGCTGGGAAATCTTGGAGTAGCTCACAACGGAAATATTACAAATGCAAAAGAACTACGTGAAGAACTTGTAAATGAAGGTGCAATTTTTCAAACAACAAGCGATACTGAAGTTATACTTCATCTTATTGCAAGAAGTAAATTATATAACCAGATTGATCAGATTAAAGAAGCATTGTGCAGAATAGAAGGAGCTTATTGTTTGACTATTCTTACAGACAATCATCTTATAGCAGCAAGAGATCCGTATGGTTTCCGTCCTTTATCTGTTGGAAAACTTAATAATGCTTTCGTTGTAGCTTCTGAGACTTGCGCATTCGATATTTTACAGGCGAAGTTTGTAAGAGAAGTTGAGCCCGGCGAAATTGTAATAATCGACGAAGAAGTATTTGAAACGGGAGAGATAAAATCTCAAAGAATAAATGGAACTACTTCGCCGCAAAAACATTGTATCTTCGAGTATATTTATTTTTCCCGCCCTGACAGTTTTATATTCGGGCATAACGTTGATAAGATGAGAAGGCGTCTTGGTAAAATTCTTGCCAGGAAATATCCTGTAGCAGATAAGGATGGCGAGAAAGTTATTGTGATAAGTGTTCCTGATAGTTCAAATACAACTGCTTTAGGTTATCAAACCGAGTTAGAAAAACAGGGAATAGTTTCAAAGCCTGAAATCGGTTTAATACGCAGCCACTATATAGGAAGAACATTTATTCAGCCGGGGCAGGAAAAGCGGGAGATAGGGGTTAGAATAAAGTTTAACATTGTCCGCGGCGTACTTGAGGGTAGAACAGTTGTAATTGTCGATGACTCTATTGTAAGAGGAACTACATCAAAACAACTGATTAATTTGATTAAAGAAGCCGGTCCTAAGGAAATTCATCTCAGAATTTCTTCCTCACCGATTATGCATCCTTGTTTTTACGGTATGGATTTCCCGAGCAGGGAGGAGCTTATTGCCAACCGTTATAACGGCGATATCCAGAAGATTAAAGAGTACCTCGAAGTAGATAGTCTTGAATATCTTACAATCGATGAAATGCTTGAAGCTGTGTCTGAAGCAGACCCCGAAAATTTCTGTACTGCTTGTTTCTCAGGAAATTATCCGACGAGAATAGATACAACCTTCAAGAAGGAAATCTATGAGTTATAAACTCACAATACTTTTTCTCTTCTTATTAATCATCCCTAATCTTAAATCTCAAACGACATATTTTATTAAATACAGAGACGATGTTCGCAGAACAGATGTTGAAGATAAAGTAAGTTCAAAGCAAATATTTACAACAACAGGAATGAATAAGATATCAAATAATTATTCAGTCGGATTTTTTGCTAAAGGATTAGGAAAGATTGACGAAAGACTATCAAAGATAATTAAAGTAACTTTTAAAGATCAATTGGATTCTCAAAATTTTTTATCTCTTGCACAGGAAGATAATTCTATAGAATACATTCAGCTTGCAAACACATATCAAATCGATTATGTTCCAAATGATAGTCTGATAAATGAGCAATGGGCACTGCAAAAAATCCAGGCTTATGATGCGTGGGATATTACTCAAGGCAATGATACGATCTTAATAGGTGTTATCGATACCGGTATTGATTATCTCCATCCGGACCTCACAAATAAATTGTTTATTAATAATGGTGAAACCGGCACTGATAATTTAGCGCGGGATAAAAGCACTAATGGAATTGATGATGATGGGAACGGGTTTATTGACGACTACAGGGGATGGGATTTTACAGACAGGGTTGGTTTTCCTTTCGATACAACTACAGGAGATTATCTTAACTGGGATAATGATCCGATGGATGAGAACAATTTTTCACATGGTACGGCAGTAGCGGGAATTATTGGCGCTCAGGCAAATAACACACACGGCATAGCCGGTGTAGCCCCTAATGTTAAAATACTTAACATCCGTGCTTTTGATCCGGGTGGTTTTGGCGATGAAGACGATGCTGCTGCAGGAATTTTATATGCAATTCAAATGGGTGTAAAAGTTATAAATATGAGCTTCGGTGACGATTCATTTTCTTACGTATTAAGGGATGTAATCCGTTATGCTTATTCCCGGAATGTTGTTCTTGTTGGAAGTGCGGGAAACACAAATTCTGATCTTCCTCATTATCCTTCCGGCTATGCAGAAGTAATTAGTGTAGGTAATTCTACAGAGGAAGATTATGTTGCCGGCACTTCTAATTATGGATCGACGCTGGACTTAGTAGCACCGGGGACTCTTATTGCTACAACAGTTAGAAATGGAAGCTACTCAACAAGTTTTAGCGGAACTTCCGCTGCTGCTCCTTTTGTTTCAGCTACTGCGGGACTGATTCTTTCCTTAAAAAATTTTAATAACGAAGAGATCAGACAAATCATAAAAACTACAGCCGATGATATTGACCGAACTGGTTGGGACATTAGAAGCGGGTCCGGAAGATTAAATTTGTTTAAGGCTTTATCAGTTCTTGCTCCTGCAATAGTCCGTTTCGATAGCCCTACAATGGATTATGCAACCACAGCGAACTCTTTGGAAATATCCGCAACTGTTCTTTCTCCATATTTTGTAAGTTATAATTTAGAAGTCGGCGAAGGATATAATCCAACTTCGTGGACAACATTAATCAATAACGGCAAAAATCAATTTACTGAAGAAAGCATTTATAATCTCGATATCAACAGCTATGAAGAATCGGTTTACACTCTCAGGCTGATTGTATTTCAAAATAATGGAAATAATCAGGAAGAGAGAGTAAATTTTTATGTAATTAGAAAGGCACCGGAATTGATTGAGGTGGGTAAAGGGCCTTTTTATTATGGTGACAAACCAACGATCGGTGCGGAATTTTATACGGAACAAAAATGTATAATCAGATTATATTACAGACGGGTTGGCGAAACAAACTTCAATTACATTACTCTCGATGGCTTTAACACCAATAACCAGTTTGTAAAGCAGCTTCACTACGGTTTTATTCCGAAGCAACTTGTATCACCTCTCACATCGTACGATGTTTATTTTGAAGCGGAAAATCTTGCCGGGTTGAAAACTGTAGTTTTAGACACACTAAGTGCTCGTAACTATTTTCGGTTCAGAACCGATGATTTTCCTGAACCGGTAAATTACCAGGTAATGCCTTTTTCTTTACCACAGGGAGTGTTGTTTAAAGATCCGGTAAGTTTTCTCTCTAATGACTTTAATGAGATTTTCTTTCAGGAGTTGTATTCATCTCAGGATATTTATTATGGTCTCTATAAACTTGATAATAATGAATTTTATAAAGTAGATTCGATAAAGAATAAGATTCCCAGAGTTTTTGGTGATTTTAATAATAACGACAAAGTGGATTTGCTTTCTTACTTGTCGAGAGCAGGTTATATTGATGAACAGAACCAACCGTTCACATTTCAATTGGAAAATAGACTTGGACCGGATTCTTCAATTTATCCTATCTTAGCCGAAGATTTTGATAATGACGGGATAGCCGAGATTGTAACAAATGTTATTGATACCTTAATCCGTGTTTATAGACTTAAAGATGATTTAACCATTTCATCTTATACTAACCTTGAGAATTATTCTTTGATAGATTCGTACGATAGACAGCTTGATTTTCCGAACTATGTGTACAGAAACGCCGTTGTAACGGATCTTAATGGAGATGGAACAAAAGAATTATGGTTTGCCGATTATGATGGAGATATTATCAGTTATAAAATATCAGGTGCAAATAATTTTGAAAAAGGGGAAAGTCTTATTACAAACTTTTTGACAAATCCGAACAATATTCTAGCGGCAGATGATTTTGATGGCGACGGTGTTGATGAGATTGCAGTTCTTTTTGAAACCAACACAATTGCCCCGAATTTTCTTTTGCTAATATTTAATTTCAAAAATAATTCACCTAATATTTTGTACGAAAAGATTTTTCTCGATCAGTCAGCTGAATTTACAGGCTCCGTATTTAATGATGTTTATCAAACAGTAAGATTTGCAGATATTGACAATGATGGAAAATCAGAATTAATGCTGAATATTTTCCCCTATATGTATATTTTAAAATATTATCAGGCAGGAACTAAAATAATTTTTTATGATGAAGGAGTTAACAGCCAGGATATTTTTGTGGGAGATGTAAACCAAAATGGTGTGAAAGAAATTGCATTTCAAACATCTGCGGGAACAAATTTTTATGAATTTGCTGTTTCGAATAAAGCTTTAGTTCCTTACTCATTGAAAGGATACAGCATCGATTCGACAAAAATTAACCTTAGCTGGTCCGGAACAGGGGATAGGTTTTTAATTTACAAGGGAACAAGCCGGGAAAATCTTCAGCTATTTGATTCTACAACCTCAAAAACATTTGAAGATATTAATGTAGAAAATAACAGGAATTATTATTATTCAATCAAGGCTTATGATAATTCAAAGGAAGATAAATATTCAAATCCTTCCTCAGCAATTGAAGTTTTTTCTCATGAGTCTGCAGCAGTTGTAAAAATAGCTAACAACAGTAAAAGTAGCCTGCTCGTTAGTTTCTCTGAGAAAATAAAATCTACGATTGAAAATCTAAGATCGTTTGAAGTAATAGATTCTATATATCCCAGTTCAATTTCTGCCGCAAATCAAAATTCTTATTTGTTATCGTTTGATGAATCACTTCCCATAGGAAATAATAGATTGATCGTAAAAGGTATAAGCGATTATTATGGTTCGCCAATAAAACAGGATACAATTCAATTTGATGTAGAAGCCGTAGAAACTTCAGATGAATTCTTCATTACATCTTTCGAAATTATTTCACCTAACCGGATAAAATTAGTGTTCAATCTGGATGTAGATGAATCTTTAGTCACCGATACAAGAAATTATTTATTCGATCCTGAGAATAAAGTTATAAGCGTTGAGGTTGAAAATACCGACAAGAAAGTTATATATCTTAATCTCGATGAAAAGAAACCGGTTGGCTCGATAGGAAAAGAATATAGATTGCAAATAATTAATTTAAGATCGTCTATTGCCTCAGGTTCGTTAAGAATTAATTCAGGAGCGGGAAGTTATGCGGTCTTAACAAGCTTTGCTAAGGATCTTTCAGATGTTTACTTATATCCTAACCCGGCAAATGTAGAAAAAGGAAAAGTTACATTTGCAAATCTTCCTAAAAGAACTAAGATAGTTATCTTCAGCATAAACGGAGACAGAATTACGGAGATTGAAGAAAATGACGGCGATGGTGGTGTAGATTTTAATCTTAGCTACAGTTCCGGTGAAAAGTTGAACTCCGGAATCTATATTTACAGGGTTGTGATGCTGGATGATTCCAATAATGAAGTAGATGAAAAAATCGGTAAGTTTGCAGTTATAAAATAATGCTTAGTAAAAAAGAAACATTCACTGTCTCCAATCTTCTTAGTTTTATCAGATTAACGATTGCATTGCCGTTATGGTTTTTGCTGGATGATATTGGAAGCGCCGATGTAAGATTGGTAATTATAGTGCTTGCCCTCTTAGCAATAATAACGGATTTTCTGGATGGATTTATAGCAAGAAGAAGAAACGAAATTACAGAACTTGGAAAAATGATAGACCCTCTTGCAGATAAATTTGTTGTTGGAGTTGTAGCTGTTAAATTATTTATTATCGGGAAAATACCGGAGTATTTCTTTTTTATTGTAGTTGGACGAGATGTTCTTATTTTCCTGGGAGGAATATTGCTTTCATCTAAACTTGGAAAAGTTCTTCCTTCAAACATGCTTGGAAAGATTACGGTTACTGTTCTTGCATTTCTGTTATTGCTTATTATATTAAATTATGATCAAAGTAATTTAATCTTTAAAATAATTTACTTTTCAACGCTTATTTTAATAATAGCTTCACTTATTGCATACATAGTAAGAGCAATAGAATTTATAAAGAAAAAAGAATATGGGTCTGTTTGACAATATTAATTTCAGTAAGCTTAAAGAAGGTTTGAGTAAAACCCGGAACAGGCTTTTTAATTCAATTACAGAAACAGTGAGTGGAAAAGCCGTAATTGATAACGCTACTCTTAATGAAATAGAAGAAATTCTTATTAGCTCGGATATAGGCTTTGGAACAACAGAATCAATAATTGAAAGTGTACGTATGACTTTAAAGAGTGATAAAGACAGAACTACACCTAATATTATCGAGACAGTAAAAAAAGAATTAACCACGATCTTAAATAACAACTATGTCACTAACGGTGATAAAGTAGCTCAATTTAAACCTTATGTTATTTTAGTTGTAGGAGTAAACGGAGTGGGGAAGACGACTACTATTGGTAAACTTGCTCACAATTTCAAGAAAGCGGGCTTAAGGGTTATTGTCGGGGCTGCAGATACTTTCAGGGCAGCTGCAAATGAGCAGCTCGAAATCTGGGCTAAAAGAGCCGACGTGGAGATTTTTATGAAGGATAAAGGAAGCGACCCGTCATCTGTAGCTTTTGATACTTTACAGAAAGCAAAAAAAGAAAATTATGATGTGGTGATTATCGATACAGCCGGCAGACTTCATAACAAAACAAATCTTATGGAGGAACTTAGCAAGATTAGAAGAGTTCTAAATAAAATGATTTCCTATGCTCCCAATGAAACATTGTTAGTTTTAGATGGAACATCCGGACAAAATGCCATTCTGCAAGCTGATGAGTTTATTAAAGTAACGGATGTTAACGGTCTTATCATTACCAAACTTGACGGAACAGCTAAGGGTGGTGTTGTATTCCAGGTTTGTGCTAAACAAAAAATACCGGTTAAATATATAGGCATTGGTGAAGGCATTGATGATCTGCAGACTTTTAACCCTGAATTATTTGTCTCCGCTCTTTTTGAATCAAATTAAAAAGGAGCGGACTAATGTTTATGAAGAAACCAAGACATAGAGTATTTGATTATCTTCCCAGATTTTATAAGCCTGAGACTGATGAGAACGAACGCAGAAAAAGGCGTTTAGGATTTACGAGACAACAAAAAATTAATAGAAAAAAGAAGAGTCCAATCATTTGGCTGTTATTTGTTATTGGTATCATATATATAATATTAAAATTGAAGGGGATAGCCTAAATATTTGTTAAGATATGATGCAGAATATTGAGTTTACATAATATATATTATCGGACAGTTATATGTAGTTTTCTTTATCAGTATTTATAAAATCCTTCTCCTGATTTCCTGCCTAACTTACCTGCCGCTACCATTTTCTTTAACAACGGGCATGGTCTGTATTTCGGATCATTAAAGCCATCGTATAAAACATTTAAGATAGCCAGGCAAACGTCTAATCCTATAAAATCAGCTAATGTTAATGGTCCCATTGGATGACTCATTCCAAGTTTCATAACAGCATCAATATCTTCGGCTGAGGCAACGTTCTCCATTAAAGCAAAGATAGCCTCATTAATCATAGGCATAAGTATTCTGTTAGATATAAAGCCAGGATAATCTTGTACCTGGACCGGTACTTTATCTAGTCTTAACGTAAGATCTTTGATGGCGTTATATGTTTCATCACTGGTTTCATAGCCGCGAATTATTTCAATTAATTTCATAACAGGAACCGGATTCATGAAGTGCATTCCAATAAATTTATCGGGTCTATTGCTTGATGAAGAAAGCTCAGTAATGGAAATGGATGATGTATTTGAAGCAAATATGGAATCTGATTTAATTATAGCCTTTAATCTATTAAAAACACTGAGCTTGGCATCTTTATTTTCAACAATGGCTTCAATAACTAAATCTGTGTTTTCCTGAATGTTTTCTACGCCGACCACAGCTTTAATATTATTTAATGTTTTACTTTTTTCTGTTTCATTTATAATATTCTTTTTTATTTGCCTGTCTAAATTGATTGATATCATGGTCAAAGCTTTCTTGGCTAACTCATCATTCATCTCTATAAGATTAACATTAAATCCTTTTAGGGCAAAGACGTGAGCAATACCGTTTCCCATTGTCCCGCCACCTATAACAGAAATGTTTTTTATTTCCATATAATACCTCTACACATAATTTTTAATTATTAATGCAGAAGCTTCTCCACCACCGATACAAAGCGAAGCCAAACCGAAAATAGCATTTTGTTTTTTCATTTCATGAATTAGTGTTACAAGAATTCTTGCTCCACTTGCCCCAATTGGGTGTCCTAAAGCAACTGCCCCACCGTTCACATTTACTTTACTTGGATTTAAATTGAGGAGTTTGTTAACAGCTAAAGAAACTACTGCAAAAGCTTCATTAATTTCATACAAATCTATATCATCTGTTTTAAGACCTGCCTTCTTTAATACTTTAGATATTGCATCGGCGGGAGCTGTTGTAAATTCAATCGGTGCTTTTGCAGAAGAGCCCTGGGCTATTATTTCCACAAGAGGAGTTAATCCTAGTTCTTTAGCCTTTTCTTCAGTCGTAACTATTAAAGCGGCGGCGCCATCATTAATACTTGAAGCGTTGGCTGCAGTTACAATTCCATCCTTTTCAAAAGCAGGTTTTAAAGATGAAATTTTGTCAAACCTGACACGCAACGGTTCCTCGTCTTTTTCTACAAGAGTCTCCCCTGCTTTATTTTTGACAGAAACTTTTACTATCTCGTCATCGAATCGTCTGCTATTCTGAGCCTGAATAGCTTTCTTATAGGATTGAACGGCAAATTCATCAAGCTGTTCACGTGTGAAGGAAAAGTTTCTCGCGCAAGCCTCAGCACAACTTCCCATATGAATGTCGTTATAAACATC
>Ga0154475_1152_pt2 | contig 21644 bp, 18 predicted proteins | sample RifGroC2_FD_115954 | JGI IMG/M metagenome (GOLD analysis project Ga0154475, IMG submission 115954) | Ignavibacteria bacterium GWC2_36_12 | reverse complement strand
GTCCACATCTGTGTTAAAACCATTAAGTTTGCCCATATCATTTACAATTGTATTAACAGAACCAACAATCGATGCTTCTTCCGAAACCTCGTTTAAATATTGAATTATATTTTCTTTATGAGGAATTGTTACATTAAATCCTTTAATATTCAAAGCGACCATTCCCCTCAACGCATTTCTTAGGTTTGCAGGCGGCACATCAAAAGGGAGATAAATATAATTTAAACCCTTCATCTGCGATGCAACATTATGAATAAACGGAGAATAAGTATGCTTTATCGGATGCCCGATCAGACCAATCAATTGTGTATCAAGATGAAAAGTATTTTTCATAATTCAAACAGAAAAAGAGATTCTTAAAATCTTTACCGCTAATACCTGGGTAAAGCGAATAATTATAAAATTAATTTCATTGAGAAATAATCAGCTTTCCCCAAGAAGTTTTTTAAATAGCTTAGATGATTTAATCTCCGGGTACTCTTTGGCAAACTCGGAACGTATAGCAGGGTTGATAATAAATGCTGCCTTCAGGCAATCAACTGCTTCCTGTGTACGGCTGAGAATAAAATTTATTTTAGCTTTACCATAATAAGATGTTGCATCTGCCGGGTTAAGATTAATACAATTATCATAAGCATTCAGTGCCTGAAGCCAATCTCCCATTTCAAATAACGTTTCAGCAAGATTAAAATTTATTTCATAGCTATCCGGTTCAATTTTTAATGCTGCCTTGTAACTATGCGCAGCTTCCTGAAGTTTTCCAAGAGAGTATTCAAGATCGGCTTTGGCAAACCATGCATCCGCATTATCCTGTGACATGGTTATTGCTTTGTTAAAATCCTTTAAAGCAAGGTGAAACTTTCCGGCTGAATCGTAGCAAAAACCACGTGCAAGGTAAGCTTCATAATATTCGTCATTTATTTTTATTGCTTCAGTATAATATTTAATGGCATTAATCATATCGCCCAGTTCTTCGTATATATTAGCTATATTAAAACAGGATGCTTCATCTGTTGAATCGAGCTCATGAGCATTTTTAAAACACTCAACTGCCTGCTCATACCTGCCGAGATCGGCAAGAGCATTTCCCTTGTTAAACCAGGCACTTGTAAATTCATCGTTAATAGAAACTGCCAGATCGTAACATTCAATTGCTTTTTCCAGGTGATTTAGCTTACCAAGAATAACACCCTTATTATACCACCCCGAAGGATTATAAGGCTGAAATGAAAGAAAGATATCATAAGCGTTTAACGCATCGTTAAGCCTGTTAAGATTTTCATAACAAAAACCTAACTCATAGTATGCTTCGTCGTACTCGCTATCCATCTTAATCGCATTATTAAAATATTCTATCGCCTCTTCAAATTTATCTTGTCTCTGGTAAAGCAATCCTAAACTAAAGACAGTTTCCGGGTTAGCAGGATCTAGTTTCAAAGCAGAGAGAAGTGATTCTTTTGCCTGAGCAAAGAACCCAAGGTCTTCCTCGGATGAAGCTTTTTCAATATAAATTTCAGGATCGGCAGGATTTAATGATAAAGCTCTTTCAAAACATTCCAAAGCCGGTTCTGATTCAAAAATATTATTAAGTAAAATACCTTTCTTAAGCCAGTACTCCGAATTATACGGCGAGACTTCGAGAAGCCGTTCAATAAAATAAATTCCATCTTCAAATAACTCATTTTCCTGACAGGAGTTTATCAGGTCCTCAATAGCCTCCAACGAGTTATATAATTCTCCTTTATCTATTAATTGCTTATATCTCTTAATATCTTCTTCAAGATTATTTATACCTTCAAATTTACTTTCATTACTAAAATCAGAATCAAAATCTGCCATCAAATTCTCCATTTATTTGAAAGGATTGCAAAAAATGTATTACTATTAGCTCATAAAAGCAAGCTGAATTTATTGATATTGAAAACGCAGGAAAAAGATCGAAGTAATAATAATGAAAGTTCTCTTATTTTTTCAAATAGACTAATTATTAAGCACTGAAGTTACTTTTTCTGCGGCATCTTTAAGACTTTCAGCAACTTCAAAGTTCAACCCTGATTCATTTAGTAAATCTGCTGCTTCCTTCGCATTTGTGCCTTCAAGCCTGATTACAATTGGAACACGTACCTGCATTTCGTTAGCCGCATCAATTACACCCTGCGCAACCCTGTCACACCGAACAATACCGCCAAAAATGTTAATAAGAATTGCTTTAACATTTGGATCGAAAAGAATTATTTTAAAACCGTTTGCAACAGTAGTTTTATTAGCACCTCCTCCGACATCCAGAAAATTTGCGGGTTCACCTCCAGCAAGTTTTATAATATCCATTGTAGCCATTGCAAGCCCGGCACCATTTACCATGCAACCAACATTACCGTCAAGCTTAATATAGTTGAGGTTAAATTTTGATGCCTCGATTTCCAACGGGTCTTCTTCATCAAGGTCTCTGAAATCTGCTATTTCTTTTTGCCTATATAGTGCATTATCATCAAAATTCATTTTTGCATCGAGGGCAACTACTCTGTCATCATTTGTGATAACCAAAGGATTTATCTCGAGAAGTGATGAATCGGTTTCTGTATAAGCTTTATACAACACAGAAATAAATTTTACAAAGTTCTTGAATGAATTATTTTCAAGTCCTAATGAAAAAGCTAATTCTCTTGCCTGGTAAGGTTGCAATCCGATCAAAGGATCGATCCAGGCTTTGATAATTTTTTCAGGAGTTTCAGCCGCAACTTTTTCTATTTCAACGCCGCCTTCTGTTGAAGCCATAATAACATTTTTTGAAACTGCCCTGTCCAATAAAATTCCGAGGTATAATTCTTTTTTGTAATCGAGACCCTCGGCGATAAACAAAGTTTTAACTTTTTTCCCGTCGGGTCCGGTTTGATGAGTAACTAAAATATTACCGAATATTTTTTGTGCATATTCTTTTGCTTTTTCTACAGAAGTCGTGAACTTAACCCCACCTTCCAGTACAAGTTCATTCTTATTTTCAGGATTATATAATTTCCCTTTTCCCCTGCCGCCTGCGTGAATCTGCGACTTAACAACAAACTGGTTTATTCCTCTTTGCTGAAGTTGTGAAATAGCATTATCGACTTCCGATAAATCTTTAACTGCTATCCCATCCTGAACAGGAACATTATATTTCTTTAAGATTTCTTTTGCCTGGAATTCATGTATTTTCATTTAAGCCTCTCTCAAAATTATTTTTGATTCTGAATTTTTTTTAGAAATATCAAATCATCTTTATCTCTATATCTGCTTAAGGATTCTTTGTTTTTTATTAATTCTCTTAAACCTATATAATAAATTTTAACATCAATGTCTGATAGATTAATTTTATCTTCTTTTTTATTGTTCCATGCTTCTTCGAACTCAACATTTTCTATTGAATTTAATAGATCAATTCGATTCGGCGGGACACCAAATTGAAATACTTCACCTCTATTCATCAACACTTCAATTTTCTTAACGCCTGGAATGTCACTATCCCAAAAATCATTTAACATTTGAAAGAGTTTCTCTACATTCCCTTTCGAGAGCCCGTAAAAAATATCAATGTCACCTGTGAGCCTGGCATGTCCATAATAAATTACAGCTTCTCCCCCAACAATAACATATTTTACTTTGTATTTGGATAAAAGAAAGAGAAAATCAACTATATCTTTTGAAAAAAAAGCAGGACTCATTTTTTTACACTCCTCACATCAGGAGGATTTTCCCCATAAAACCTTTTTTTGAGTTCATGGGCAACTTTTTTACGCTCATTTGGAGTCATACTTAACTGCTGTTTGATATCCCACTCTTCAGCTTCTTTATGATTTTTAGCTTTATTAAAAACTCTTTCCATAATTATCATTCATTGTTATCTTTTACTTTTCACTCATAAACGGATAACGCCAATCTTTTGGCGGATCAAAGGTTTCCTTAATAGTTCTGGCTGTCATCCATCTCATTAAATTCATTCCGCTGCCGGCTTTATCATTTGTGCCTGATGCCCTGCCGCCTCCAAATGGCTGCTGACCAACAACTGCTGCAGTGGGCTTATCATTAATATAAAAATTGCCTGCAGCATTTCTTAACCTATCGGACATTTTTAATATTGCACTTCTATCCTGAGCCCAAACAGCACCTGTTAAAGCATAAGGAGAAGTTTCATCACACAAAGTAAGCGTTTCATCAAACTTTTTATCTTCATAAACATAGATTGTTAAAACAGGTCCGAAGATTTCCTCTTCCATTGTTTTGAATTTAGGATTTGTTGTTACAATAGAAGTAGGCTCTATAAAATATCCTTTTGAATCATCGAAATTGCCGCCGGTTATTATTTCTGCATCCTTAGAATCTTTAGCAAACTTAATGTAACCTGTAATTGATTCGAAAGCAGCTTTATCTATAACCGCGGAAACAAAATTTGTGAAGTCTTCAACATCTCCCATTTTAGTTTTACTTATTTCATTAACATATTTTTTCTTGAATTCACTCCAGATAGATTTCGGAATATACATTCTCGATGCAGCAGAACATTTTTGTCCCTGGTATTCAAAAGCTCCGCGGATAGCAGCGACAACCAATCCATCTACATCCGCAGAATTATGGGCGAAGATAAAATCTTTCCCGCCGGTTTCTCCAACAATACGCGGATAGTATTTCATATTCTTCAAATTATCAGAAACAACTTTCCACATATTCTGAAAAACCGCTGTCGATCCCGTAAAATGAATTCCAGCTAAATGCGGATTAGTCAAAGCCGGAGTCCCAACCTGTCCGCCTGAACCGGGCACAAAATTGATTACACCTTTTGGCAATCCAGCAGCTTCAAATAATTTCATAAGATAATAAGCAGAATAAACAGCGCTCGATGCAGGCTTCCATAAACAAACATTTCCAACAATTGCAGGAGAAGTTGGAAGGTTGCCAGCGATTGATGTAAAGTTAAAAGGAGTAACAGCAAAAATAAATCCTTCCAAAGGTCTGTACTCAGAACGGTTCCACATTCCCGAAGGTGAATATGGCTGCTCATCAATCAGTTTTGTGAAGAAATAAGAATTGAATCTCCAGAAATCAATAAGCTCGCATGCAGAATCGATTTCAGCCTGGTGAACAACTTTAGATTGCCCGAGCATAGTTGCAGCATTAATAGTCGCTCTCCATCGCCCAGAAAGAAGATCAGCCATTTTTAAGAAGACAGCAACTCTCTGTTCCCATGGCATTTCCGCCCATTCTTTTCTTGCTTCGAGCGCTGCTTCAATTGCCATTTCGACTTCTTTTTTACCAGCTTTATGATATACTCCCAAAACATGTTTGTGATTGTGAGGGATTCTCATCTCTTCTGTATTGCCGGTTTTTACTTCTTCACCACCGATAATTAATGGAACTTCTATTTGTTTAGATTTTAATTCGGATAATTTCTTTTTTAGCTCTTCTCTTTCAGTGCTTCCCGGTTTATATAATTTTATAGGTTCATTGACCGGCTGGGGAACTTTAAAATAAGCGTTTGACATCAAAACCTCGCATAAAAAACTTTAGAATAATAGAAAAATTACAGCTTTAAGTTTAGAGAAGCAAAGTAATCAATCAGTGCAGTAATTTAAAGTTGAACCTACCTGAAGGTAGGCAGATACTACGAATTCCTTTTAAGAAAAATCCTTCCTCATATCTAAGAACTCCGTAGGGGTTCAATTTTTTGATGTTAGTTCATACTATAATTGACAATCTTCTTTCCAAGAAACTTATAACTTGCAGAGTGCTGTTGATTTATTAGGAATAACTGAAAGAAGAAAGGTAGCTTAAATAGTAAAAGCTACATATAGAACTACAAAAATAGCTGTTTTTTAGGGGTATGGCTTTTGTTTAAGCCAATATAAAGAGACAACTTAATCCATAGAAATGCATCTAATAATTAAATAATTTATTAAATAATTAACAAATAATTTGACTATAGAAAATTAATTTGTATTTTTCATAAAAAGTTTTTAAGAATAACTTTCCAACCGTGACGTGGGTAATACATATATAGTCAAATCAAATTATAAAAAGTGGTAAAACGATGGAAGAAATGTTTATTATCTTAACTGAAAAATATTCAAAAGAAGATGATAAGTGGGTTGGTATTTGTGAGGAATTAGGAGTATCACAATTTGGGGATACTTATGAAGTAGTGAAGGAACATTTAAAAGAAGCAGTTTTACTTCATTTAAATACATTAGAAGAATTAGGCGAAAGAGAAAGATTTTTTAAGGAAAACGATATAAAGGTCTATAAGAGTAGTGAAAAAGCAATTACAACAAGTAAAATGAGTTTTACACCTAACACTGCTCGTGTTGAACAATATAAACAAAACTTACATTTTTCAAGGCAACATACTTTTGTCTGATATACCAGCTATTTCGGGGAAACAGCTCATTAAATTACTTGTCTTTGATGGGTGGATAATTAAAAAGAAAGCAACTCATGGTTTATCATTATATAAAAAAATTAATAATAGGCACATAGTTACAACCATTCCTGATAAGAAAGATTCTCTTCCCGATGGTACTCTCTATGCAATATTGAGTAAAAAGCAAACTCAAATAGGAAGAGACGGATTATTAAAATTACTTGATAAGTACGGAATGCCTGCCAACGAATAATCTTCAAAATGCACCACTACCTTAAAATGAAATCGGATTTTATTGCAATTTTTTCCCGTAAATTATAACTTCGCCTATCATTATCCGAGAATTATATGAACAAAGCTCTTTCTTGTAAAACTATTCCCGAACTTTTCGAATACCTGACAGAGGACTTCGGTAAGAAAACCGGTAAGCCTTTAATGAAAAGAAAAGTCGATGGGAAGTACGAAGGAATATCCTATTCAGAATTTAAGAAAGAGACCGACAGTTTTGCTTTTGGTTTAGCCGCTCTCGGATTAAAAGCCGGAGACAAAGTCGCAATCATAGCTGAAAACCGCCCTGAATGGGTTTATTCCGATATGGCAATTCTTAACCTCGGCGGGATCGATGTTCCGATTTATCCTTCTCTCACCGCCGATTCAATTGAATTCATTCTTGCAAATTCCGATTCTAAAGGAGTTATCGTTTCCAATAAATTCCAGTTGAACAAAATATTGAAGATCAGGGATAACCTTAAAGGTCTTCAATATACAATTGTAATGAATGAGAGCGATATGCCTGACGATGTTCCTGCTCTTTATACATTTGGGAATGTTCAGGAAATGGGAGAGATTTTCAAAACTAATCATCCAAACTATTTAACTGAAAGCAGAAAAAATATTCGCGAGGATGACCTCTGTACAATCATTTATACTTCAGGAACTACAGGCGAGCCGAAAGGCGTAATGCTTACTCACAAAAATATTCTTTCGAATGTAAGAGCCGCTTTAAATTCTTTCCCGATCGATGATAAAGATATTTTCCTCTCTTTTCTTCCATTGTGCCATATCTTTGAAAGAATGGCTGGTTACTATACTTGTTTTACTGCAGGCTCTACTCTTTGCTTTGCAGAAAGTATAGAAACAGTTTCTCAAAATCTTCTTGAAGTCGAACCGACGTTAATGATGTCCGTTCCAAGATTGTTCGAGAGGATTCATTCAAAAATCATTAAGAACGTCAGCAGCCAGAGTTCTTTGAAACAAAAGATTTTTTATTGGGCAGTCGAAACCGGCAAAAAATATGCGACTTCAAAAAAGAACGGGAAACTTTCACCTGTTTTATCGGCACAATACAAATTAGCCGATGCACTTGTATTCAAAAAGATAAAAGAAAAAACAGGCAGCAGGCTTAGATTTTTTATTTCAGGCGGCGCAGCTCTTTTTCAGGAATTAGGAGAATTTTTTGAAGCAATTGGGATTCCGGTTCTTGAAGGTTACGGTCTGACTGAATCCTCCCCTGTTATAGCGGTTAACAGAGTAGATGATTATAAATTCGGAACCGTGGGGAAACCTCTTCCGGGTGTTGAAGTAAAGATAGCTTCCGACGGCGAGATTCTTGCCAGGGGAGACAGCATAATGCAGGGATATTATAAAAATAAAAAAGAAACTGATGCGGTGATAAAAGACAATTGGCTGCATACTGGCGACATAGGTGAATTTGATACTGACGGATTCCTAAAAATTACAGATAGGAAAAAACACCTTTTTAAAACTACAGCAGGAAAATATATAGCACCAACTCCGATTGAAAATCTTTTTTCTGCAAGCAAATATGTTGACCAGTTTGTTGTTATTGGCGACAAAAGGATGTTTTTAACAGCATTGATAGTTCCAGATTATGAAGCCGTCCAGGAATATGCCGATTCGCATAAAATTCCTTATGATAAATTGGAAGACCTTGTTAAGAAAAAGGAGGTTTACGATCTCTTTGAGAAAGAGCTGACTAAATTCCAGAAGAAGCTTGCGAATTATGAAAAGGTAAGAAAGTTTGTTCTGCTTGAAAAACCATTTACACTTGAAACCGGAGAGATAACTCCCAGCTTAAAAGTTAAAAGAAAGACTGTTGAAGAAAAATACGCACAGGTTATTGAAGAGATGTACAGGGGATTGGAAAAGTAAAAGTCATTTATTGTCATTTGTAGTCATTGATCGTTCAATTGAATGACCAATGACTACTGACTAATGATACTTTCAAGTCTGCTTCAGAATCTCCAGCATATCATTATGAATTTTCCCGTCGCTCGCAAGAATCTGTTTTGAATCGACACCAATCTGTTCGCTATTAAAATTTGTAACAATTCCCCCTGCTTCTTCTACAATAAATTTGCCTGCACAAACATCCCACGGACTTAAGTAAACTTCCCAGAAGCCATCGAATACTCCTCTTGCGACATAACAAAAATCAATTGCTGCAGAACCGAGTCTTCTTATCCCTCTTGCTTTCCTTGTAAATGAAACGAACTTCTCCAATGCGTTATATGGATTCTGATGAATGTTATATGGAAAACCTGTAACAAGAATGCTGTGCGCAATATTTGAATTATCGCTTACTTTAATCTTTTCATCATTTGCAAAAGCTCCTCCCCCGCTTTCAGCAGAGTATAAAATATTCTGTGGAATATCATATACAACTCCGGCAATTGTCTTTCCATTCTTTTGTATTCCGATTGAGATTGAAAATATCGGCAGACCGTGTGTAAAGTTTACAGTTCCATCAAGCGGATCAATTATCCAGACGTATTCCGTTCCTTCTTTAATGTTTCCCCCTTCTTCTGCAAGAATACCGTGTGAGGGATACTTTTTCTTTACAAAATCTGTAATAAGTTTTTCAGAAGCTTTATCGATATTTGTAACAAGATCGGACTCGTTGCTTTTGTATTCTATTTTTAAATTCTTGTGAAAGCCTTCTCTCACAATTTCTCCGGCTTCTTTTGCAATTGCTACTATATCGTTAATCATATTTCACCAAGGAGTTTTATCATTATGTTTCAAAAATTTACCTCTCAAATTTACGATAATTCATAGTAATCACATATGTCAAAGTTCCTTGATAGCATGAAGGCTTTTTGATATATTTAAGAATTAAATAAAGTTCAGCAGAAGAGGTAAAGGAGAAAGCTTTTTTGAATAATATCGAAGATATAGAAGTTAAAAGAGATAAAGAGAATTCAATTGTAGAGAATCTGCCGGAAATCCTGCCAATATTGCCTTTAAGAGATATAGTGATTTTTCCGTATATGATTTTTCCGGTGCTTGTTGGCAGAGAGCAATCGATAAGAGCAGCAAATTATGCACTTGAAAATACCAAGTACATTTTTCTTTCAACTCAAAAAAGATCAAACTTAGAAGATCCTAAAAAGGAAGATATTTATAAAGAAGGAACGATCGCTAAGATCGTACAGATTCTCAAGCTCCCGAACGGTTTAATGAAAATTCTTGTAGATGGATTGCTCCATGGACGAATTATCGAGTTTACAAACAATAAGAATTTCTTTGAAGGAAAAATCGAGGTAATTCTCCCATCGTTTGAACAGAACCATGAAATGAACGCCTTAGTAAGACAGATGTCCCAGCTATTTAAAGATTATGTTAAGATAAGCAGGAACATACCGAATGAAACTATTGCTGCATTCGACAATATTGAAGAACCGGACAGAAAACTTTTCTACGTAGCAGCCAACATTAACCAGGCTATCGATGTGAAGCAAACAATTCTTCAAAAGTTCATTTTGAAGGACCAGTTTTATGAAGTAATAAAAATCCTTAATTCTGAAATCGATATACTAAAAATCGAAAAAGAAATTGATAACAAAGTTCAGGAGAATATTGCCAAGACACAGAGAAAGTTTATTATACAGGAACAAATTAAAATTCTCCAGGATGAACTTGGGGATGAAGAAGATAGTACACCCGAGTTTGTTAAGCTGAAAAATCAGATTAAAAAAGCTAAAATGCCTGAAGAGGCTGAGGCAAAAGCTCTGGAAGAACTTAACAAGCTTAAGAAAACTCCCCCGATGTCTCCTGAATCAACAGTAATAAGAAATTATCTCGACTGGCTGATTGACATTCCATGGTCTAAGAAAACAAAAGATAACCTGAGTATAAAGCATGTTCAGAAAATTCTCGATGAAGATCATTTTGGATTAGAAAAACCGAAAGAAAGAATAATCGAGCATATTGCTGTGCTAAATCTGGTTAAACAAATGCGTGGACAAATCCTTTGCTTTGTCGGACCTCCGGGTGTTGGAAAGACTTCTCTCGGCAAGTCTATAGCAAGAGCAATTGGAAGAAACTCTGTCAGAATTAGTCTTGGCGGTATCAGGGATGAAGCAGAAATTAGAGGGCACAGAAGAACTTATATCGGTTCAATGCCCGGCAAGATTATCCAATCTATGAAAAAAGCCGGGACAATAAATCCCGTTATGCTTCTCGATGAAATAGATAAAATGAGTATGGATTTCAGGGGCGACCCGTCTTCCGCAATGCTGGAAGTTCTGGATCCTGAGCAGAACCATACCTTTAGTGACCATTATGTAGAAGTGGATTACGATCTTTCCCAAATAATGTTTATTACAACAGCTAATGTAAGATATAACATCCCTCTTCCCTTGCAGGATAGAATGGAAATAATAGAACTTCCGGGATATCTTGAACATGATAAACTTGAAATTGCTAAAAGACACATTATTCCAAAACAGCTTGAAGCTCATGGTCTTGGAAATAAAAATGTTAAAATCAGTGACTCAGCTATTTTAAGAATCATAACAGATTACACTCGCGAAGCGGGTGTAAGAAACTTAGAAAGAGAACTTGCATCTGTTTGCAGAAAGCTTGCACGAGATATAGTATTAAAGGAATCTTCAAACGGTAAAGAAAAGAATACTAAATTTATTGTCGATGATAATAAGATTGAAGAATATCTTAAAGTGCCGAGATACAGGCATCTTACTCACAACACAGAAAAAAGAGTCGGAAGTGTAACCGGACTGGCGTGGACAAGTGTGGGCGGAGATATTTTAACCGTCGATGTTACCTTAATGAACGGTACAGGAAAATTGACACTGACGGGACAGCTCGGAAATGTTATGAAAGAATCGGCACAAGCTGCATTAAGCTATATAAGATCCAAAGCAAAGGATCTAGGAATAAACCCGAACTTCTTCAAAGGGAAAGAACTTCACATCCATCTACCGGAAGGCGCTATTCCCAAAGACGGACCTTCTGCAGGTATAACTATGGCAATGGCGTTATATTCCGCAGTAAGCGGAAAGAAAGCCTCAAATGATGTTGCAATGACGGGTGAAATAACTTTAAGAGGAAATATTCTTCCTATCGGCGGCTTAATAGAAAAATTACTTGCAGCCAAAAGAAACGGAATTAAAACAGTTTTAATTCCCAAAAATAATGAGATAGACCTTACGGAAATACCCGAAAAGGTAACCGAAGGATTAAAGATAATTTCGATCGAACAGGTTGAAGATGCGATACCATATGTTTTCCCGGAAAGTACAAACGGCAGTTCTATTAAAAGTAAAAAGAAGAAGAAAAAGAAAAGCTAATGAACGAAACAATATTAGTAGATAAAAACCTTTCGCTGGAAGAAAAGTACGAGAATCTAATTCCACAAATAAAAAATTTACTAAGTCCGTCTGATAATCTAATTACTAATCTTGCAAATTGTACGGCGACTCTTAAGCAAACATTTGAAAAGATAAGCTGGGTAGGATTTTATATATTTGACGGCAAAGAGCTTTATCTCGGTCCTTTCCAGGGAAAAGTCGCATGCAACATTATTCAAATCGGGAAAGGCGTTTGCGGAGCTGCAGCCCAGCAAAGAAAAACAATTATAGTTCCTGATGTAAATAAATTTCCCGGTCATATTTTTTGTGATGCCGATTCGAAATCTGAAATCGTTGTACCAATATTTCACAAAGACAATTCTCTCTTTGGCGTTCTGGATTTAGATAGTTATGAATACGACTCCTTTAATGAAACAGATAAAAAATATTTGGAAGAAATCTGTAAGTTTTTAACATCGGAAATTATTAATTCTTAAATCAATTTATGGCTTACGTTGTAACAGCAAGAAAATGGCGTCCTCAAAAATTTGTTGAAGTTGTAGGACAGGAACATATAACTACAACTTTGAAAAATGCTATTAAAGATGGACGCATTGCTCATGCATATTTGTTTGCCGGACCGCGTGGCGTTGGTAAAACAACAACAGCAAGAATTCTTTCAAAAGCATTAAACTGTCTTAACCCCATTGATTATGAACCGTGTAATGAGTGTGAAACATGCAAATCAATTCAAGCCGGGCAGCTTATGGATATTATCGAGATTGACGGCGCTTCAAACAGAGGAATTGATGAAGTAAGAACTTTAAGAGAATCTGTAAAATACGCTCCGACCCGTGGTAAATACAAAGTGTACATCATTGATGAAGTGCACATGCTCACGAAAGAATCCTTCAATGCATTCCTAAAAACGCTGGAAGAACCTCCTGCACAAACTATTTTTATTTTCGCAACGACTGATGTTCACAAAGTGCCTTTAACAATTATATCGAGATGCCAGAGATTTGATTTCCGCAGAATCGAGCTCGACACAATAAAATCTCTTTTAGAAAAGATTGCAAAAAGCGAAGAGATTGAAATAGACGATAAAACACTTACTCTTATTGCACGTAAAGCCGACGGTGCATTAAGAGATGCAGAAAGTTATTTTGACCAGGTAGTCGCTTTCTGCGGCAAAAAAGTCGATTCATCTACAGTTACTAAAATCCTGAATCTTATAGATGACGAAGTTTATTTTAAACTCTCCGATGCAGTGCTTGCCAAGAATTTTAAGTCGGTTTTTGAAATATCTGAAGAAATATATAACAATGGCTGGAACTTTACAGATTTTATGGATGGTCTCATAGAACACTTCAGAAATATTATGTCCGTCATAATAACAGGCAATTCGGATAGTATTGAATCGGCAGAGATATTCAGAAAAAAATACATGGCTTACATAGATAAATTTTCACAAAGCGATCTCCTCAGGTTAATGAATTTTCTTAATAAGAGCGGGCAGGAGTTACGCTTTTCTCAGAATCAAAAACTAAAAATTGAAATTGTATTATGCCATCTGATCGGCTTGGAAAGAACTTCGACAATTACAGAAATTATCGAAGGCATAAATAAAGAAGTTGTTGAATTACCGACAAACTTATTCAGAGAACAAGAAAAAAAAAATTACAGACCGGAAATAAGTTATAAAACCCCTCATTTTACCGCTTCAAATGTTACCACCGCAAAGGTAAAAGAACCGGAAGAAAATAAAATCAACAGCTCTGAATTTAATTTTGACACAATTGTAAATACCTGGCAGGGTTTTGTGGATTCGGTTTCCCAGGAAAAAACATTAACTCTTGGACATTTTATTTTTGACATCAAACCAGTTGGTTTATCGGGACACAAAGTCAATCTTCAATTTAATAATGATGAAGATGAAAAGTCCTTCTATTACAATATCGATTATATAACTAAAAAAGCTCATAATTATTTTGGTAAAAAATTGGAATTTCTTACAAATAAAGAATCCTTAGCAGAAACTTCCACTGTAAAAAAAAATATTGAAGAAAAGGAAATAACTTCTAATCAAGAGGCTAATACTGGAGATGAATTTGCCGACTTGATAATAAATGAGCTTGGGGGAGAGGAAATTAGTTGATTTTGTATTGTTTTTAGCTTTTTTTACACACCTTCATTTTTTGAAAAAAAAGGAATATTAACTATTTTTATTATCTATGCCTCAAAAGTTAATTGTGGCTATTGATGGCCCTGCAGGTTCCGGTAAAAGTACATCTGCCAAAATTGTAGCTCAAAAATTAAGTTATTTATACATCGATACAGGAGCTATGTACAGGGCAGTAACTTTATTGGTAATAAGGAAGAACATCAGCAACAAGCAAGACATTGTAAAGCTTGTTGAGAAAACAGACATAGAGCTCGATTTTGTAGATGGAGAAACAAAAGTAAAGATAAATGGACAAGATGTAACCAAAGAAATAAGATCTCCCGAGGTTAATTCTATGGTTAGTGAAATAAGTAAGATTGAAGGTGTTAGAACTATTTTAGTAAATAAACAAAGAGAAATGAGTAATTCCAACCGTGGAATAGTAATGGAAGGAAGAGATATCGGAACAGTCGTTTTCCCGGAAGCTGATGTAAAAATTTTTATGACCGCTTCGATCGATACACGTTCGGAAAGAAGAATGAAAGAATATCATGAAAAAGGTACTACCATATCTTTGGAAGATGTAAAAGAGAATTTGTTGAGCAGAGACGAAATTGATTCACAGCGTGATGTTAGTCCCCTTATTAGAGCAAGCGATGCTGTGGAAGTTGATACTTCAAAAGTCTCTATTCCTGAACAAGTAAATATTATTCTGGAAGAAATTAAAAAAGCAGCATATAGAAAAGGGATTAAATTCTCGGCTGTAAATTTAAAAGAATTTTAAACCATATTAAATAATTATGTTGAACTAATTTGTCTGCTGCATTATCGTTTTATGGTTTTTGATTTTGCAACAGGAAAGTAAATATATAATTCAGGAGGATTAATGTCCCAAAAAGAAACGATTACAAACCCGGTGACTTTGAATGATTATGAAAAGTCAAAGAGTAAATTTGAAAACGAAGAATATTCACAGGAGGAATTCCTTACTCTGGCGCGGCTCTACTCTGAGTCTTTCAACGATGTTAAGGAAGGTGAAATTGTTAAGGGTAGAGTAGTTAGAATACAGGGTGATAATGTAATTCTTGATGTTGGTTTCAAGTCCGAAGGATCAGTTCCATTATCCGATTTTTTAAATCGTGAAGTAAAAATAGGACAAGAAGTTGATGTAGTATTGGAAAGTGTTGAGGATCAGGAAGGTAACCTTGTTTTAAGCAAGTCGAGAGCAGATTTCTTAATGATCTGGGATAAAGTTCTAAAAGCACACGAAACAGGTGAAATACTTCAGGGTAAAATTGTTAAGAGAATAAAAGGCGGAATGGTTGTAGACCTGATGGGTATGGAAGCTTTCTTGCCCGGTTCACAGATTGATATTCGTCCAATCCGTGATTTTGATGCTTTTGTCGGGCAGACAATGGATTTTAAAGTAGTAAAGGTTAACGTCCCAACAGAAAACGTAGTTGTGTCTCACAAAGTTCTTGTCGAAGAAGAAATATCCGATCAGAGAAATGCTATTCTCGAAAGCCTGGAAAAAGGTCAAATTCTTGAAGGTACGGTTAAAGCTATTACAGACTTTGGTGTTTTCGTTGACCTGGGAGGTGTAGATGGACTTATACATATTACCGATTTAAGCTGGGGCAGAATTAACCATCCCAACGAGATTGTCAAGCTTGATGAAACGATCAAGATTGTTGTTACAGATTTCGATGAGGAGAAAAAGAGAATTTCCCTGAGTCTTAAAAAACTACTTCCGCATCCCTGGGAAAGCATCGAAGAAAAAATTCATGTTGGCGATAAAGTATCGGGTCGCGTTGTGTCTCTTACTGATTACGGTGCTTTTATTGAAATCGAAAAAGGAATCGAAGGACTCATTCATAACTCAGAGATGAGCTGGACACAACATATTAAACATCCGTCACAGGTTGTTGCAATGGGACAGGTAGTTGAAGCGGTAATTCTAAGTTTGGATAAGGAAGAAAAGAAAATATCGCTTGGAATTAAACAGCTTGAACCAGACCCGTGGGAATCACTTATGCAAAAATATCCTGTTGGTTCAAAACATTCAGGTATAGCCCGTAACTTAACCAACTTTGGTGTATTTGTTGAACTGGAACCGGGGGTTGACGGTTTGGTTCATATTTCCGATCTCTCATGGACAAAGAAAATACGGCACCCCGGTGAAGTTGTGAAGAAAGGCGAGAAACTTGACGTTACTGTTCTGAGTGTAGATGTAGAGCAAAGAAAAATATCTTTAGGACACAAGCAAATCGAAAATAATCCATGGGATAAATTCGAAAAAACTTATATTGTTGGTACGCTTGTACAGAGTAAAGTAGTACGAATAATAGAAAAAGGATTGATAGCAGAACTTCCAGAAGGAGTAGATGGTTTTGTTCCTGCCACTCAACTTTCAACCGGGAAGATAAAAAATGTTGCTAACCACTTCCCTATTGATTCTGAATTATCGTTGAAAGTAATCGAATTTGATAAGGAAAATAAAAAGATAGTACTGAGCGCAATTGCTGCACTTAAAGAGAAATCAGAAGACGAAATTCAAAATTACGTGGACTCTCACAAGCTGGAAAAGGTAACAGTTCAGGATATTAAGAATACTGAAACTACTGCAATAGACACCTCGGAGTTCCCGATCTTCGAAGTAAATGAAGAGTCACATTCTCAGTCTCAAGCTGAAAAAAAGTAATTTTTCTTAAAATCTGTTAAATTAAGGGCGGGATTTTTCCCGCTCTTAAAATTTTAAATAAGAAATGAGACAAACTGTAGCATTACATACTCTGGGATGCAAACTGAACTTCTCTGAAACATCAACAATCGGAAATGAGTTTCTCCACAATGGATTTACCTTAGTCGATTTTAAAGATAAAGCTGACGTTTATGTTTTTAACACATGTACTGTTACACAAAATGCCGAAAAAGATTGCCGGCAGCTCGTAAGAAAAGCACTTAAGCAAAACCCCGAAGCTTATATCATTGTTACGGGTTGTTACGCTCAGCTTCGTCCGGCAGAAATAGCTGATATTAAAGGTGTGGATGTAATCCTCGGCAGCAACGAAAAGTTCAAACTTTTTTCCCTGATCGATAATTTTCAGAAAAAAAACTTAGCCTGTATTTTTGTATCGCCAACAGAAAAGCTCAACGAGTTCGGTCCTGCTCACTCGACAGATGCCGATAACAGAACAAGGGCTTACCTTAAAATTCAGGATGGATGTGATTATAAATGTTCCTTTTGTACGATACCGCTTGCGAGAGGATTAAGCAGAAGTATGCAGCCTTCTGATGTTGTCAATCAGTTCAGGCATCTCGTTGATTCTGGTTATAAAGAAATAATTTTAACCGGAGTAAATGTTGGAGATTACGGGAAATCTTTTTCAACTAATCTTTATAGCCTACTTTTAAGATTGGTAAATATTGATGGCGATTTCAGGATAAGAATAAGTTCTATCGAACCAAATCTTCTATCAGATGAAATCATAAACCTTACTGCTGAAAACGAGAAAATGTGCAAGCACTTTCATATCCCTTTACAGAGCGGAAGTCCTAAAATCCTTAAAATGATGAGAAGAAGATATCAGGTGGAAGATTATTCTAATTTAATATTCAAATGCAAAGATAAGATTAAAGAACCTGGAATTGGCGTGGATGTGATAGTTGGCTTCCCGGGTGAAACAGGTGATGATTTTATACAGACATATAATTTTCTGAAAGAGCTTCCCGTTTCTTATCTTCACGTATTCACGTATTCCGAAAGACCGGACACTGCTGCAGTAAAGTTTGACGACCCGGTAGATATTTATGAAAGACGTAAGAGAAGCAATATGCTAAGGATTTTAAGCGCAAAGAAAAGATATGAATTCTACCGGCAAATGATTGGTAAAGAACTTGAGGTCTTATTTGAAGCGGAAAATATTTCAGGAAAGATCAAAGGCTTTTCTTCAAATTATGTTCGGGTTAGTTTGGATTATAATCCCAACATTGTCAACAAAATATGCCCGGTATCCATTGATAATATTATTGATAACACTTGTTCCGGCTATATTAAAGGGACAAAAAAATCAATTGAATTGATAGCCAGTTGATATAGATATTTATATATAAATATGAAAAAATTATTTCTTTTAATATTCTGTCTTGCTTCTTTAAGCTTTCCACAAAATTCAAAAAATTTACTTGAGCTTGGAGCGGAACTAAAATCCACTCCTGCTGATCAAACCTTACAGGCAAATAATAATTTAATTTACGATACACCTGAAAAGAAAAAGCCGGGATTAGCAATTATTTATTCATTGCTGTTACCGGGAATGGGGGAATTATATGCCGGGTCTTATTCAAGCGGAATGTATTTTACTATTGCAGAGGGAGCGCTATGGGGTACTTTTATTGGTATGAATGCATACGGCAACTGGCAAAAAGAGAGATATAAGTCTTTAGCAGCTTCCAAAGGAGAGGTACAATTAGAAGGTAAGGACGATGATTATCTTACAATTATAAGCGAATATTCAAACATAGATGAATACAATAATGAAAAAGCTCTTGAAAGAAATTTTGACGAAATGTATGATCCTTCCAAGTATCACTGGAATTGGCAGACAACGGAAGACAGGAAAAAGTACAGGAGCATGTGGATATCGAGCGAACAAACTTTTAATGATGTAAGATTTGTGGCTGGGGCTTTAATTGTAAACAGAATAGTAAGTGTTATAAATGCTGTAAGATTAGTCGCTGCTTACAATAAAAGTATTGATGAAGAATTATCCTGGAATTTTTCTGTGGGGATTTCACAACATGTTAATCTTCCTCATTCTCTTACATTCAATTTTCAAAAGAGTTTTTAGAAACTCAATTCTCCAAACCAGTGTCCCAGTTTATCTTGAACTTTGATGTGTAAATGTTAATTGGGCGGCTTAAGTTATTTTATTCTTTTGTTCTTGCATTAATCCTCGCAGGGTCATCCTTTCACGCAAGCCCCCTTCTTTGAGGAATTCTTCTTCCAAATGCCTTAATTGGCGGTCTAATAAAAAAGTAACTACCTTAATTAAACCTATCATAACATTGGCACAAATTTCAGGATTCTCGTTTTCAATCCCTTTGCGAAAGGTTTCGTAGTTACCATCCGGTTTTTTATTGAGTTCCCGCAAACGAATGACATACGCATGGTTCTTTTCCCATTCTTTTAAACCACGGATTCTTAAAAAATCTCTATAATCATTTAGTAATTCTTCAAGACTTGCACGAGCCACATTTGAAAGTTTAATTTCTGTTTCTTTCGAAGTACCCGATGCCATACTTGCTTCAACAATATTTTGTTTACCGGAACGCGCCGCCTGTACCATTTGATCCACTGTACGATCTCTTTTATTAAAAAACCTGCTACAGAAATAAACTGTGCCGTCATAAACTATTTCGGCTTTCTTAAATGAAAGAAGGTTTTTATAACCGCCATGTTTTGGTATAAAACCATTTTTATTATACTGCTTTTCTTGATGCATTTTTTTTTAATTTTTATTCAAATGAAAGGTTTAATTTTTAATATTATCTTACTTAAAAAAAACTCAAAGGACAACAGCGACATTAAAGTCACTACTGTCCTTTATGTCTTTTTTTATACTATTTCACATCAAACAATCTTTTAAACTCTTCTATATCGCTTTTGGAGCCTATCTCAGGCTTTTCTTTATCAACAGTTTTTCCTTTGTTTAGCATTGCTACAAAATCTTCGCTTGAGATTACCCGGCATCCGCAGGCTTTGCCAAAGTTTTTTAATTCATTATCGGATGTAACAAGAGTAATATTCTTCCTGTTTTTTATTACTTCTACATTTTCCCTGATAAAATAATCAGCAGCCTTTTTGCCGGAATAAACAATTTTTCCTTTTGATAAACGCAACGGGATGTTTTCATATCCATCAAAATGGAGAGTTAAGCCTATTGTCTTATTATGGAAGTAATTTTGTAAAAGGTAGACTAATTGTTCTCTTGCTCTTTGTTTATCCTTTTTCTGAAATTTAACCAGTTCCGGGATTTTGCCGATAACATTATTTCCATCAATTATATAATGTATCATAACTTTCTTAACCTTCAAGGTTAGAGATGAAATAACATTCAGTAACCCTTGAAGGTTCTTTCCTTTTACACTTTCTCTTAAAATTATAACCAACTCTAACCTTCGAGGGTTACTGACCTAAAAGAATTTGCTAACCTCGAAGGTTTCTACTAATACCCGCTGTAAAATCTATCTCTCTTAGTAATCTTCAGATCCTGGAGCTGCGGGGCTTTAACCCTGATTTCAAATGTGTAACCTCTGTAAGTGCCGATCGGGTTCCAGGTAAAGTTCATAATCCAGCAATGTAAATCTCTCGAGACACGTATTTGCGGCGCTGCAAATTTTTTGCTATCGAAATCGTAGCTGCCGCTGAAAGAAAACTTCCAGTTTGGCGTGATGTTAAAATTAAGAGAACTGCTGAGATTTGATCGTGTAGTTACATTTGAAGGATTAAATTTACTCAGAGTATAATTATAATTGAGGCTGATATCCCAGGGAATTGTAAAATCAGGATCTTTTGTATCGTAGATTCCTTTGTAAACCTGCCCCGCCTGTCCGAGCTGAAACTCATTTTCCTGATTTACATAAGCTTCGGTTTCAGGCTCGGAAGATTTTAATTTCTCGCCGGATAAACTGGTTGATACAGAGAAGCTGAAATTTGTCAATCTCAGCAATCCTTTCCCCTGGTCTATAAGAAATTTGTCGATGCTTTGCCCTGCTTCATTTACATCGTACAAAGTATAGCTTGAGCTGCCGTTAAAACTAAACCAGTTCCCTACCTGCGTTCTGAAACCGAGGCTCAGAGGCGAGAACTTTACACTATCTGCCGCAAAATTATAACTTAAAGAAGCATCGAGATTAAGTAATTGTATCTTTTGTTCTTTAGATGTGGTATCGGAAGGATTAGCAGTGGTTTTCATTTCAAAAATATTGGAAACACTAAAAGAAATATTCTGAGTTTCACCTCTTCCCGGTCCTCCGAATATCTCTCTTTCAAACTTATTGTAATTTACTTCGTTCCCCTCAGAATTAACATAAGTTCCATAATAACCCCAGAAAGGCTCTGAAAAATCCGGAGTATAAGAATAGCTAATACTCGGGCTGACAGTGTGCCTAACAGCACTCACTCCAAGAATACCGGGCTGAACAATCCCGTAAAATTTTGTAGAAGCACGCACACCTGTGCTGAAAGTCCTTACCATATTAATTTCATTAACATCTTTTGTTATTATAGAATCTTTACCATTAAATGTTAAACCCGCAAATTCTTTTTCAACTTTTTTATTGTACCACTTCTCTGCATAACTGATAGACGGAGTAATACTGAGGTATCCTACTTTAGGCGAAGCATTAACACTTACCTGGTGTTGTATTCCACCTCTTATTTTAAGATCATCACTTGTGCGGTTTCTATTATTTTGAA
>Ga0154475_1088_pt2 | contig 22257 bp, 12 predicted proteins | sample RifGroC2_FD_115954 | JGI IMG/M metagenome (GOLD analysis project Ga0154475, IMG submission 115954) | Ignavibacteria bacterium GWC2_36_12 | reverse complement strand
TTTATATGAAATGCCTTATGGTTTTTTCTCTGGCAGTGGCGCCGCCCTTGGATATGATCCGGAAACCTACAAATTGTATCGTCTGGATGAGAATGATATTGGCTATTCTCACTTATCTGTTTTGATGGGAGGACCTGAAGTGGCTTTTGAACTGACCCATCTTCTTCAAAATAAAAAATGGGATAAACTTTGGATGCAGTTCTGCAAATTATATGCAGCTCCGAAAGAAGTAATTGAAAAAGAATTTGGTAAAGGCGTAAAGTTAGGAGATCCCGGTCCATGGTATGCCCGCCTTCCGGCTTATTACGCCAAAGTGACGGGTGATAAAACTTATTCGGCCCGGGCATGGGATGAATTTTTTAATGCCGGAGCCAAACGTTATCATACTGATTTCGATATGCAAAAATTTGATGGCATTGAAAGTTTACAACCTGTGTATGAAGTAAAGGGAGTTTCCACCAACAACACCGCACAGTGGTGTCTGAATGCCATTGAACTGCTACAGTTGGTTGGTAATGAACTTCCTGAGGATAATCCGAGAATACAAGATGCAAATTCTGAAGAAAAAAGTAATTAATTAAACTATCATTTTTATGGAAAAGAAAATAAACACTTTGATAAAACTGATTTTTTTATTTGCTGTTTCATCTGTTATAACATTTAGTACTCAGGCTCAGACTCTCAAAGGAAAACAGGTGAATCTGAATATTAACTCAGTGAGTCTGGAATCAACTTATGTTAGTGAAGAACTAAAAAGTTTTGAAGCTTATGTAATTAAAGCGAAAGAAATTGGCGCAACTCATGTAGATATCACCTTTAATATTCCTCCCGCACTCTGGCAGTTTGATACACCGGGAGACCCTTATCCGGTTTGGTATGCCTATCGTCCGGGGCTGATGAAGATTTTTCCGCCTGAGGATTTGAAACCATACGTTAATTTAGAGTATGCTGAAAAAGTGGCTTCACTTTTTCAGGCACGTTGTGAGATTCTTCGTCGGCATGGTATGAAAGGAGCCTATTTTGCAAATGAACCTTATGTATTGCCTGAGATTTTTTTTACAGATCATCCTGAACTTCGTGGGGCGCGGGTAGATCATCCAAATCGATCCAGGGTTGCACGCTTCGCCCCTTGTGTTGATGAGCCTGAAGTATTGGCGATGTACAAAGAATCTATGCAGCTCTTACTGGCTCGTTGTCCTGAAATAGAGATTTTTTCATTTCTTACATCCGATTCCGGTTCCGGTTTTTGCTGGTCACCAGCTTTATATTCAGGACAAAACGGAAACACAAATTGCCAGCACCGCCCGATGAGCGAAAGAGTAGTCGGGTTTTTGGAAACTTTGGGTGATGCAGCAAAAGAAATGGGGAAATATATTGAGGTGAATATACATCCGAATATAACAAGGCAATGGATGATTGAAACATTTGACCATCCGGAGATTATTTCTGCACAATTAACGGGTGGATTAACTATTGGGAGTTATAAGAATTCAGATGGACAACAGTTTGATAGAGGCATTTCCGGTTGGGGAAGGGAAAGTTTTATCCCCGTGTTGGGATTGCCCAATCCGGTGTTAAGAGCAAAGGAACTTGTTAGAAGGTTTCAAGGGGATAAACCCGCTGGTTCCAAATTATTGGTTTCATACGAAGATCCATCTACAGCGGATTTCAATTTAGCGCTGTATCATTTTTTTGAACAGGCAAAGCCACACAACGCGGTTGAAATGATGCAGGCTTTGAGAGAGTTTGCCAAAAACCTGGCTGGCGATGAGAGGGCAGATGACTTGTTGGATATCTGGTTAGTTCTTGATGATATAGCAAACGATTTGCAAGTTCTTAATTTTGGATCTGTTCTGACTTTTGGTCCTGTCCTGGATCGTTGGATCAATCGTCCTCTGGTACCGGTTCCGGAAAATTTAACGGATGAAGAAAAAGATTATTACCGTCCATTTATTTTTCAGGCAAAAGGAGAGGAACAAGCAAATAATTTGATAGACATTCAGGCAATGAGAATGTTTGAAGGATATGGGGCAAGGCTTCTTGTTCAACGGGTATATGAAATGGTAATTCAAAAACTTGAGACGGCAGAAAAGCTAACAGATAAGTTGTTGAGACAGGGAAAAAATTCTGAATCTGCTAATAAATGGGAAGCCCTCAAAAACCGTTTAGCCGTTCTTCACAGTCTTATGAGAACAATTGATAATGTTGTGGCTTACCAGGCATTATTGGATGTTGCGCATAATAGAAATGTTAGTCCTGAGTCCAATCCTGTATTGGGTACCGGTCCATCATGGGACCGTCAGGAAATTATGCGTATTGCACGAAATGAAATTGACAATGCTGCCAACTTGGAAAAAATTCTTGAGTCTTCACAAATTCCTCTAATTCAAGTAGCAATATTGCCTGAGTATGAAACAATAAGAATGTTAGGACCGGATTTGACATCACAATTAAAAAAGAAAATAGATATCATGAATGCACATTGGGAGGATTATAAAGAATTGTATACTTCACCGAATTATTAATAAGGAAACGGCTAACTTTCTAAACCACTAATGATTGAATGATGTTTAATTATTAATGATTCTTTTTAATTTAGTTACATATTAAAATTAACATAAACAAATTGATTTAAACAAAATGAAACGACATACATTATTTTCCTTCATTGGGTCTTTACTTTTGATTCTTCTTTTCAGCAGTTGCCAAACAGCGCCTAAAAAAACAGATATTTCTTTGTCTAACACATCTTCAATCGATTTGACCGCCAAAGCCATTTCTATCGAAAGATCACAACTATCCAATTTACCGGAAGGAGCTGCCTATCCGCTGATTATTTCTGCCAAGGGTGATACGGTTGCTTCTCAGCTGGATGATCTGAATGGCGACAAACAATGGAATGAACTGTTTTTTGTAGTCGATCTGCCTGCCAATGGTACAGAGACTTTTTCCTTGCAATGGGTGAAAGAAGAGCCTAATTATGTGATTCGAACCAATGCTCGCTTTGGGAAACGAAGCTCGGCAAATACTCCTGTAAAACCGGCTACAGACGATACTTTGTATGCAAAGGATTTGCCCAAAAGTATCGGTTATCAACCTTACCAAACCGATGGTCCATCTTGGGAAAACGACAAAGTGGGCTTCCGTGATTATTTTGATGGTCGCAATGCCAAAGATTTGTTTGGTAAAATAGCTTCATTTATGTCGCCTGAAAATGTGGGGATAAATAACGAAGGTGCTGTTGAAGATAACTATCATGTGATGGCAGATTGGGGGCGTGATATTTTGGCGGTTGGAAACTCCGTTGGAATCGGCGGCTATGGTTTGATAGCTGGTGATAAGTTACTTCGCTTAGGTGTAACGGTTGATGATTCAATTAGTAATATAGAAAAAACCACTTTCCAGATTATGGCAGAAGGCCCGGTGAAATCAGTTTTGAGCTATCAGTATGAAAACTGGCACCCAGATGAAAGCCGGAATTACCAGGTGGATGAAAACACCAGCATCTGGCCAGGTATGTATGCCTACCAGAATACAGTGAAGTTTTCCGGATTGCAGGGAGATGAAGATCTGATCATCGGTCTGGTTAACAGTAATAATCAAAATCCGCTGCAAGAAATCCCGGTGAATGATCGGTGGGAAGTATTGCTAACCCATGATATGCAGACTTATAACCGACAATGGTGGCTTGGTCTAGCATTGATTGTTCCGCGCGACTTATATCTTGGTTATACGGAAACTCCCAAAACCGGTCAACTGAGTAATTCGTTCCTGGCAAAATTGAAAGTTGAAAATAACAGACCTGTTACTTACTATGCTGCTGCAGGATGGGAAATGAGCGATGGTCGTTTTAAAGGCCCTGATTTTTTCAGAGACCATGTAGAAAATTTGGTGAAACAACTTTCAGCAAAAATTGAAGTGACTATTAAATAAAAATGTGAGCAATCCTTGAGACAAAACCATTACACTTTACCATTGGTTATCATTTTACTTTTTGTAATAGAACGATGAAAGTAATTACCAATACTGTGGGAATCAAATATTCAATCATCGTCTTGATTGTCATGGTTCTGTTTGTCTCATCCTTTTCAATTGAACAAGAGAACCAACCTACTATCCTTGTTTTCAATGTATTGAAATATGGAGCTGTTGGCGACGGTGAAACATTAGATACCGACGCTATCCAAAAAGCTATAGATGAAGCTGCCAAAACAGGCAATCGGGCACAGGTTTTGGTTCCTGCCGGGCACCAGTATTTGATTGGAACATTAGAACTCAAAAGCAACATTGATTTTCATTTGCAGGGCGATGCTGAATTATTGGTCAGCACCAATCGGGAAGATTACTCCGGGGAAGCTGCTGTTATTGCCAATGGAGCCAATGAACTGACCATTTCAGGAACCGGGAGTATCAATGGCAGGGCGCTGGAGTTTATGTCGCATTACGAAAAACATAACGAGTGGTGGATACCTAAAAAATGGCGCCCCAAACTATTCATCCTGACCAAATGCACTTATTTGAAAATATTGAATATTACGATCAATAAGTCGCCGCAGTGGAGTTTGCACATGTTGGGTTGCGAGAATGTTTTGGTAGACGGGATCAAAATTCATAACAACACTGATGTGCCTAATTGCGATGGCATTAACCCGGATCATTGCCGGAATGTGGAAGTGCGAAATTGTGAGATCAGTTGCGGAGACGATGGCATCGTGGTAAAAGCAACAAGACAAACTGAAGATTATGGTCCCTCGGCTAATATCTATGTACACGACTGCGTATTGGAAACTCATGATTCGGGCTTAAAGATCGGCACCGAAACTACGCAGGATATTTATAATGTAGTGTTTGAGCGATGCAAAATAAAAACCAGTTGTCGCGGATTGAACATCCAGCTTCGGGATGAAGGAAATGTGTATAATGTTGTATTCAGGGATATAACCTTTACATCAAGTTACTATTCAGCACCCTGGTGGGGACGGGGAGAAGCTATTTCCTTTACGGCTATTCAACGGACATTGGATACTAAGATCGGAACCATTCACAATATTCTGGTCGAAAATGTCACCGGAATTGCAGAAAATAGTGTGCGGATCAACGGTACCAAAGAAAGCAGAATCAGTAATGTGCGTTTTGAAAATGTGAATGTCACTCTGAACCGGTGGACAAACTACCCGGGCAATCTTTTTGACAATCGCCCGACAAAGGTTTATGAAGAAATTGAGCTGCATGACAACCCCGGTATTTATGTTCGTTTCAGTGATCAGGTGGTATTGAAGGATTGCAGCGTAAGCTGGGGCGACAATGTTCCCGGTTATTTTACAAATGCCATTCTAGCGCATGATGTAACTGATCTTAAAATTGAAGGTTTTAAGGGTGAAGCTGCGCATCCTGACCGGGATAAAGCTGTTGTGGTGAACGAAGACTAGTATCGTGGGTACAAAAAACTGTCGGAGTCGAATTTCACTGACCCTTTAATGTTGTTAGGTTGAAATAAAAGTATTTCATTTAATTCAAAATAGAATCGAATCATGAAAAATTCTAAAAATGTTCTATTCATTGTTTTTATCATGATGCAGATCTACACAGCTAACGCACAGCAACTTCCTGCCATATCATTATGGTCAGAAGGTGCACCCGGTACCAAACCTGATGGGGGCGAAGAGATTGCCAGGATTTATAAACCAACTGGCGACCATGTAATCTCAAATGTTCATAACCCATCAATTACACCTTATATTCCGTCGGGAGAAAACGCCACAGGCATCGCTATCGTCATTGCTCCAGGAGGTGGACACCGCGAAATCTGGATCGACCATGAGGGATATAACGTTGCTAAGCGATTATATGAAAACGGAATTGCCGCTTTTGTCCTGAAGTACCGGCTTGCAAAAGATACAAACTCAACCTATACAGTTGAAGGTCATTCAGTAAAAGATATGCTGCGAGCGATAAAGCTGGTAAGAAGCCATGCGTCTGAATGGAATATAGATCCGGACAAAATCGGTGTTATTGGATTCTCTGCAGGTGGAGAGGTCGCTGCTTTAGCTGACATGTATGAGGATAGCGGGAGTTCGGATGCGAATGACCCGGTTGAAACATTCAGCAGCAAGCCAAATTTCCAGGCTCTCATTTATCCAGGCAGCATAAACAAGATTGTTCTGTCCGGGAAGTCCTCACCTGCCTTTATACTTGGTGGGTTTCATGACAGGGAAGGTATTTCTAAAGGAATGGCTGAACTCTATTCAAAATTTAAAGAACTGAATATACCGGTAGAGCTTCACATATATGCCAATGCCGGTCATGGTTTTGGCATTCGACCGGGAGACAAGGGCGCCAGCTCAAAATGGCCGGAAGCACTGATTGCCTGGCTTTATGATGTTAATAAGATCAGCGGGGATTGATTATATGACTCCGGAAATTTTTAGTCTAACAAATAGAAATTAAAAAGTAAGAACAAAGAGTATGATGTTGTTGATGTGGATAATCATGGTTGTGTTGATGTGTTTTTCTACTATTGCACAAATCGGCACACGCTTTCCATCGGAGCGAAAGGTTGTAATCGATCCTGTAACAGGTGTTGAATTAATCTTTTTGACAAGTACACCCTCAGGCGATTCCAAAATATATCCTACACACAACCAATGGACTTCAGACGGTAAATGGATTGTTTTCAGGTCGAAGCGGGTGAAAGACGAGGCTATTGCTGTCAACGAAAAGTCAGGCGAAATTGTTCAGGTTACCGAAGGAGGCTATCAAGGAACACTGAATGTCGCCCGGAAATCCATGAAGTTATATTATATGCGGAGATCAGATAACAAACAATCGTATGAGATTATAGAAGTGAATTTAACCAAACTGTTTGCCGATAGTAAAGCTGGTACTTTGAAACCTGCATCAGAATACCAACGAGTTTGCGGAACCACACCACCCGAATTTAGAGCAAGTGGTGACATGGCATTGGATGCCGATGAGGAATGGATCTGGTTTCGTGTAGGTCGTGATGAAGCAATGAAACACTTGCCGGAGGGTACCAAAATTGAAGAAAACTTCGGACCGCGTAATATGGGCGCAGGACCGGGTGGAATAGCCGGAATGAATATTCAAACCGGGGAAATAAAATATGTTGTTTCTGTTCCGTTCCAGGTTGGTCATATTCAGAGCAATCCATGGGTGCCCGGTCAAATAGTTTTTTGCTGGGAAACCGGTGGTAAATCACCACAACGTACCTGGATTGTAAATTCCGATGGTACAGGGTTAAGATCGCTTTATCCGGAATCGCCATACGAGTGGGTAACCCACGAAGTTGTAATTAGTCCCGATGAAGTTGCTTTTTCTATTATGGGGCATCGAAAAATTCCCGGAACATCCGAAAATGTTTCGGTGGGTAATGATGTACATGGCGTAAATCCTGGTCAAGAGATAGAGTGGGGACCATCAGGTACCCGTGAAAAACCAACTGGTCTCGCTATTGTTAATATAGAATCAAGAGAAATGATTATTGCTGGGCAATTACCTTACGGCAGTGGTTTCTGGCATGTGACAGGCTCTGCAGACGGAAGATTTGTTGCAGGCGACAATTTTGCGCGGGAAATCTACTTAATTGATAGGTATACGCACGAAATGATTTTGCTTTCTGCCGGACACAAGCCCACCGCACGGGATCATCCTCATCCGACATTTAGTACTGACGGAACGAAAATTCTGATTCAATCGGCGATGCTTTCGGAAGACGAAAAATCTATGAATATTTGTATCATCCCGATTCCTGAGGAGTGGTTGAAACGAAAGTATGAATTCAACAATTATATAAAAATACAAAAGGAGTAGAAGCAGTGAAACAAATCGTGATTTTTATATTAGTCTTTTTTTTAACTGCAATTACCTATGCACAAAACAACGATGTTGACGAACTGGTTGTAAGTAGAGTTGCGGATTACATTCTTGAACACGGCGAGCTGAGTTTCAAAGATGTTAATACCGGGAAAATTTATAAATTTACAAAGGATATCCCTGAGGATGCAAAAGTAAAATTTTCCAGTCCATTTGGAGAATGGCATTATACCGACGGTGTGTTAAATATGGCATTAATTAATTTGTCGAATTTTCTGGATGATAAGAAATATGCTGATTACGCGTCTGCTCACATTGCTTTTGGAATGGATAATTACAAATTCTTTGAGAAGCGATACGACAAGGAGAAAGATGGTCCTCATTATCTCTATCCTTTCGGGCAGCTATGGACGATGAGTGAACTTGATGACTATGGTGCTATGGGTGCAAGTATGATTGATGTTTACGAAGAAATTAAACGTGATGAATATAAACAGTATCTCGAAAATGCTGCGAAACATATAACCGAGGCGCAAGAAAGGCTAGATGACGGAACTTTAGTCCGAACATTCCCTCACGAAATGACTTTATGGGGTGATGATCTGTATATGAGTGTTCCTTTTTTAGCAAGGATGGGAAAATTTTCCGGTGATAAAAAATACTGGGATGATGCAATACTGCAAATCAAAAATTTTACAAAATATCTCTGGGATGAAAACAAAGAATTATACTGGCATTGTTATTACACCGACCTCAACCGAAATGGGGTAGCACATTGGGGCAGGTGCAACGGCTGGGTTATGATGGCTAAGGTGCACCTGTTAAACTTTTTACCTGAAGACTATCCCGGGAGAGAAGATATAATAAAGGATTTGGAGAAGCAGATTCTTGGCATTGCAAAGTATCAAAATGCGGATGGTTTATGGCACCAGGTGCTTGATAAAACTGATTCGTATCTCGAATCTTCCTGCTCAGCAATGTTTACTTATTGCATCGCACGTGCAGTAAACCAAAAATGGATTGATGAGCGTTATGGTTCAATTGCAATTAATGGATGGGAAGGATTAAAAAAACACAAAATTCAACTCGACGGACAGGTGAAGGATATATGTATCGGTACCGGTATAGAAGATAATATGGTGTTCTACTACGAACGACCAGCAAGATTAAATGAAAAGCACGGTCTTGGCGCAGTGATAGACGCAGGCATAGAGGTAATCAAATTAAAAAGGGCAAAAAGTTAAAGGCAGTAAAATATTGTTCTAATTATATTATTTATATTGCGTTATAAAATGTCTATAAATAATTTTTTGATCTTGTAACCCATTTATTTTTGATTGCTTTATAATATCTCGCGGATCTGATTTGAACAAGTACAGCTCTTTGCCTTTGCTTCGTAATTGTGTGGTTCGTGCTCAAATGTTTGTCCACTTCACCTTGTTCTTATCTTAAATGAAGAACAAATCATAGAGAGTATGCAAAAGCTTATGAAAAACTATCTTCATTTGATGGAGGTTACGGTGTTTTCATTTCCGGTCCATCGAAAACAGCCGATATAGGACAATCAAATAGTAATTGGTGCACAAGGGCCTTTGAGTACAACAATTTTTTTAAACAAATCACAATAAATAGAAATGATGAAAACCAACAAAGAAAAATTAAATATTGAAAAGGTGAAAAGTCTGCTTAAGAAGCAGCATATCGAAACCCCAAGCTGGGGATATGGCAACAGCGGTACAAGATTTAATACATTTGCCTTTCCGGGTGCTGCTAGAAATGTATATGAGAAAATTTCCGATGCTGCTTATGTTCATAAGCTTACGGGAGTCGCTGATTCAGTAGCTTTGCATATTCCGTGGGATAAATCGGATGATTATGCTGCACTTAAGCAATATGCAGAAGAAAAAGGAATTACTCTTGGAGCAATCAATCCCAACCTGTTTCAGGATCAGGAGTATAAATTAGGTTCGCTATGTAATCCTTCACAAGAAATTCGTGAAAAAGCTCTCAACCATATTTTAGAATGCTGCAGTATTATGAAAAAAACCGGCAGTAATATTTTAAGCCTCTGGCTTCCCGATGGAACTAATTATGCAGGGCAGGATGATATTGTGTGCAGGAAGGAATACCTGGAAGAAGGATTAAAGGTTATTTACGATAATCTTCCCGATAACAGCCGTTTATTAATTGAGTACAAATTTTTTGAGCCCGCATTTTATCATACAGATCTTGCAGACTGGGGAATGTCTTACGCAATGTCTCTTAAGTGTGGTCCTAAAGCGCAGGTGCTGATAGATACCGGGCATCATGCACAGGGAACAAATATTGCTCATATAGTTGCATTTCTTTTAAGTGAAAAGAAATTAGGTGGATTTCATTTTAATTCACGTAAATATGCTGATGATGATTTAATTGTTGGAACAGAAAATCCGTTCGAGCTTTTTGATATATATACAAAAATAGTTGCAACAGGCTCATCCGCAGATAATTTGGCATATATGATTGACCAAAGCCACACTATAGAACCTAAGATTGAAGCAATGATTTATAGTATTATTAATTGTCAAACTGCTTATGCAAAAGCTTTGCTGGTAGATTATAATGTTCTTAAGGAAGCTCAAATTGCCGGCGATGTTTTAGGTGCCCATAGAATATTAGTGGAGGCTTTTGAAACCGATGTTCGTCCTTTGCTTGCTGAAGTTAGAAAAGAAATGGGTATTCATCCCGATCCAATTGAAGCATACAAAAATGATGACTATGTTATAAATATTGATGAAGAAAGAGGCACTGTAATGTCCGGCGGAGGTTATCCGGCGGATACTTAATATTCAATATATAAAATGAGCTCTAAAATAAATTGCTTATCGATAGATCTAGGTGCTGAATCCGGTCGTGTAACAGGGGTTGGTTATGATGGAAGAAGGTTACATTTAAATGAACTTCATCGTTTCTCAACTACTCCTGTAAAAAATGATGGAACGTTTTATTCAGATATTTTAAAAATCTGGAGTGAGATACAGACCGGCATTAAAAAAGGAAAACAATTTAATCCTGATAGTATTGGTATTGATGGTTGGGGAGTTGATTTTGCTTTGCTCGATTCTCAGGATAATTTATTAAGTAATCCTGTTCATTATCGGGATAGCAGAACAGACAGGATGATGGAAAAAACTTTTTCCATAGTCTCTAAAAGAGAAATATTCAAACAAACAGGGATTCAGTTCATGCCTATCAACACTCTTTATCAGATTATGAGTTTGATAGATAGCAAGTCACCGCATCTTTTCAATGCAAATACATTTCTTACTATCCCCGATCTATTAAATTTTTGGTTGACAGGAACAAAGGTTTGTGAATTTACAAATTCAACAACAACGCAGATGTATAACCCGTTAATTGGTGACTGGGCAAAATCTTTATTAAAGGAGTTGAATTTCCCAACTCAAATTTTTCCTGAAATTGTTCAACCGGGAATTAAGCTCGGTGAGTATCAAGATATTCCGGTATTCACTGTTGCAAGTCACGATACAGGAAGTGCCGTGGCTGCCGTTCCAGCTCAGAGTGAGAACTTTGCATACATAAGCAGCGGAACCTGGAGCCTTGTTGGGCTTGAAGTAAAAGAGCCGGTAATAAATGATTTTGCTTTGGAAGCTAACGTTACAAATGAAGGTGGTGTATACGGAACATTCAGATTATTAAAAAATGTGATGGGTCTATGGATTTTACAGGAATGCCGGCGTAGCTGGAAGTTAGGGGGGAAAGATTATTCTTATAGTGAGTTAACTAATCTTGCTAATAATGCAAAGCCGCTACGGTCTTTTATTTCTCCTAACGGGTCCATATTTCTTCATTCAGGAAATCATCCGGAATTAATTAAAGATTTTTGTAAAAAAACCTCTCAACCGGTTCCTGAAACAGAAGGAGAAATAGTAAGATGTGTTTTAGAAAGTCTGGCTTTAACATATAAAAATGTTCTTAATGAACTGCTAAAAATATCCAAAAAAAAAGCTGATATTATTTATGTAATTGGCGGTGGTTCTAAAAACGAACTATTGAACCAGATGACGGCAAATGCTACAGGGGTGCCTGTAATTGCTGGTCCTTCTGAAGCAACTGTAATTGGTAATGCTATTGTGCAGTTAATTACTCTTGGAGAATTAAAAGATATTAAAGAAGCGCGTCAACTCATTTCCAATATGTCAGGCTTAAAAAAATATGAACCTGAAGATATTGGAACCTGGAATGAAGCTCATGCGCGATATGATAATTATGATTAAATAAAAAAATTAAACAGGGAAAAAATTATGTCGGATAAAAATACAAACTTTAAGTATGTAAACTATAAATGGAGCGATGAATTTGCTGATAAGCTTGATCCTGTTGAAAGGCTTGTTTATCGCTCTAATATTTTAGGAGACGACCAGAGAATTACCAATACTGGCGGTGGAAATACATCATCGAAAATTACGATGAAAGATCCGTTAACCGGGGAGGATGTTGAAGTTCTTTGGGTAAAAGGTTCCGGTGGAGATCTCCGGACTTCTAAGAAAGAAAATTTTGCTTCTCTGTATCAGGATTCTCTATTTAGATTGCAAAAAATTTATAATAATGCTGAAAATAAAGATGTAAAAACAGAGATTGAGGATAAAATGGTTGAGATGTATAAGCACACTGTATTCAACCTTAACCCTCGTGCAAGTTCTATCGATACACCGCTTCACTCTTTTATTCCTTTTAAACATGTTGATCATATGCACCCGGATTCAGTTATAGCAATTGCCGCTGCAAAAAATTCTGAAAAAATTACAAAAGAAATCTTTGGCGATGAGATAAGATGGGTTAAATGGCAGAGACCGGGTTTTGATCTTGGTTTAATTCTTCAGGAAGAATGCAAGAAAAATCCTGATTTGAGAGGATTAGTCCTCGGGCAGCATGGCTTAATTAACTGGGCAAATGATGATAAGGAGTGCTATGAACTAACGCTTTCAATTATAGAAAAAGCAGCAGAATACATTGAAGCTCATAACAAAGGAGAACAAACATTTGGCGGACAAAAGTATCAATCATTACCTGAGGGAAAAAGATTTGAGGTCTTATCTAAAATTTTGCCCAAACTGCGGGGAATGATATCTCAGAAAAATAAATTTATTGGTACGATTCAAAGTGATGAAAGAATTTTACGATTTGTAAACAGTAATGATGCTGAAAGATTAGCAGAATTGGGCACATCTTGTCCCGATCATTTTTTAAGAACGAAAATAAAACCTCTTTATATTGATTGGAACCCGGCAAAAGAAAATATTGATTCACTTGTTAAAAAGTTGGAGAAAGGTTTAGATAAATATCGTAAAGATTATTCAGCATATTATGAAGAATGTAAACATCCCGATTCCCCATCAATACGGGATGCTAACCCTACTGTGATTCTTATTCCCGGTTTAGGAATGATAGCCTGGGGGAAAAACAAAAGCGAGTCAAGAGTTACGGCAGAGTTTTACAATAATGCTGTTGAAGTTATGCGTGGTGCTGAAGCAATTGATGAATATATTTCTTTACCTAGACAGGAAGCTTTTGATATAGAGTACTGGAAACTTGAAGAGGCTAAACTAAAACGTATGCCGCCTGAAAAAGAATTTGCAAGGGAGGTTGTCCTGGTGATTGGTGCCGGCAGCGGAATTGGTAAAGCAGTTTCACATAGGTTAGCAAAGGAAGGCGCTCATATCGTTTGTGCTGATATCAATAAAGATTCGGCAGAACAAACAGCTAAAGAATTAATAGAGATTTATGGAGTAGGAATTGGTATATCAGGTACCGGGCTTTCGAATTGCGGTCCGGCTATAGGATTATATGTTGATGTGACAGACCGTAAAAGCATAAACGAAATGTTTAAAAATATTATTCTCGCGTACGGTGGAATAGATCATATAATTATAACTTCGGGAATTTTTGTCCCGCCCGATCAAGAAGGGAAAATACCTGACGATAAGTGGGGACTTACTTATGATATTAATGTTACCGGTCCTTATTTAGTAGCCGATGAGGCAAAACAAATATGGGAAAACCAGGGATTGAAAGGAAGTCTTACAATAACAACCAGTGTTAATGCAGCGGTTTCTAAAAAAGGTTCGCTTGCCTATGATACAAGTAAGGCAGCAGCAAATCATCTGGTTAGGGAATTATCTATTGAATTATCTCCCATAATAAGAGTAAACGGATTAGCTCCTGCAACTGTGGTTGAAGGCAGTAGTATGTTTCCGCGGGAAAGGGTTATAAGTTCATTAAAAAAATATAATATTTCTTTTTCTGAAGATGAGGACACGGGACTCTTAAGAAATAAATTATCTGAATTTTATGCTCAAAGAACTCTTTTAAAGTCGCCTGTTACTTTAAATGATCAGGCTGAGGCAGCATATTTATTAGCGAGCAAAAGATTAAGCAAAACTACGGGACAGATTTTTAGTGTTGATGGGGGTCTGCACGAAGCTTTCCTTAGATAGTAGTGAATGATGTTCTAAATTTGGTTTAAATCTTATTGCCGATCTAATTTTCTTAATTCCGCATCTTATTTAATATTAATTAGAAGTAAAGTTTCGACTCCCGCCACCTCCACTAATTTTTTACCACAGTTCAACCATTTAAAAAATTACAGCCCCTGTTAAAAAGGGGCTGTAACATTATTCGTTCAATCAAGAGGAAGCTATTATTTCAATAGCATTAGTTTTTTAGTTTGTACGAATGATCCAGCCTGGATACGGTAGAAATATACACCGCTTGGGAGTGAATGAGCGTCAAACGATGTTTGATAATATCCGGCTTGTAAATCTTCATTAACCAGAACAGCGATTCTTTGACCCAGAAGATTATATACAGCTAATTCTACTGTAGCCTGCTTTGGTAAAGCAAACTCAATTGTTGTAGATGGGTTAAAGGGATTCGGATAGTTCTGGTTTAATCCGAATTCACGTGGTATTAATGATGATGTTTGTTCTACACCAGCAGCACTTCCGTCATAAGGAAGAGAGTTGGTAACCCCAGTCATATTATTTGTTGGAATAAATTGCAACTTGTTGCCTGCTAGGAACTTAGCCGTACCAAGATATTTAGGTGTATCCCAAATATGGTCAAGTAAAACAGCTGCCCACGTAATCGATGCCTGACGAGTACTTACATCATTATCGTGGTTGTTTATTCCTAATCCGAATACATTATCAACTCCAACTGAAATGTTCTCACTGTTGGCTGTGATTACAGGCCATTTAAGTGCAAGCTCAAGTGCATATCCACCTGTTATTGTTTTTCTTGCCCATTGTTTCATTGAAGCTGGTATACCATTTAAGTTATTAAATACTGTTACACCGGCAGTTGATGTATCAAGTGCAGTAAGATTTATACCGTATATTGAGCTACCAGTGTTATTGCTATCAGTTGCCTGCGGATCGAATTTCAACTCCAGACAATCAACTTGATAATCATTTGCAGCATTAGCAGAAATAGTATCATCCATTACTTCTTCGTAGAAGTAGAACCAATCATTATCCCAACCGACCCACATTTTTGCCGATAAATCTGCATCGTCTGCGGGTGCTCCATTATCACTAAATGAAAAAGATCTTACCTGTAGATAACCATCGGCTGGTCCGGTTAAAGTTTCATAGAAAGCATCTTTTTCTCCGTCAACAACTATATCTAACGGTGTGTAGGTTTCCCATTCGGCTTTTTTATCCGGGAACCAGTTCAAATCTCCGGCTGGAAAACTATGTTCGCCACCGACATAAGCTGGTGAAGAAGTGGGATATGAAGCATCGAGTGTATCGGCATAATATGCATATCCTCTTCTGTCCATATCATCGGTCTCAACATTGAATATTAATGAGTTAGGAGTATTTTTTGTAAAATTACCACCTGATGGGGAACGATACCATCTCATCTCATTAGTCATTAACATAGGAATATTTGCAAGAACAAGGTCCAATTGTGTAAACGCATTAACTGAATCAGCTCCCAGTCTGCCGTTTATGTGCCATGAAAGAGGATCTCCTACTCTCAGGCTGTTATCATCAATAAAAGCCTGACCGGAATCTGAGACGACGTAAAAATTATTCTTTACAGTCCATTGTGTGGTGTCGTTTGGAGCGGTGAAGATCCAGGTCTGCCTGTTATTTCCATTATCATAGGTTTCACCTGTGTTAGCCCACTCTGCGGAACGAGTTCCGTTCGGCTCGTTTTCATCCTCGCCTAATGCAAATCCATCAACAAACAAATTATTTGTTATAAAGACTTGTGATCCAACGTTTCCAAGGGAAAGGAGACCGTGAAATGACATACCGTTAATAAACGAATTATGATCTATTAAACAGTAGTTAATATTTCCGGTACCTGCCAAAGGATTACCGAAGTTATAATGGCGGACTGGACGATCCTGGTAATTAACAAATGTATTATTAACGAGAATTAAAGAATCACAGGATGCTTCACGTAAATCAAGACCTTTACCTGCACCTAGATTTGACGATGTTAAAGCACCCATGTTTGCAAAGATAGTGTTTGTTATCTTTACTGTTTGGGATGCACTACCGGTTCTAACATGTTGTCCATTGATGTTTGTTAAAATACAGCCATCAATTGTTATATAACATCCCGGCTGTGTTGTATTTATCAAACCCCCCTGAACGTTATTAAGGTTGGTGTCCACGGGTTCGAAATATCCAGCAACTATGACGTTACTTAATTCTAAATTTCCACCTCGCAGTACAAATAGGTTTCCAGGCGGACGGTGCGGGTTAGCCCCGGTTCCGGTCGGGTACTGGAAAATAACCGGCTTTATGTCGGTTCCGTCAGTAGAAATCATTCGCATTGTTTGACCGGAATCAACGTTAAAAATTTCTGTGTTCAGGTATAAGCCGGTTCGCTGTAACCGGTAAACCCTATCTGGCAGGAGACCACCGGTGGCAGTTGTATCTGCCCTTATCTGAGCAACAAGAAATGATTCGGGTGTTCCGTTATACGGAATCAAGTCCAAAATACTTTGTCCGTAAACTGAAATACTTAGCAGCATAAAAAGAATAAGGATAAAGCCGCCGTATTTTTTACGTATCATAATACCTCCTTTATTAAGCTAGTTTTGTTTATGATTTTTTATGAGATAATAGAACTTTATTTTCTCCCTTAAGCCACCTCCTATGAGAAAATATTTAATGTTATTATATATTATCTGGTTCTCTTTAGTTATTTAGTAAAAAATATATCTGTTAAAGTTCCAGCTTAACCCCTAAATCGGCAGTTAAACCATAGCGTTCTTCAGTATTTAATATTGTGTATCCGTTAACCCGGTTATTAATTGAATTCCCTTCTTTAATGTTAGTTAAATTACTTACACTAAAAAGCACTGAAAGATAATTTGTAAATTTATATTTCAAAGCCAAATCAAGTCTTGTATAAGGATTTATTATCTGGTCGCCTCTGCCCGATGGTGTAAATGAAAGGTTGTATTCAGACTGATGAAACAAAGAAATTCTTCCTGAAAATCCCTCGATATCATAACCGAGAGATATATTGCCATAAAAATCGGGTTGCTCTTCAAGCTGTTGTTTAACTTCAATTACCCTTTCTGTGTACTGAGGAAATGGAAATGGAAATGGGGGAATGGTTACATATGTAGTGTCAATTGTTGTTCCATATAAATATGTTTCAGAACGTACTATCGAGGCATTATAACTTAGTACAATATTTTTTAACAAACCTGGCAGAAATACAAAGTTAATCTGATGTTCAAATTCAAAACCCCATACTTTAGTGGTGTGTGGAGAATTATAAGGCACTGTTAATTGGTAGGAACCATCATGAAGGCTTGGGGCTGTAAGATCAAAATGTTTTAATAATACATCTCCCTGGGTATTAATCTGGTTTAACATGTGAAACATATCTTTAATTTCTCTATAATATGCAGAGACGGATACCAATCCTATTTCATTTCCAAAATAGGAAGTGTTTATCTCAAAGTTCCATGATTTAGCAGTTTTTAATTTGGGATTTCCTAAATATAACTCTTTATTTGTGGTTCCACCGGCTCCCGATTGCCTCCATGCAAAAGCAGTGGGTAGCCTGAAATTAAAGTCCGGCCTTGCCAATGCCCTGTAGGCAGCCAGCCTGATATTTATAAATTCTGTTGGTTTAATATTTAAGTGCAAGTTGGGTAATACTATGTTCTCTTTATGACTAGAGGAAGTATCCTTTATAAGTCCTCCGCTAAGAACCGGGAATCCACCAAATTGCCCCGGTGAATAAGTAGCATTATAGTGATTATCTTCATTTTCTATTCGTACACCGGCAATAAACGTAATCATCTGGCCAATATTTAACGTATTCATAATATATCCTGCTGCCACATCCTCAGTTATATCATAATAATTTCTTCTTGCTGTTGAGTCAAAATTGTACTCTATCTGGCTACCATTTCTATCCATTCCATTTTTATTAAGCTCATACCATTGGCGCAGTTTATCCCGGTTAATAAGAGGATTAAGCTCATAGATGTCATATATATCACGGGAAACGGGAGTAGGATCGAGGAATTCAGAAAAAGAGACTAAGTTATTTGTAGGAGATTGTTTGTACCTTTGGAAAAAAGCATCAAAGTAACTGCCACTGAAGTTTTTTTCCTGTATAGTCCCATCAGCCATTCTTTCATAAGGATACCATCTACCAAGATAATAAGGAGCGTATGTATTGGTATTATCATTTGATCTGCCTTTTGTTTTATACTTACCTCCTATTTTTAATTCACCGGAGAAAAGGTTCCCCAGAACATAATCGCGTGATATATTTAAAAATGCACTCCGTTCTTTATCAAAATTTGTTTGAGTATTATAAAAAGCATTGTAGATTGTTGCTGCAATAAAGTTATTATAAGCAAATGGAATGAGTTGCTCAGGATTATTTTTGATATGTGGTGTATTCCGCATACCTGAAGTTGTAGTTGATGCTTCCTGGAAATTTATTGTATAATCATAAGGGAAATCACTCTTGGACTCAGCGTATGACAATCCCCAGTACAATTTTAATCCAATAAGATTATTGTTGCCCGTTAATGAACTATTGAAAGTATTTATTTCCTGCTCTCTGTCTCGGAAAGAATAACTAACATCACTGCCGTTTCCAATTCTGCTGCCGCCCGCAGGATATTCTCTTGATGAATAGAGATAATCTCTTTTTGTACTGCTGTAAATACCACTTAATTTAAGTGAGCCCTCATCAGGAGTATTCAGGTCCAGGATAACACTGATGCCATTCCTTTTTCTAATCTCATCAGTAAATTCCAGAACAAAATCATTAATTTCATAATCTGTTTGATTAACCAGCGACTGATCGTAATCGAGATCTATTCTCTCATTACTTCTTATCCTGTTTTCAAGATTTCCATTTAACTGAACACCAAGAAAATCATCCAGGAATCTTTCACCATAACGTAAATTAAAATCATATTGTTCAGCAGATTTCATTATCCTGTTATAGCCGCCTTTCATTTCAACCCTGATATCTCTAAGTGAAGGGGCTTTCTTGGTAACAAGATTGATGCTGCCTGCAATTGCATCGGCATCCTTATCCGGCGTTAATGCTTTGAATAATTCAATACCGGCTAATGAGCTCTGTGAGATAGTACTAAGATCTAACCCTCTACCATTTATATCTGTTGAGGGTATCTTTATACCATCTATAGTAACATATGTAAACTTATCGCTTAAACCTCGCAGAATTACTTTATTTGCCTCTCCGCCGGATCTTAATATTGATACGCCGGGTAAGCGACCAATTGATTCGGCCGCATTAACATCCGGAAGTTCTTTAATCTTTTCTTCAGAAACGACATTAATAATGGTGTTTGATGTCCTCTGTTGGTTTATTGCCGAAACCTGACCCGATGCTTGTGAAGTAATTAGAACTTCCTGACCTTCCAAAATATCAGGGATCAATTCTGAATTTAATTCGGTAGATTTATTTCCCGTAACAGTTACATTAATTTCCTTTGTTCTATACCCGATATACGAGATCTTTAGAGTATAAGTACCTTCGGGAATATTAGTAATTGTATATTGACCTTCGAGGTCGGTTGCACTTCCTAAAGCAGTACCTAATAAAAAAACATTAGCTCCGATTAAGGGCTTGTTGCTTAGAGAGTCGTTAATAATACCACGCAAATTTGCCTGTCCATATAGAAAAGATGAAATTAAAATAATAATGGTGGGCAGTGATTTATAAAATGCCATAAAGAACTCCACCTGATTTTTTTTCAGAAAGGTAGTTTATTATTATATAAAAGTAAATTGTAAAAAAGATAATAACAACTAAAAATTGGTGTTTCATTTTAATTTTTTGTTGTATTTTCGAGTTAATAATAAAGAGCTCGGATATTTTGAATGAAACGATAACTTAATCGTTAACTTTAACGATTGATAATATGACAAAATTAATTTGTATTGTCAAGTAAAAAAATATTATAATTTTTATTCTGAGTTGATTTGATTTTACATTTTTTTTTAATAACTTTTAAATAACTTAAACGATAAAGTTAACAGTTAATAAATGGGACTAACGAGGCGAAGCTATGCAAAAGAATATACAAGGATTTAAATATCTCTTTTCTCTTATTAGTTTATTTGTCATACTGATTCCTGAAATTGACTTTGCAGAATCTTTTTCGATTAAACTTAAGAATTCATTAAATTTTGCCCGACCGAATGAAATAGTAAAAATTAATGCGGAATCGTTAATAGAAAAAAAACCTAATTTCAATTTTGATTCTTTCACAGTCTATGAAGATAAAAAAGAGATTTTCTTTGAAAAAGTATTGAATAGAAATACTAATAAGCAGGAAATTTTACTTCTAATAAGCTTCGAACCAGGTGAAACTAAAGAAATTATTTTTACAGATAGTGTAAAGAATAAAAAGACAATAAAATTGACACAGGCATACCTTGGACAGAAAACCGGTTATGAAAAAAAAGAAGGTTTTTTTACTGGTGGTTATTTCCAAAGCGTAAATCAAACTAAGGTTCCATCCGGTCATTTTGCCCACGATGCTTTATACCAGTTTGAGGGACCTGGATGGGAATCGGAAAAAGTTGGTTATAGATTATATCTTGATGAAAGAAACAGAACGGATATTTTTGGAAAGAAAATAAGTGGATTGTTCCTGGATATTACTGGGAAAAATGATCTTGTTTCTGATGGAAACGAGTCTTACCAAAAAATGCTGGATTGGGGAAGAGATATATTTAAGGTCGGTAACTCGCTTGGCATAGGCTCAATTGCTACATTTTATAATAATAAAGTAGTGACTGTTACGGAAATTGATAGTACTTTATGTATGATTTTTGACGGTAATCTTGTCTCTGAAGTTGAAACTACTCATTATGGATGGAATCTCGATAAGAAATATAATGTTACAACTCGTTATTCAATTAAGGCAAACAGCAGAATAACTGAAGTAAATGTGTTACCGGACAAAGGAATTGAAAATTTGTGTACTGGCTTAGCTAAACATGAAAATACTGAATTTATTGTTTCTAAAGAAGATAAAGATTGGAGATACATATCTATATGGGGAGTTCAAACACTTGAAAATGATAATCTCGGCATTGCTGTTTTTTATAATAAATCCAGTCTGGTTGAGATATCGGGGGATGATTTAAGCCATTTTGTTATATTAAAACTTAGAGATAAAAAACTTACTTACTATTTTACCGCTGCATGGGAACAGGAGGGGGGCGGAATTAAGAGTAAGGAAGAATTCTTAAAATATCTTGATGATGAATTAATTAAATTGAATAATCCAACTAAAGTTGTATTGAATTAAAATCTGAATCTGTCAGGAAACTTCTATAAAACCGCTAATGAAACTGAAACCTGTTGTTATTTTTCTCGCCTCAATTATTTTTCTTTCTGGCTGTAGCAAAGAATCAAATATAAAAAAAATAAAGATCGGACATGGACTGGATCAAACGCATCCCGTTCACCTCGCTATGGAATTTCTTGCAGAACGTGTTGCGGAAAAATCCAGTGGAAAAATTCAAATAACAGTCTACCCCAGCCAGCAATTAGGTACAGAAAGAGAATGTTTGGAACTCCTGCAGATAGGCAGCCTAGGAATGACCAAAGTTTCATCATCAGTTTTAGAGGGATTTGTCCCCATTTATAAGGTTTTTAGTTTACCTTTTGTATTCGATAACGAAGAACATAAATTTAAAGTCTTTGAAAGTGAGCTAGGTCGCAAGCTTCTGCAAAGTACTGAAAAATACTGGTTAAGAGGGTTATGTTTTTATGATGCAGGCAGCAGAAGTTTTTATACTAAAGTTAACCCGGTTCTTTCACCTTCAGATTTAAGAGGATTGAAAATAAGAACCCAGGAGAGCGCAACTTCTGTAAAGA
>Ga0154475_1081_pt2 | contig 22773 bp, 28 predicted proteins | sample RifGroC2_FD_115954 | JGI IMG/M metagenome (GOLD analysis project Ga0154475, IMG submission 115954) | Ignavibacteria bacterium GWC2_36_12 | reverse complement strand
GTCCCGAAATAGCTGAGAATTTTCTTTTTGATTTTCTAAGAAAGGAGAATAAAACCGTATTCTTTTTTGTAATAGATTGCCTGCGATTGGACCAGTGGCTGATTATGGAAAAGCATCTTAACGAATTGTTTAAGATAGATAAGCAATATTATTATTCAATCTTACCAACAGCAACACCTTACGCAAGGAATTCATTATTCAGCGGATTATTCCCATCTGAAATCGAGAAGTATTATCCGCAGTTATGGCAATCCGGTAATGATGACGAAAACAGTATGAACAGGTATGAAAAAGAATTGCTACAATTGCTTCTCGACAGGAAAAGGATAAAGCTTCGCAATGAATTAAAATATATTAAGATTATTGATCCTGAAGTTGGGAAAAATTTTGAAAATAATATTCTCTCTTACAAGAACACTCATTTTACTGCAGTTGTAGTTAATTTCCTGGATATGATTGCTCATGGAAGATCAGATTCAGATATCCTTAAAGAGATTGCACCCGATGAAGCAGCATACCGTTCGCTTACAAACAGCTGGTTTATTCATTCATCTTTGTTTGGAACCTTCAAATCAATTGCAAAAATGGATAATGTTAAAATAGTGCTCACAACAGACCACGGCAGCATAAGGTCTTTACGTGGTGCAAAAGTTTTGGGAGACAGGGAAGCTTCTACTAACTTGAGATTTAAATATGGCAGAAATCTTAAGGTTGATGAGAAGCATGCTGTTTTCATAAAAAATTCCGAAGATTATAAACTCCCCAGGAGAGGGGTTACTATTAATTATATAATTGCAAAAGAAGATTATTATTTTGTTTATCCTACCGATTACCATAAATACCTGACTTATTATAAAGATACATTTCAGCATGGTGGAATATCTATGGAAGAGATGATATTGCCTGTAATAACAATGGAACCGAAATAAAAGTGGATTACCCGTTTGAAAAAAAAATTATCAGGGAGGAAGAAACAAAAACTCTTGCAGAATATTTTGCTGAAGAGACTAAATCCGGACAAATAATTGTTATTAACGGTGAACTTGGTGCCGGAAAAACTTTTTTTGTGAAGTGTGCAGTGTCTGTTTGGGGAATTGTTAATGCGAGCAGTCCCTCATTTGCAATTGTAAATATTTATTATGGAGAACGAAAAATATATCATTTCGATTTTTATAGATTAAAGAACAAAGAAGAGCTTTTTGATATCGGTTTTAATGATTACATAAACGATCCTGACGCAATTACATTTATCGAATGGGGTAATCTTATTCCAGATGTTCTGCCAAAATCAAGAATTGAAATAAATATCGAGATGCCGGAAGATTCCGTTCGTAATTTCAGGTTTAATAAATATGAATAATGGAAAACCGATACTTGCACTGGAAACATCGGAAAGAATTTGCGGTGTGTGTCTTTATTTTGATGAAGAAAAATATTTCGAATTTTCAATATCATTAAAGAATGCACATTCCGAAGTAATTTTTGATCTGGTTGACAAAGTCCTGCATAGTGCGGGAACCGGAATTAATGAAGTAGGCTGTATTGCAGTGTCGGCAGGTCCTGGTTCCTTTACGGGTTTAAGAATCGGTATGTCAACTGCAAAAGGGCTGGCTTTTGGAGCCTCGCTTCCCATAGTCGCGGTACCAACCTTTGAAGCGATGGCATTTCAATTAAAAGATTTCTTAATTGAGGGAACGGAATTTATTATTGCAAACAAGGTAAATGCTGAAGAAGCATATTTTGCCAGGTTTCAAATTAAAAGTAATAATTATATATTTGCCGACGATTTGAGTATCATAAATAGAGAAAAATTAGAAAAACAATCAAAAAACGCTTTAATCTTTGGAAATTCTGCTAATGTTGAAAGCAATAAAGCGGAATTTTCATTTACAGCACCTTCGGCAAAATACATTGCAAAATGGTGTGAGAAGTTCGGGAGTGATTTATTAACTTTCGATTACGATTTTTTGGAGCCGAATTATCTTAAGAATTTCATAATAAAAGGAATGAGAAAATGATTAAAAAGATTTCAGTTTTATTGTATCTATTCATTTCTACGTCATATCCACAGGTTCTCGGACCCAAAATTGTCTTTCAGCAAAATGAATATGATTTCGGTACTGTAGCTCAGGGTGAGAAAGTTAAATATAGCTTTGTTGTTACAAATGCAGGCTATGACTTATTGGTAATAAAAAATGTTCATGCATCTTGCGGTTGTACAGCAGCATTACCCGATAAAACAGAATTAGCCCCGGGCGAATCAACAAATATCAATGTAGAATTCAATTCTGCCGGTAGAAGCGGGAAGCAGGTAAAGTATATTACAGTTAGATCGAATGACGAAGAAAATTCTGAAGTCAAGCTGAAAATTTTCGGCAACGTAGTTAAAGAAACTGAAAAAAAGAAAGATACAAGTAATAATCTGGAAAAGACTTCATACTGATGGCTTGGTTTAAAAGATCAAAAGATAATATTGCAGCGGATACCCGGAAAAAAGAATTACCCGATGGCTTGTGGGAAAAATGTCCAAGCTGTAATGAAATAATTCATAAGAAACAGCTTGAGCAAAATTTATGGACATGCATTAAATGCGGGTATCATTTCAGAATAGGCAGTAATGAGTATATCAAAATAGTTCTTGATAAGAGTTCTTTTAAAGAGATGGATAAAAAGATGCGTTCCGCCGACCCCCTTAATTTTGAGGATACAAAAAAGTATTCCCAGCGCATTGATGAAACAATTAAAAAGGTTGGGCTTACAGATGCGGTCAGGACAGGAACCGGAAAGCTAAACGACATTGATGTGGCTTTGGGTTGTATGGATTTTAAATTTATCGGCGGCAGTATGGGTTCCGTGGTAGGAGAAAAGATTTCCCGGTTAACAGATAGAGCAAGTAAGAATAAACTTCCGCTTATTATAATTTCTTCGAGTGGCGGTGCAAGAATGATGGAAGGCGCATATTCTCTTATGCAGCTTGCGAAAACAAGTTCACGACTTGCTAAATTCGCAGAACTCGGGATTCCTTACATTTCTGTTTTAACAGATCCGACTACAGGTGGTACCACGGCAAGCTATGCTATGTTGGGTGATGTTCACATTGCTGAACCGGGAGCTCTTATCGGGTTTGCCGGACCAAGAGTTATTAAGCAAACAATAGGCAAAGATTTACCGGAAGGTTTTCAGCGTTCTGAATTTTTACTTGAGCAGGGATTTGTAGATATAATCAGCCCGAGAAAAAATCTTAAAGAAACAATATACAATGTTTTGACTCTACTCAACTGAGGTTCCTGATCAAAACAATTTCTACCGTTAAAGAAATGCACTCTGTTTCTAGGCAGATAAGCTGCTCGGGGAAAAAAATCGGGCTTGTTCCTACTATGGGGTATCTGCACGAAGGTCATCTTTCTCTTATCAAAAAATCAAAAGAGCTTTGCGATATAACTGTTGTTTCCATCTTTGTTAACCCAACTCAATTTGCTCCTACAGAAGATTTCGAAAAATATCCAAGAGACATCGAACACGATAACAAGCTTCTAAAAGAATATAATGTTGATTATGTTTTCATTCCTTCACTTGAAGAAATCTATCCTTCCGGTTATCAATCTTATGTTTATGTAAATGAAATTTCAAAAAAATTTGAAGGAGAATTCAGACCAGCGCATTTCAAAGGTGTTACAACTGTTGTTTCAATATTATTTAATTGTGTAAATCCTGATTTAGCTTTTTTCGGACAGAAGGATGCACAGCAGGCTGCCGTTATTAAGCAAATGGTAAGCGATCTTAAATATGATATAGAAATAGTTGTTTGCCCGATTGTTCGTGAAAGGGACGGTCTGGCAATGAGTTCACGGAATGTTTATTTATCTCCGGAGGAAAGAACAAAAGCACTCACTTTGCATAAAGCTATTTTATATGCAAGGAAATTGATCGAGGGAAAAGAAATGGATCCCCAAAAGGTTATTGGCAATATGAAAGTAATCATTGGTGAAGAAAAATCGATAAAGCTGGATTACGTTGGAATTGTAAATACTTATGGCTTCAGAGAAGCTGATTTAATCGAAGAAGGAAACGAGTATTATATTCTCGTTGCAGCAAGAGTGGGTAATACAAGGTTGATTGATAACGAGTTGGTTAGATTGCAATAATTATTTTATGAATGAAGAAAACAGAATTTTCTGAACAAAAAGAGATAGAATAATATCATTTTAAATGATATATTTTATTTTAGTTAAATAGAATAAAAGGAAGAAAAATGGTCGATATAAAAAGATTCAGATTACGATTTGTTACTGATAGAAAAGGAAAGAAAAAAGAAGTCATAATGAAAGTTAAAGATTTCGAGGAGTTATTAGAAGATTTAAATGATATGGCTATTGTTGCTGAAAGGAGAGACGAAGTAAAAATTCCACATAAAGATTTAGTAAAAGACTTGAAACAGAATGGTATCCTATAAAATCTTATGGAAGAAATCTGCAGCTAAAGAATTAAAAGACTTAGATAAACAAATTATCCCCAAAATCATTTCTACTGTTGAAAACCTGTCAAACAATCCTTTCCCTTCCGGAGCAAAGAAATTAATAGCTTCAGATTTTACTTATCGAATTAGGTTTGGGGATTATAGAATCATTTATAGTGTTTTCAGAACCAGGCTTGTTGTAGAAATAATAAGAGTTGGACATAGAAAAGATATTTATAGAAAAAGTAACCAATAATTTGATTCGTACAATTAAGCTGATTTAATTGAAGGAGGAAATGAATATTATATTCTTGTCGCCGCAAGGGTTGGGAATACAAGGTTGATTGATAACGAGTTGGTTAGATTGTAAGTTTATTTAACTCCCACAATGCATTTACCCCATCCAAAACCAAACCTTCTTCATAAACTAAATCAAAACTTAGATAAGGAATAATTTTTTTAGCGTTTCCGCCTGTTAGATAAACAACCACATTTTGTAGTGACGAGTCGCGCCTTGTTCCTGCATTTATTAAATCGTTAAATGTTTTTTCAATCATTCCAACAACAGAGGTTACAACTCCACTTGCAATAGAGGACTTTGTATCTTTACCAATTGTTGAAACAAAATCAGAAATACTAAGAAGAGGAAGTTGTGCTGTTTTTTGTTTGAGTGAGTCGAACATCATTTCTAATCCCGGAGCTATTAAACCACCGATAAATTTTCCGGGGTATTTAATAATATTAATCGTTGTTGCCGTACCAAAATCTATTGAAAGAATGTAAACGCTTTCGTTATAATTCTTGTATTCTTCTGAATTCTTAAAAAGAAAATAAGCTCCTTCGGCTGAACAAAGTCTGTCTAATCCTAAAGTTTCAGGTGTTTTATAATCTAATGTTAGATTGGTTTTAACGTCTTTTGTAATAATGAAAGGAGATTTACCGTTTATCTTAAAAACTTCTTCAGAAATAATTTTTGTTTTATCCGGAACTACAGATGATATAGCAACATTATCTTTCGGGTTAGACATTAGAAAACTTAAAATATCAGTAATATCCTTAAAGGAATGAAATTCAGTTAGCTTGTTATCAATAAACTTTCCGGCTTTAATTCTGGAGTTTCCTATGTCAATTGCAATCAGCATTAAACTATACTCACATCGCCAAAATAAATTTTTTCAACTTTATCTTTATTTTTCAGAATCATAAAACCGTTTTCATCTATGTCGTCAAAAATACCATTCTTTGTTTTTTCACCATCGCTAACAGAAATTCTTTCTCCAATCATTCCGCATCTTTGTTTCCATTCTTTTAGAATCCATTTGTAATTTGATATAACCTGTTCGAGTGTTTCTTCAAATACGTTTAGCAATTCCGCAAGTAATGTCTCTCTTATAACTGTTCCACCTGTTTCATTTTTTAATGAAGTCGGTTGAACGTTAAAACTACCCTGGAATGAAGTTTGGTTAACATTTATTCCAATTCCAATTACAACCCGCTCGATCTTTTCTCCTTTAGACGTAGATTCAATTAAAACACCGGCAACTTTTTTCTTATTTATTAAAACGTCATTGGGCCATTTTAATTCGGTTCTTGATTGGAAAAGATTTTCGATTGCAATTGCTGTAGAAAGAGCAGTTGCAAAGTTTATCAGGTTAAATCGTTTTGTAAAATATTTTTTGTTAGTTAGAAGTATGGAGAAGGTAAGATTCAATCCTTTTGTGCTGTACCATTGCCTGTCTTTTCTTCCTCTCCCTTTTATTTGTTTTTCTGCAATGAGTATTGTTCCATTAGTATTCCCTGAGATTGCCGGATCAAGAAGGAAACTATTGGTAGAAGGGGTTTCGTCTATATAAATGATATTCCTTCCGATTATTTCAGTATCAAGCTTGATGTCGAAATTTTCCAGGTTGAAAACCGATTCCATTTTTGTTTTCCTGTCTGTCGTGAATGTCACATATCTTGCTAATAAGCAAGCATTGTTGTCATAAAGTCAGATAAACCGACAGATTTTAGTTTATCTTTATTTTGTGCGCAATGTCCATAACTTATTACTTTATAACGCTTTATCTCATAATTAAGTTATGTGGCATAAGCATTGTTTACTAAAGAACAAAAAAATTATTGAAAGATCATATAAATATATAAAAGAAAGAGAGGAGTTGATAAAATGACACTCATAAAATTTGAACCTTTAAGAGAACTTGAAAACTGGAATGAAAAAATTCACAGGTTTTTCAACGATTTTCAGGTTACAGATTTTAATTATTATCCACACATAGATATATCTGATGATGAAAACAATATTTATGTTGAAGCTGAAATCCCCGGAGTTAAGAAAGAAGATATAAAAATAACTTTGCAGGATAATATTTTAACAATCTCCGGCGAAAAGAAGAATACGAAAGAAGAAAAAGATAAAAAGAATTTCTTCAGAAGCGAAAGAGTGTATGGCTCATTCACAAGAAGCTTTACTTTGCCGGAAGATATAAATCCAGATAGTGTGGAAGCAAAATTTGAGAACGGCATCCTGAATATATCAATTCAAAAAGCTCAACCTAAAAAGACAGCAGAGAAATTTATTCAGGTAAAGTAGTTGGTTGTAAATAATTAAATTATCAATAAGAAAGGAATTTTTAGTAATGGGTAAAATAATTGGAATAGACCTTGGAACAACAAACTCTTGCGTTGCTGTTATGGAAGGTAATGATCCGGTAGTTATTCCAAATTCCGAAGGTGGCAGAACTACGCCGTCGGTTGTTGCATTCGCTAAATCTGGAGAAAGATTAGTAGGGCAACCTGCAAAAAGACAGGCGATCACTAATCCTAAAAATACTGTCTTTTCCATAAAGAGATTTATGGGTAGAAAAATGGACGAAGTAACCGAGGAAATGAAAAAAGTTCCTTATGAAGTTATCGCAGGTGATAATAATACTGCACGAGTAAAAATTAGTGATAGAATTTATTCTCCGCCTGAAATCAGTGCAATGATATTGCAGAAAATGAAAAAAACCGCAGAAGAATATCTTGGTCAGGAAGTAACTGAAGCCGTTATAACTGTCCCGGCTTATTTTAACGATTCGCAGCGCCAGGCTACAAAGGATGCAGGTGAGGTAGCAGGATTAAAAGTAAAAAGGATAATCAATGAACCGACTGCTGCTGCTCTTGCTTACGGCTTGGATAAAAAGCAAAGAGATCATCTTGTTGCAGTGTATGACCTTGGTGGTGGTACGTTCGATATTTCAATTCTTCAGCTCGGAGAAGGTGTTTTCGAAGTTAAATCGTCTAATGGTGACGGACACCTTGGCGGTGATGACTTTGACCAGAGAGTGATCGACTTTCTTGCAGACGAGTTTAAAAAGCAGGAAGGAATTGATTTAAGAAACGATCCGATGGCTTTGCAGAGACTAAAAGAAGCAGCCGAGAAAGCTAAGATTGAATTATCCTCATCTTCAACGACAGATGTTAATCTTCCTTTTATTACTGCAACACAGGAAGGTCCCAAACACCTTAATATAAATATCTCAAGAGCAAAATTTGAACAATTAGTTGATGATCTTATTAAGAGAACTATAGCTCCTTGTGAGCAGGCTCTTAAAGCTGCAGGCGTTAGTGCCTCGTTGGTTGATGAGGTAATACTTGTAGGAGGTTCTACAAGGATTCCTGCTGTACAGGAACTCGTAAAGAAAATATTTGGCAAAGAGCCTCATAAAGGTGTAAACCCGGATGAAGTTGTAGCGATTGGTGCTTCAATCCAGGGCGGTGTTCTAACCGGCGATATTAAAGATGTGTTGCTGCTCGATGTAACACCGCTTTCACTCGGTATTGAAACACTCGGCGGCGTATTCACAAAACTTATTGATGCGAATACAACTATACCGACAAAGAAAAGTGAAATCTTTTCAACTGCATCCGACAGCCAGCCTTCTGTAGAAATACATGTTCTGCAAGGTGAAAGACCGATGGCTGCAGATAACAGGACACTCGGAAGATTTCATCTCGATGGTATTCCGCCGGCACCAAGAGGCGTACCCCAGATCGAGGTTACTTTTGATATTGATGCAAATGGTATCATGCATGTTCATGCTAAAGATAAAGCCACAAATAAGGAACAGAGTATCAACATAACCTCTTCAAGCGGTTTATCTAAGGAAGAAGTAGAAAAGATGAAGAAGGATGCAACAGAACACGCTGCTGAAGACAAGAAGAAAAAAGAAAGCGTGGATGTCAAAAATCAAGCTGACAGCTTGATCTTCCAGACCAAAAAACAGATGGAAGAAATGAAGGACAAATTATCGGCAGATAATAAATCACGGCTTGAATCTGAAATAAAAAAAGTTGAAGATGCTCTTTCTTCCAATGACACAGAAAGAATCAAATCTGCAACAGATGGTTTAACTAAAGTCTGGAATGAAATAGCTTCTCAGCTTTACCAGCAGGCAGGTGCTGGACCGCAACCCGGGGCAACAGGCGCGCAAGGTGCAGCAGGTGGGTCGCAAGATGCAAAACCCGGTAAAGAAGAAGCTCAGGATGCATCTTACGAAGTTGTGGATGAAGAAAAAGATAAAGACAAAAATAAAAAGTAAACAAACACCCCCGTAGCACAGACCCGACTGCCGACAGGCAGGATAATATTCTGTGCTACGATTATAAAATTGAGTTTTAATTAATAAAAAACAGGAGAATAAAAAATGACAGACAACAAAGATATCGTAACGGTCAAAGACAAAGAGCAGAACTGGGAAGAGGTTCTTGAAACCGAATCAGTTGTTGCCCCGTTTGTTGACGTTTACGAAACTGATGATGATTTCCACCTTGTTGCGAACATGCCCGGTGTTACCAGGGATGATGTTAAGCTTAAGCTGGAAGAGGGATCTCTTTCGATCCTTGGTAAAGTAAATTACAAGGATCTGAAAAACAGGAAGTATATTCTAAACGAAAATGAAATAGGCAACTATTACAGGAAGTTCAGGATAAGCAACAGTGTTGATGAAACTAAGATAGAAGCACGATTTGAAAATGGGCAGCTCACTGTAAGGCTTCCGAAGCACGACAGGATAAAACCAAGAACGATTGAGATAAAATAAGAACTTCTTTCGATTAAAATTAAAACCCGTCTTATGACGGGTTTTTTATTTTACTAAAGTATGTTCTGACCTCACCCCGTCCCTCTCCTTACTAAGGAGAGGGCGAGGGAGAGGTCAAATAACCTTTAAGTGGAAGGTTTTTTGCTTATCAGCAATATAGGTACTAAAATAATTTAAGTCTCTTTAAGCTATATTCTATCAATTTGCATTATACCACTTAACTTGTAACTTGTCGTCGATTTCTCCTTTTGTTGAATTTTTTGCTAAGATTATCTGCCTTCTTAATTCATCTTTCTCTAAGTTTCCTACTTTGAGAGTCATATAGTTCTTTACACTTATAGTACGATTTAAACGTTTTAAACAACCATTCATAAACGATGGTTTCCTTTCTATTTTATTGATAAATTTGTCGAAAGCATTAAGTAAGTCATCAGCTAATTGACAAGTATTAATTGAGAGGAAAATATTATCTTTTTGTCCTTTTTTGTCAAAAATATTCAAATTAACCTTTCTATTATGTATTGCATCACTCCTATTAGAAGTCCATCTTATAATAATTTTTCTATTTCCTTTTACCACATAATAGGCTGAGGGAGCAAAATTATGTACAGTTCCGTGACGCCACATAGCGATTAGTAAATTAGCAAAAGGTTTGTAATGCTTTGGAAAAAATTCCTTTATAAATCGTACAGCTTTTCTAGTGCTTGCACCGGATTCTTTCCCCTTGTTATTATAAGAAATTGACCCTAAGAAATCTACTATACAAAATACCTGTCTTGGAACACTAAACCAACCAGCATTTATCCCGCGATTAATACTATGATACTTAGCTATATCCACAATGTCTGTAATTATTGATCCTCTTACTTTTACTTTCAAATAGTTAGATTCCATAATTATACCTTTACATTTTTTAAGATATGGAAGTGAAAGTCTTATTCAAAAATAAATTAAGTTTTATATATCAATAAAACTAAGTATCAAACTCAATTTGTGCTCTTCCTATTTCTGTCAATCCAATATCCCCACGCAATTATTAACCACTGAGATAAACCAACATAGCCGATTGCTTTGGCAGAATCCGGCGGAGGTCCGATAATGTTCAAAACATAAACCATGATTAAAAATATTACAAGGCTCCAAAGTGCAAACGTACCTTTTTTATTTTCTGCTTTTGTTGATTTAAAGTAAAAATAAACGCCCGCGAGAAAAATCAACCCTTCAATTATTATTGTTGAAAGAATAGAATTCCATAAACCAAATCCGACTTTAATACTTCCTCCGGGAAATATCGGGAGATCGGGAATGTGTACGATTAAATCGAGAACCCAGTGGCTGATAACGAGCGCTCCTAATACCAAAGCACTTTTAAAATTCTTTTTGAAAAGAAAATAAACAACACCGAAAAGTAGAGCCCAAACAAGCACACCGAATAAACTATGTGAAAAAGGGTAATAGGTAAAATCAAAAGGATTCATTGCAGAAATGCCTGGTTCAATTTCCACTTTTTCAATACCAAGAATAAGAAAGAATGGCCAAAGCAAGTCAATGAATTGTGTTGCTATAAAAAGAGTCCCGAGCGATGGTTTGTGATCAATTTTTTTTGCTGCGAACCCAACACCAAAATGACCAATGAACATTTTAATTCCCTTTAATTATTTTTTTGTTCAATATTCTTAAATCCAAATTTATCATGTTTAGTTGAATTTTTCTTTCGGGAACATTTACCAGTTCAATTTCTTATTAACAAGCTAAGCTCATAATTATCCTCGTAACAGGCTCTTTTTTAAGCTTGTGTCCTCAATAAAAGGGAAGGGGAGTATATTTAAATTAACCTTTCTTCAGGGTGAACAGGTTTCTGAACGAAAAACCCTTGTAAATAACTATTAAACTTACACGCCGTCTGCAACAAAGTAGTTTTATTTAACTCAATTCAAGAAACTATCCGCAATCATAATTTGAATGTTCACTGAAACGGTGGATAAGCTCCAACATACTTTTTCGTTTTCCCGGGAAGCCTGCCTATTTCAGACGGCGGTTGCGTAGCAATATTGGAACCGGGGAAAGTCTGTAGTAATTGGTAATTGCCCAGTTCGGAACCCTTGAACAAAGGTCCATTATAATTAGGAAAATACCGGCTATGAGCTGAAAATTCCGGATGTAGTTTCTGCAAACCTTCCAGTGATTTGAAAGACAATGTATAACAACTATCTTTTCTAACAGGACTCCAGAATATTAACGGATCTATTCCCGTATCCGAACGGCGCACGTACACGTTATAATCAAGTTGTTCCAGTTGCAGATTAGTTACCTGTCCACATAAAGTATCTGGCTGCCAGACATACAGAAGTGGTCTTTTAAAATTTTCATCTCCTGTAAGTAAATTATTTACAAATATGTGCCCGACTCGTTCATCAACATCGGGACCTGTGCTTGGATGCCAGCCAAAGTGGTCACCCACAGCACTTCGTGCATTGCGTGCAATGCATGCCGTACTGTTTATAAATGTGTTCTGGTAGATGTGAACATCCGAACTATTGAGCACCCAGATGCCGTGGTCACAATTGACAAATACATTACCGCTACAAATTGCTCCTTTGGAGATTTCAAAGAAAAATCCATTGTCGCTTGGCCAGGGTTGTTTTATAGAAAACTCACTATTAATATTGCCTACCCCCTCAACCCAGTTATTAAGAAAACGTCCGGCTACATTTCCAACATCATACCAGATACCGTTTGAATAGGGAAGATCAATAACTAAGTTATCCTGGCACGTAACCCTGTAACATTGATTAAAAATCTTTACTGCTGCAGGATAATATCCCGTAATTCTTTCAATATTATTGCGTGTGAAAATATTTTTTTCTAAAAGAACATCGGACGAACTAAGAATGTAAACACCCTCTGTGCTGGTGTCGCTAACTTTGCAGTGACGAATTGTTAAATTATCTCCTCTGAAATAACCGGCAACGCGGGAACAGAAAGAAATAGTACAATTTTCTAAAGTCGTACCCACTACTTCTTTTCCATGATTGGCTTCATTGGACAGCCCTTCCGGATCAGTTCCTTCTATCTCGATAGCACGGTATGCATACTGGGTGAAAGTAATTCCCCGAATTATTGGTCCTTTGTGGTCAGAAGCCTTACCGTGAGCATCCCTTGTTGTTCTTATTAAGGCAGCATCAAAAGCAGTAATTTCCATTAACTTACCTGTGGGGTCAACGCCTATGTAAACCAACCCAGTTTCATAATCTATGTAATACGAATTCTCATTGACTTCTCCTTCCCAGCCGGCTGATTGTAAGAACTTTCCATCCACAAAGACCATGTCATTATTAAAACGGTGTAAAGGTGTTTTTTTCCCTTCCCTATTACGCCGCCACCAATCTGCAGGCTTGATAGGAAATAAACGTGTCCATGAAGTTGTCCACAATCCGTTCCCAAGATTCTTCCAATCTGTAGCAATAAAAGTACCCTTTAGAACAGGCTGTTCGTCAGCATAGGGTTGTATCGTAATCCCCTGATTTAAAACCAGGTTACCCGTACGATATATGCCTCCACGCATCACAATAGCATCACCGGTTTTTACGCGTTCGATAGCTGCTTCAATTGTTGTTGGGTTGGAAAGCCTTTCCCAGGTCTGCCCGGACTTTCCATCAGGTGCTACATAATAAATTTTACCCGGTACATTGGGTAAATCATAAGTTTGCTGAATAGGTCCGTAGGGACCGCCGGATGGCTGTGCTATTGCCGGCGATGATATAAAAATTATACAGAAAAAAAAGCAGCAAACATAAAATATCTTATACCAGTTTGCAGCTTGAGCAGACTGATGGAGATTACTTAAAGTATTCGTAGATCTTACGGGATGACAAGACTTCATTTTATTCTCCTTACATAGAATGTATTGTACAGAACAAGGATATTCTAACCAAGAAACGATTTATATAGACAATTTAGTAAAAATATCTCTAATGCAGTGCACAACCGGGCGGAACAACATTGCGTAAATATATCAATGATGTATTTCCGATAGCTTGCAGGATGCTGCGATTAATCTTATTCATTATTATCTCGAAACTAAGGTTGTCTCTTGAGTCAGTAAGCGTTCCATAGCCGACTTCAAGTCGGCACCTGGATGGCAAACCGAATCTGCTCACTAATGAGTTGACCCACTTCAATTTGGGTCAATCGTCTCTGCCCGTGTTTCATCGAAAATCTTCAAAGTTGCTTTGCCCATATTGAGGATTAGTGTCCGTTCCTGACCGTTATTCCAAAATTGTGCGGGTTAAATATTGCGTCTTTCAAAATATTGTTTTGCATCTATCATAATATTGATATAATTTTGACACAAGTAAAAAGAAGGAAAATAAAATGCCAATTATTAAACCTATTTCTGATTTGAGAAATAAATCAAATGAAATTTCCGAACTTGCTAATAATTCTAATGAACCAATATTTATTACAAAAAACGGAGAAGGTGATTTGGTAGTAATGTCAATGGCTCATTATTCTAAACTGCAATTAAAACTTGACTTAATTGGCAAATTGTCTGTTGCACAAAAACAAAAATCTGAAGGCAATAAGGGAAAAACATTAAAACAAGTAATGGCAAATATTAGAGAAACAATTAATGCCGGCAGATAAATACCAGGTTCGTTTTCTAAGTATTGCTGAGGAAGACTTTACAGAAATAATATCCTTCATTGCTGCAGATAATCCAACTGCAGCATTTGCAATGGCAAACAAAATTGAAAAGAACTTAGAACTATTATCAGAAAATCCAAACCTTGGTAGAATTCCAAGAGAAGAAGAAATACGAATTCTTGGTTATAGATATTTGATAGTTCAAAACTATCTCATCTTTTATACAATGGAAGAAAAAACAATTTTTGTCCATAGAATATTGCACGGTGCCCGAAATTATAAAACACTTCTCTAAATTCCTGTCATTTATAATAGATATAATTTTTAGATTTTATAAGATTATAGACAATGGGAATTAAGAAGTAAAAAAATATTCCATAAAGTATCGAATTAATAATCAATGTTAATCCCCCAAAAATATAAGAATTGTAGTTGTGAATAATTTGATAAACAATTAATACGATTAAAAATGTAACTAAAGCTCCTGGAATTTCAATGATAGAGAGTAGTGAATTACAATAGGCAATTCTTTTTTTCTTTTCTGATATGTTTTTTCATGTGTTCATGGTGGATGGCGAGAGTAATAGAAGCCCCACCTTCAGGGAGGGTAAGCGATACGCACCAGTTGTTCTTCTTCCATTACTACAAAGAACTTTCCGAAATTGAGGGTGAGGTTCGAACCTAAATTTGCGAAAATTTCTTTCTTTTTTTCTGGTGATCCGTTCTCAAATTCAAACCTGTTGCCGGCAGGCAGGTTAGCTTTCTGTGCAATATTTAGATCCTTAGCGAGCCACGGAACGCCCTGGCGGCATAGTAAGACTCCGCACCGTTATGATAAACGAAGACAGTGTCGTACCGGCGATCACAAAAGATGGCACCACCGAGTTTTCTAATATCAGAAGGTGTTTTCACCCAGCTCGATGTTTTCGTATCGAAATTTCCAAGTTTCTGCAACTCCCGATATTGTTCTTCCGTTAAAAGCTCAATGCCCATGGCAGCTGCCATATCAATAGCGCTATTTTGCGGTTTATGTTCTTTCCTTGACTTTAGTGCTTCGCCGTCGTAACAAACACTTCTGCGACCATTAGGACTTTCCGCTGAACAATCATAAAAAATGTATTCGCCCGTCTTTTTATCATGACCAACAACATCCGGTTCACCGCCAGTTCTTTCCATTTCATTGAGTGACCACAGTTTTTCAGTATTAGCTTCCAGCTTTGCTTGTACTTTAGCCCATTCAAGACCTTTATGGCGGTTCATGTTTTTCTCAAAACGGGCTTTCAACGCTCTGAGAAGTTCTTCACGCCTGCCTGACGGCAAGGCAAGTTGTTCTGGTGACACCTCCTGCAGTGCCGGCAGGCGGGTCTTTTTATTGCTATTAGTTATTTTCATACTTTTATATTACCTCTGGTCAGTGACAGTCAAGAATGATCATTCTCAATTTCTTCCTGCTACTTTCCTGCCTTGCCGCAGGCAGGTTGGCTTTACTTAAATATACATTAACCTTTGGATTCATTCTATTCATTTATTGCTACTCTGAAATAAAGTGAGCTAATATCTGCTTACAATTTCTTTTTCTTCTTTGGCTTTGGCCCGGATAGTTCAACCAAAGATTCTCCGGTAGCATTCAAATCTTCAATTGCAGAATCGGGTTTATACCACAGCTTTTTACTTAAAATCTTTATCAGGTAAGAGTTGTTTGAAATTTCTAATTGTAAGGACAAAAAATTCTTTTAGATTCAATACGATAGATGATTCTGTATTCACCCTCAAAAACTTTTCGAATTTCTTCCCTATTTGCTTCTGGTACTTTTCTTTCTCTTCTATCCATCCATAATTATCGTGATTAGCTCCAGTGCTTTGCGGGATCCATTGAGAATATATCTCAAATGATATAAGTAAAAATAAAAATATTATTATTTTTTCTCCATGACTATTAAGATTAAAATGTATAACGGCGTTGCTTTTCATCCGTCCGCCCACAAACAACAATGACGAAATGAAAAACGACTGTCAATAATTTTTAACAAATTTATTTATTAGAACAATGTTACAAGCAATGCTAACCTTTTTAACCAAATCCGTAAACTGAACAATGCCGCATTGAAAACGCGGTCGTGTGGAAAAGCTGGTTATGTACTTCTTAAATAAAATCAGATAAAAGTCTTGAATTACCGCATCCGTAACTACATTAATATTAATAGCGAAACGCCTCATAAACATGACCGCTTTTTAATCCTACGGGACGCGGACTTGTATTCTTAAAATCAAATGGAATTGTCATGTCAGATCTTCCGGTAAATGTTTTTGTAACATCAAAGTGCAAATGAGGATGATTGCTTTGCCCGGAGTTACCACTTAATCCTAAAGTATCACCCGGCATCAGTTGTTGATTTATTTCGACCAGCGCCCCGTTCGCTGTTAAATGAGAGTATCTGGCGTACGTCGAATCCTCATGCATTACTATTACAACATTCTCGTGTCCTATCATGTGATCATTGTCTGAATAATTTTCAACAACATAAATAACGCGACCGGCACGAGCAGCAGTTACTATGGTTCCGATAGACATGTCGAAATCTACTGCGTATTTAAAAGTACCATAGTGTGAGAAAGATGAATTGAAGCCTTGTGAACAATAATATTTTTTTCCCACTGGATAAGGCAATACGTATTTTGCTTCTAAAGATTTTAGTTCCTCTTCTTCGGTCAAATTGTGATCACACGAAATAAAAAGCAAGCAGACTATTAGAAATATTCCTTTAGTTTTCAAAATTCCTCCTAATCAGCAATTGAGTTTTAGTTACTTGTTTGCTAATCTATAATGAAGGGCAAACAAATAGTACATAACGGCTTGAACAGCATGTTAGACATAATTTTATTTACTATGGTAATATTAAACCTACACAAACTTCTAAAGCATTATTCTTAATTTTATTATTAACTCCGGAATAAGTATTTGTAAAATCCATATGATAAGAGATTTCAATAAATGGAGTAATAGCTATGTTTAATTTCGGAATAAATCCAGCAGAAAGTGTTCCACCAAATACATTTTTATAATTATCATAAGTTGATGCTGGCGAATTAAAATCATCATAACTATTTAACAATATATCATATCGGGGTGCAATTTTTAAAAAAGGTATTCCGGCAATTAATTGGATTTTATAAACCCAAAAAATTGGAATAGACAAATAATTGTGATAAACATATTCTATTTTCTTCCCGATTGGTTCAGGTCCCTCTGGACCAGTGAGTACCATTTCTAATCCACAACCCTTTTGAATATATTTTATTTCGGGTGATAATGAGAATCCATTAAAATTAAAAATGTCTACAAATGCCCCAAAACTATAACCACTTTTTCGTTTTATACTATTGTCTAATTCAAAGCCGCTATATGTCTGGCTTGAACTAACATAACCCAACTTAAATCCATAATTATTAATTATTTGGGCTGGAACACTAACTGTTGTTACTAATAATATTATTATAAAAAGGTATTTCATATAAGACCCCTCTTCTTAATTATGTATAACGGCTTGAGCAGCTTGTATGTTTAAAGAGAACAAGCTGTAATATGTTTTAATGATAATATTTTATTCCTTACGGTAGAGAAGGTTGAGGCGCCAGGCAGATTTAGCCTGTTAACAAGTTTCTTCCTTCCGTCAGGTTAAAATCGGGGAATAACTTGGCTTATAAAGCCGTATTCGACAAGACTGATGTTACCTGATATTTTTTATTCATCATTACAAATTTAGTAGCCTCTGGCTAAAGGAGTTTTATTATGTCGGAATATTTTCTTGGCATCGATGTTTCCAAAGGTTATGCCGATTTCATTCTTCTTGATAATAAAAAAAATATCATCGAGAAGAACTTCCAGCTTGACGATACCTTCGAAGGACACCATCACCTCTATAGCTTTCTTTCTTCCTTTATTGCTAACACTCCCGATGCTTATATCATTACAGCAGTTGAATCTACCGGCGGTTATGAAAACAACTGGGTTAATCTTCTTCTAAAACTTCAGGAAGATCTCCCGGTTTCCGTTGCACGCCTGAATCCTTTCGGTGTTAGCCATAGCTCCAAAGCAGATCTTAAAAGAGTTATTACAGATAAGATCAGCGCTCTATGTATTGCAGAGTATCTTATTAATCACCGCAGCAAAGTCTCTTTTGCCCAGGAAGATTATTTTGCTCCTTTACGTAAACAATGGATTTTCATTAAGCTCCTGGTAAAACAAAAAGTTCAGCTCTACAACCAATTGGAGTCTCTGCTTTATTCGGTAAACCCCGAAGTGCTTATCTTCTGTAAGCACGGTAATCTAAATGGGTTTTACAGCTGCTTAAAAGATATCCTTCTGCAAGCAGTCTTTCTAAAGCTTCTGTTTCCACGTTAACTAAAATACCTTACATAACCTCTGAAAAAGCGAGTACTCTTATTAATAAAGCCAGGTCTTCCGTGGCTTCTGTTACAGACAAGGTTTCTTCTTCTCTGCTTAAGGCTATTGTCGGGCAGATACTTTCTCTTGATAAATCCATAGCTGAACAAGTAAAAAATATTATCATTATGTCAAAGAACACTTTTGTTCTGTTAGGATAACTATATCCTAACTTCATAAAATTTCTCTGAATATTTTCTTATTTGTTTTCATTGACTTTAATCGGAATAACTGGTTAGGTGCGTGGGCATTATGAAATTGAAATATTTACTCTTTTATTAAGACCAATTTCAATTATTCTGCTAAATGTTGAAATCTGAATATCACTCTTACCAGCTTCTATTCTTGATATATAACTCTTTTTTGTACCAGTTTTTTCAGCAAGTTCTTCTTGTGTTAACTTAGCTTTTTTTCTTTCCTCTTTTAACATTTCTCCAAGTCTAAATGCAAGTGATTCAGATTCAAATTTATCTCTCTTGGAAGTTCCCTTTTTCCCATATTGCTTGTTTAAATGGTTTTCAAATGATGTTAATTTTTTCATTATCATTTCCCTTTCATTTTTTCAACAAAATATTCTTCTTTCAGTTTTATTCCTTGTTCAATTTCCTTTTTCGGTGTTTTATCAGTCTTCTTTACAAAGCAATTCAGTAGAATTATTAATTTTCCTTCATCAAAAAAACTAAATATTCTTATATTTTTTGAAACGGTTGAAACTCTAACTTCATATAATCCATCTGTTCCTTCAAGATGCTTTAAGAATTTAATTGGAACTCTTTCAACGTTTCTTACAAGGTCAAGAACAAAATCAATTTTCTCTTTCGTTTTAGTGTCTTGCTTAGAATAAAAATCTAAGAAGTAATTACCAAAGAATAAAATTTTTCCTTTCACATATTGAAGATAACTAATTAGTTAACTGTATTCAATGGCAATTTTATCTTTTGATGGAATTTACTTAACACACCTAACGGCGTGTTATGTTAAAACACAACAGCCCTTGAGTTCTCTGAATATGTACTGTCCGCCTGTAGCGGAATTATTTATTAAGAAGAAGAAATAACAACCTGTTACCTGCCTACCGCAGGCAGGTTCGTCGTCAAACTTGTCCGCCTTTGGCGGAGCGACAATCAGCGTATTCGTAGTTTATTTAAACTCCGGGTTTGTTAATTTTTTTAAAAGAGCCTTATTTGGTTTGGGACTTTATTATGCTCTTTTCAATATCTACTTATTTTTCTCTCCTAAAATTTAATCTATTAAGGCAAATTCAGGTCAAGAGTGTTGATTATATTGCGCCGTTTATATTTTTTAGTAAACCTTCTTCAACATCTAAAGGAATAAAAACATTACGAATTATATTTGGAAATATTATTAAAGGAGGATTATCAATTAATTCCTTTTTCAATGTTATAGTATTAAAATCATCGTGAAGATATATCCGTTTGCCACAATTGTTAGCATCACATCTCATTCTAACTCCAAAACGACAATCTTTCCAAATACAAATTCGACCAATATATTCATTGTTTAAATTTGCTAAAAAAACATCAGCGCCACCACCTAGACTACCAGACTTTCCTTGAAGAGTTCTACTAATCCTTGCAAGTCCGGATAATTCTAAATCATCAGGAATGGTTAAAAGCAAATCAACATCTTTAGGCTTTTCATTTTCTGAAAGTAATGAACCAATAATTGCGATTCTTTGAATAGCCTCAATTTTTTTGCACGAAATAATAAATTCATAAACAAGTTGAATAAGATTTTTACGATATTGATTTATCATCTATCAAAATATTTTTATAGCATATAACGACTTGCAACTCCCGCAAAGCGGGATCTCGCTTTGCGATGATAACCCGCCCGCCGCCCAGCTTGTCCGCCGAAGTTTTTAACGAAGGCGGAAACAAGTAGGCAGTAATCAGTAAGCAGTTGCCAAAATTTGAAATTACTATTTTACAAGAACAATGTTGAAAAAGTACCTTTAGCTTTTTATCTGGTATCAGGAATCCCGAATCCGTCAAACAGGGCGAAGCTGCCTGCGCGCGCCTCTGGCGGGGTTCGGGTTGAGTTGCGGGTTAGGTGTGTAATGTTGCATAAATATCTTTCATTAAAAAATCTTTAGAGTGAGTTCCATTTGTATATAATAAATCAATTTCTACTTCAATACCATTTAATACTTCATCACAATCTTTTTTGGGCACATCTAAATAAATTAAACTTCCACTAAGAACTTCATCTTGAAAAATTGGAGATATTCCAGGTGTGGATACTTTAGCAAAGTCTGAACTTAAGATTGAATCCGCTTTAGCTTCTCTTGGTGTACTTAACTTAATTTTTGAATTATAATTCTTAAAATAAACAACCGTTTTATAGTTCTCCTCGATGAAATTACTTGTATTTTTTATTAACACTATAACAATAAATGAATTATATCCATCTTTTTCAAAAAAGTCTCTATCATCTTTATTTATAACACAATCATAAATTTCTAGTTTAGATAGCCCTTTTTTGTTAAATGTCTGACGAACTTCATATTCTTCCATTACTACGGACTGAAAATTATGGCGTTTATAATATTTATTATCTTTTGACATATGTGGGGCATCAAAACTTTCAGGAATTATAACCACATAAATAGTTTTTTCAATATCACCTTCGAATCGGATAGGTACAATTTTTAAATTTGGGATATTCCTCTGTACGTTACTTTGTATAGTTTGTTCTAACCATTCTTTTGTGAATTCATTACCGTTAATAAATGATAACGATTCTGCTTTATGATTTTGTTCAGTTAAACCATATATAATAATTCCACCATCAGAATTAGCAAATGATGAAACATCTTTTGCAATTTCTTTTCTCTTCCCATCCGTTTTACCGAAAGCATCTGATTGTTTATATTCAAGATGAATAGATTCTTCAATTTGATTGTCTATCAATTTTTGAATGTCACTGACGGTGATATTCTCATCTTCAAAAATAAATTTCATTTTTTCCTACACACCTAACGACGTTGCAAATAACCGGCGCCCCAACACAAGAATGCCAATTAGAAGAACAACGCCAATAATTTAGCAACCGGTTTGTAACTTTCACTACACAAGCCGGTTGCACTATTTAATTTATTTGTAAACTGCTGAACAGCAATGTTTTTAATTTTACTAAACTTAAGAACCACAAAACTGCCAAACTCATTAAGGCGTCCGGTTGATTTGCGGGTTATATGCTATTGAACTAGTAAAAAAGATTAATCCCATCTATTAGACTATTCATCTTCTCACGAAAAATATATTTATCTCTCCATTCTGAAAAATCCATTATATTATACTCAGTTATTTGTTCCAATAATTTTTGAGGCCAAGTACAATTTTTCCAAGAATTGTCCAAAGAGATTGGACAAAGAACATCACGGTTCAATTCCTTCTCCAAGCTTCTTGCAATTCTCACTTCGTGTTGAACCCAATCACTTTCAATTGAATTTTTTGATAAAACTAAAATAAAAATAGGATTATGCCGAATAGCTCTATCTATTTGTTTCTCAAGACGACCAGATTTTAAATAATGAATATCCCTCCAAAATCGAATGCCTTTTTCTATCAAAACGTTTTCTAATTCATCTACAAATTTATGATCATAATGGCTATATGAAATAAAAAGGGGATTAATTTGAATCGCTTTATTTGCTCGTAATTCGTATATCTTATATAAAATGTTGTTCAGTTCATCATTATTAATGTTTTGTTTATATAATTGATAAACTTGGATTTCCCATTCACTTAAACCACACCCTCTAAGAAACTCAATAGGAAGTATACCAGTTTTTAATATTGTTCTATTATCAAACAGAGAAGGTGAATAGTGAATACAAGTACTTAAATTTTTTGCATATGAGAAATTGCAATTAATAATTATTGTGTTACCAAAACATACATTTTTCAAATCAGCATTTTCAAAATTAACATCTAATAATTTGGCATCCCTAAAAGAAGCTCCATCCAAATTTGCTCCTCTGAAATCGACGTCTTTTATACTATATTCACTAAAATCTGCGTACAAATAATACTCTTCGGGAGTATTATCCCACGATTTCCACAAATTTTTCCCGCGTTGTCTAATAGCCTTTAAAGGTTCATAATTTTTTTTGCTTA
>Ga0154475_1046_pt2 | contig 24073 bp, 18 predicted proteins | sample RifGroC2_FD_115954 | JGI IMG/M metagenome (GOLD analysis project Ga0154475, IMG submission 115954) | Ignavibacteria bacterium GWC2_36_12 | reverse complement strand
GTCAGTGCAAGGTCCATCCCGATTTTTCTTGCTAAACCTACTCCGCCTGTTTTTTCAGGCATTTCATTTCCTTCCGAAGAAGCATCAATGAGTCCTATCGTTAAATCTTTTGAATTAATTTTTTTTACAATTGGATGGTATGATGAGTTATCATTTAAAATTTCTCTAAGGAGCTCAATTGTTTCCTGATTTTCTGCTTTAACAACCTTTGACGATGAAACAATACTATTTATAACAAAGATCAGCGCAACTTTGTGATCTTTATCGAATTTATTTTCTGATAATGAATTCAGGAGAGTTATTATATTTTTATATTCCGCAATTGCCGGGACAACAATTACACAATCAAATTTTAACTCTGGTTTTATCTCAAGCTTCCATCTTTCACAGCCGTATTTACCAAGGTATTTTCGTACATTCTCAGGCAGTGTTGATTTCATAATGTTGCGACAAAAATATGTTCAGAAATTAATTCTTCAGCCCGGTTAAAATCTGCATTATCTATCCAATTAATCTTTACACCTTCTCTTTCCATTTTTCTGAACCATGTCATTTGTCTTTTTGCAAAAGCGCTTATTGCACTGTTAAGCTTTTGAAACATTTCCTCGTAAGAAAGTTCTCCCTTCAGGTACAAAGCAATAAATTTATACTCTAAGCCCAACTGTAATAATCTTTCATAAGAAACACCACCTTCGATAAGTTTTTTTATTTCTTTGATCATTCCCTCGTTAAGCCTTTTATTTAGTCTTTCTGTTATTCTTTTTTTTATTTCACCTCTTTCAAATTTAACCCCGATTACAAGAGGATTTACTTTTATATCAGAGAGTAACGCTTCCCCTTCAGATTCCGCGACTAAAATTGCTTTTATAATTCTGTCCTTGTCTTCAAGGTCTGTTTTATTATGATGTTTTGTTTTTAATTTTAGTAGAAGCGAGCGAAGCTCTTCAACCGGCAAAGTGGATAATTTAGCGATATTACTTTCGTTAAAATCTGCTTTTTTTATCTTGTAATCCTGTATGACTGAGCTGATATATAAACCGGTTCCGCCGGTTAGAAAAGGTTTTTTATTTTTTGAAATTATTTTTTTGAATGCTTCTTTAAAATTAGTAATGAAAAGATACAGGTTGAATTCTGCTTGAGGATTTACAATATCAATAAGATGATAAGGAATTTTATTTCCGTCGACCAGATAATCTGAAAGATCTTTACCTGTACCTATGTCCATTCCTTTATAAACCTGCCTTGAATCAGCAGAAATAATTTCGCCATTGAATTTGTTTGCAAGCTGAGCAGCCAATTTGGTTTTGCCGGTAGCGGTGGGTCCGAGAATGGTTATAAGATTATAGTTCATTATAAATTATTATCTTTAAGTAAGAAAGATAATAATCGTATAGATAAAATTATCTTAAAAGATGTACAGCCATACTAATATTTTACAGGAAGGTCTATAATAATCTTTGTCCCTTCACCGAGTTCGCCATCAATCGAGATATTGCCTCTATGATCTTGTATGATTTTTCTTGCGATACTTAAACCAAGCCCTGCTGCACCTTCTTTGCCGTGAGTAATAAAGGGCTCAAAAATCTCATAGCTTATACTTGAAGGAACTCCTAATCCCTCATCGAGAAATTCTATTTTAACGTAATCTTCATCTTTTGTAACTGCAACAAAAATATTGCCCCCGTTAGGCATTGCATCGCAGGCATTTTGGGCAATCTGGAAAAAGACATTATATAATTTCCAGGTATCAACATCAACATTAACTTCAGTATCGATTTTTTTGTAAAGCTTTACATTTCTGCTTTCAACATATCCCGAAAGTAATGTTAGTGTATTATCAATCACTTTACTTACGCTCTCTGTCTGTAGATGCAGACTGCTTTTCCCGGATAAAAGCCCTAATGTAGTTTCAACAATGTTGGTTAATATATCGGTTTGCTTAATTATTAAATCGGCAGCCTTGGCAGATTCGCCATCCTGCAGATGTCTTTTTAGAAATGTTGTATACTTTTTAATTTGTGATACAGGAAATTTAAGGTTACTGTTAAGAAATACTTCGGCACTTTCTACAAGAGATAAAGTCTCAGGCGGGAATAACTCTTCAAACTGCTTTTCCTGGTTTAAGGATGAACCTGGAGAAAAAGTAAACTTTTGGGGTGCGGGTGGAATGTTTTCAAAATCTAAAGTAGAGTTAAGCTCGTCATTTCCATTTAATAAACCCCCATCGGATAATTCTTCTTCCGGCAAATTTATTTCCGATTCTTTATTTGATCCGTGAGTAGTGAGATCGTTATTTATTGTATCTTCAAGATGATTTGCTTCAACTTCGTGATCTGTTTCTGCCGAAAATATTTCGGTTTCACTTTTACTATCCTGTCCATAATCAAAATTTGCAGGCACTTCAGTTTCAGGAGCCTGGAGTTGTGTATTATTCGTTTCATTTTCTATAATTACTTTTTCACCCGGTATTTGTTCATTTTCAAAATGTTGAACTAACTCCTCTTCACTAATTTCATTTTGCCCAGTTAATTTTTCCTGATCAGGATTTACTTTATTCTCATCAACAAAGCCGTTTTCGGAAAGATCAAACGAAAGGTTTCTTAAAATTATTTTGTGTTTAGATGCAAGATCGAGAAGCGTTTCTTTACTTATAAGATAAAGTATGCAATCCGTATCTACTACTGCAGAAGAAATTCTGGTTGTTCCGTCCAGTATTTCCCGTTCACCCAAAAACTCGTTCTTTCCTTTTTTAAAAGGAGAATTGCCTCCCATAGTGCCATAAAATTTTAGTTTAATTTGTCCTTCCAATACGAGGTAGAGCCATTTACTTTCGTCTCCTGCCTGAAATATTAATTCACCTTCTTTTTCCGCACGGAAATTTTTCGAATCGAAGATCGAACTAATTATAGATTGGTCCACATCTTTAAATAGCAAATTTGTTTCCAAAGACTTTAGGTTTTTATTTTGAAACATATTTTTATTCATATCTTATTATGTTTGAACATTAACATTTATATTATATATATTAAATTTGAAGTAAACCCGGAGTATTAGTGCAAATCTGTAGTATCAAAGATCTTTCCAGAAAAAATCTATCAAAACAATCGTTTTCCGAACTTTTTCGTGGTAATTCTGCTCATAAGGAATATATTTGAACTTACAAAAATACATGTATAGAAACGTGGATTAAATATATGTTATTTATGTGTTACGCCGGTAAAGTTAAAAAGTTCTTTGTGTGAATGATGGAACACAAAAATTCTCAAAGAACCCGAACCGTGAATAATTTAAGTGCATCATACGTGGCAGAAGAAAGTAAACTTATTGATCTTGCTAAAGGCGGTGACAGGAAAGCATTAGCCCAATTAGTTAAGAACTACGAACAGACAATTTACAACTTTGCTTTTAAAATTTGCCGTCACAGAGATAAGGCTGAGAATATCACCCAGGAAACTTTTTACAGTATGGTTAAAAACATTAACCAGTTTGACAATAAGTCGAAACTTTCTACCTGGCTTTACAGGATTGTTGCAAATCATTGCCTGATGCTTGCAAGAAAAGAAAAAAACAGGCAATTCGTTTCAATAGATAATGATGATTCGCTTTATGATGAAAAGTATATAGCTGATTACAGCAGGCTTCCAACTAAGTACACTGAAAATAAGGAATTGAAAAAAATACTCGATGATGCTATTTCCAAACTTTCACCGGACTACAGAATGATATTTCTTTTAAGGGATGTAGAGGGTTTATCAACTGAAGAAACGGCGGAAGCATCCGAACTTTCTATTTCTGCCGTAAAGTCAAGATTACATAGAGCAAGGGCGTTCTTAAGAAATGAAATAACAAGGGCTTTTGAAAGATGAAAGAAAAGGTTTCCTGCAAAGAAGTAATGCGTTATGTATGCGAGTGCATGGCGCAGGATATAAGCTCGGAGAGATGCATTGCATTAAAAGAACATCTTGAGAGCTGCGAGCATTGCAAGCAATATTTTAAGTCTGTTGAGCTGACGATTGACTGTTACAGGAAATATAATGTGGAATTGCCAGAGAATGCCCATAAAAAGCTGATGAATTTTTTAAATCTTCCGGATGAGTAAACATTTTTTTAGGGAATGAATCACAAATCCGATTTTAACATCCTACATCAAGTAAATATCATATAACCAGGAAAAACAAAAATGGACAATGTACATTTCTATAATACAGATATAAAATGGGAACAGGGGAGAAGAGGAACATTAACTTCCCCGGTTTTATCTACCCCGATAACAGTTGCAACCCCGCCGGAATTTTCTAAAGGAGAACCAAACGTCTGGTCGCCTGAACATCTTTATGTTGCTGCTGCTAACGGTTGCCTGATGACTACATTTCTTGCAATTGCGGAAAATTCCAGGCTCGATTTTATCTCTTTCAATTCTACAGCAACTGGTAAGCTCGAGAAAGTAGATAATATGTTCATGATTTCAGAGATAGAGCTTAAGCCAAAAGTTATTTTAAGAAATGAAAAGGATAGGGAAAGAGCTTTAAGAATAATTGAAAAATCTGAGCAAGCCTGTTTGATTTCTAACTCGATGAAATCAAAAATTGTTCTTTCTCCTGAAGTTATAATTTCAGAATAAAATATTAAGGGAAAAAATATGCCTTTGTTTGAGTATAAATGTTCCGGCTGCGAAAACAGGTTTGAAGTTTTACATAAATCTTCAGCTAACCTTGAAAAAGTTGAGTGCCCCGAATGCCATTCAGTAGAAGTAAAAAAACTTTTATCAACATTCAGCGCATCGGGATTTTCAAAAAGCGGAAATGATTTTTCCTCTTCAGGCGATAGTTGTGAAACAGGAAACTGCGGATGCAGTTCGGGTTATTGCGGTTTAAATTAATTCTGCTATGAAAATAATTAAAAATATTATTCACCTATTCTTATTTATCTTTTCTTTTCATAGTTGTGCACAGAATGATTCTGCAGAAACAATGACAAATCAAGAATTTAAGGAAAGAATTAATAAAAACGATAGTACAATGGTTATTCTTGATGTTAGAACAATGGACGAGTTAAAAGGCGCACTTCCTAAAATAGGGGGAGCAATACATATTCCTATTCAGGAACTTAAAAACCGGGTAGGTGAACTCGAACAATTTAAGAACAAAGAAATAACTGTGGTTTGCAGAACCCAGAATCGTTCAACCTTTGCAGCAAAATATCTGAGGGAAAAAGGTTATAATGCCAAAAGTGTAAACGGCGGCATGATGGAGTATTACAAGAAATAATCACTAGAATTCTAATCTTCTTTTTGCTTTTTCAATTGCGAACTTATCCCTGAAATCCCTGATTTTGTAATCAAAAATTTTTGATAACAATTCTTTTTCCTTTTCATCTTCTCCCATATACCGGTATGTTTTTGAAAGCTGATACGTAGGTACAATACTTTTTGGCAAAATCGTTAATGCCTTATTAAACATTATTATTGATTCCTCAAACGATCCATCAGGAACATCACCCAAAAAAGTATTTGCAAAAAGTCTCTCAAAAAAACCGAGGTTAGCAATTTCCCTGTTATAGATTCCGAGAATTACATAAGATACAAACTGATTGGGGCTCATCCGTATAGATTTTGTCGCATTTTCTTTAACTACTCTTGCAAGCTTAATTTTTTCTTTGCCTCCCCTGAACATTGCAAGATTTCCGTAAGATAAAGCGAGGTAACAATAAACATTTGCGCTGTCTGGAAATTTGTCGTGGAAAATTTCTACATAGTGTACAGCTTTATCGATATATTTTTTTGCCAGGTCCCTTTGGCGAAGTTCAACGTGTTCTTCACCGGCATCATTGTATGCTATAGTAAGCTTAAGAAGTATTTCATAATTATCCAGAGCCAGTTCATATGCTTTTTCATAGCTGAGAGCTGCATTAACATTATCAAACTTTTTATGCAACTCGTCTCCTTTTTTTATATATGTTTCAACATCGTTTGAAAAGGCATGCATCAGCAGCAATTGAAGAATCAAAGCGAATTTCATTTTACCTCGTATTTTTGAAAAACGTTATTAGAAAATATGTATTCCTGTAATTTTTTAATATTAAATTAAAGTTAAATATTAGTTTCAATTGACTTAAAAGAATTGCCCAATATTTAATATGAAATTGCTATTCAGCTTAACAGTTATTTTCTTTTTATTTTCAATGAGGGGTTTTATACAAACCGGTGAAGGAAAGAATATGAGCGAAAAAGATTTTGTTCCTGCATGGGCGAAGAAGGTCGTCTGGTACCAGATTTTTCCAGACAGATTCAGAAATGGCGATCAGTCTAATGATCCGGATATTCAATCGCTTGATGGCTCATGGCCGCATGACAATACTTCACCATGGCAGGTTCATCCCTGGACATCCGACTGGTATGAATTGCAGCCTTACGAAACGAAAAACGGAAAAGATATCTGGTTCAATATTCAACGAAGAAGATATGGCGGCGATTTGCAGGGAATTATTGACAAACTCGATTACCTGAAAGAACTCGGTATAGGTGCAATATATCTTAATCCTGTTTTCTGGGCTCCATCTCTTCATAAATATGATGCAATAACTTATCACCATATCGATCCTCATTTCGGTCCTGATCCCGAAGGAGATAAAAAGTTAATTGCTCATGAAACACCTGATGATTCTTCCCTGTGGGTTTGGACTTCTGCAGATAAGCTTTTTTTAAGACTTATTCAGGAAGTTCATAAAAGAGATATGAAAATTATTATTGACGGGGTGTTTAATCATATGGGAATAAAGAGCTGGATATTTCAGGACGTTGTTAAGAATCAAAGAGATTCTAAATATAAAAACTGGTTTTCAATTACTTCATGGGATGATAGAGTTAAAGGAACAAAGTTCAATTTTGACAGCTGGTTTGGTGTAAAGGAGCTTCCTGAATTCAGGGAAAATGAAAATGGAATTGTTGAAGGACCAAAGAATTATATTTTTCATATTACCAAAAGATGGATGGATCCGGATGATGATGGCGATCCTTCAGACGGAATTGACGGTTGGCGGCTCGATGTTGCTTTTTGTATAAAGCATCAGTTCTGGAAAGACTGGAGAATACATGTAAAATCAATTAATCCCGAAGCATATTTAACAGCAGAAATTGTCGATCCTCCCGGCGTGATAAAACCTTATCTGCAGGGAGACGAGTTTGATGCTGTAATGAACTACAATTATCTTTTTATCTGTTCAGAATATTTTTTTGATGAGAGAACAGGAATAACAACTTCCGAATTTGATAAAAGACTGGAGAAATTAAGAGAGGCTTTCCCGCAATGTGTCGCTTACGTTCAGCAGAATTTACACGGAAGCCATGATTCTCAAAGAATGGCTTCTCATTGTGTAAACCATGACCTTGCAAAAATCAGAAATTGGGGCGAAACATTCGATATGTGGAAAGGAAGTAATCCCGGGTATAATACAAGAAAACCTTCTTATGAAGAATACAAAATTTTAATGTTCACGATAATATTCCAGATGACCTATGTTGGAGCTCCGTATGTTTATTACGGAGATGAAGCGGGAATGTGGGGCGCGAATGATCCTTGCTGCAGAAAGCCGATGGTTTGGGACGATATGGAATACAGGGATGAAGTTTATTTACCTGATCAGAATCAAAAAGCCAAACCCGATTCAGTTTTGTCTAACAAGGAATTATTCGAGCATTATAAAAAAATGATCTCAATCAGGAATTCATATCCAGCATTACAGCTTGGTGATTATAAGACTCTGCTCGTTGATGATAAAAATGAAATTTATGCTTTTGAACGTTCGCTTGATAAACAAGACATTATTGTTGTTTTAAACAATGGAAATTCTTCTTGCCCTATTACGTTGCAAACAGACCACAACGAGTATTATAAAGACTTGTTAAATGGAGATATGATAATTGTTGAAAATGGGAAAATAAATTTTAATTTAGAAAAGAAATGGGGAAGAGTGTTGCTGAAGGATTTTTATAGATAGATACATCGGGACTTGTAGCTATTTGTCCAACAATTACAACATTTCAAATTTAAAAGCGTTTATCGTCCATTTTTTTGTCTGCCCATCTAAAGATTTTTCTATAAACGTTACGTTATCATTTTTGTCTATTAAAATAACTGTAGATGAACGGGTGCCGTAATCGGGAGTTTCAACAAAGATTGATGAAATACTTTTTTCGATTTCCTTAGTAAGTCCTGTATCGGGAAGCTCATTTTCAGGTGAGAGAGTTTTATCGGAAAGCATAAGGAATAAATCATCTACGAAATTATCTTTTTTATCAATCGCTTTTTTAAGAAGTTCTTTCCCTTTTATCACTTTGAACCAGGGAGTGTTTAAGAGATGATTGCTTAATCCATGAATACCCGTTTCTATTTTGATAAGCTTTTTTGCCAGGTTGGAGAAAAAGTATAGCCCGGATTTGTCACCGAAAATAAGCCCGTAACCGTTGTAGAGATCGGCGTTATCTTTTAGACCTTTGGAATAAAATTCAGGCGAGGACGTACCAAGAAGAAAATCGGTAACAATCGTTCCTCTCGATAAGGCGTCCTTTTTAATTGATTTCATATCACGGTAATTTGTAATTGCAGCAAATCTTCCATGCTTGGTTATTCCGCACCAGGTTCCTCCTTCTTTAAGATCTTTGCCAGCAAGCAATGAAGGCTCGTCATTCCAGAAATCAGCAGAAGATGAAGGTCGTTGATAAAATTCATCCCTGTTTGCCGCAAAAATTAATTTGTAACCCGGATGATAATTATATCCAATTACAATTAAGCACATATTTTTTTATTTCAATATCTATTGTGAAATTTGATCACCTAATATTACTTTAATTAACAAAATTTTAAGTAAAATAAAAAAAATATTTCACTTTATTGTATTTCTGATTTGGTATCACAAGCCTTGATTTTATGTGAGGATTAGGTATTTTTATGTTGATAATAATACGATAATACTGGCTTACATTGAAAAAATATTTCTTTAATGTTATGCTGAACTTTCCGGTATCATATTCAGGTATTAAAGTTCTTGTTCGTCTTTTTTATGTTATAATATTTCTTTTCTTATCTCCGGTATTACTCCCCCAGGCTAATATTAGTTCTGCTTCCGGCGGGTTAGTGCGTATCTTAAGTGAAAACGGGCTTTCACAAAATACAGTTCATCATATTCTCCAGGATAGCAGAGGCTTTATATGGTTTGCTACCGAAGACGGTCTGAACAAATACGATGGTTATAATTTTACAGTTTATAAGAATAATTTGCGGGATGAGCACTCGGTTTCCGATAATTTTATTTGGACTATCTATGAAGACAGAAACGGTGTCTTGTGGGTTGGCACAAATAGCGGGGGACTCTGTAAATTTGATGGGGAAAAGGAAAAGTTTATCTCTTATAAAAATAATCCTGATGATCCGAACAGTTTAACTCTAAATAATGTTAGAACAGTTTATGAAGACAAAGAAGGTGATATCTGGGTTGGAACGGAAAATGGATTGGACAGATTTGATAGAGAAAAAAATATTTTTATCCATTACAGGCACAACAGGGAAGATCCTTACAGCTTAAGTAATAACGTTGTCCTTGCAATTTATGAAGACAGGGATAAGGATCTTTGGATCGGAAGCGATGGTGGCTTGGATAAGTTTGATAGGAAAAAAAATAGGTTTTTCAACTACTCATTTGATCCCAATAATGTAAACAGCCTTAGCGATAATGTTGTTCTCTCTATTTACCAGGATAATGAAGGATATATCTGGATCGGGACATTAAAGGGGCTAACAAAATTCGATAAAAAATCAGGAAAATTCTCCCGGTATATAATTAATGAGTTCGATATTAATTCTATAAACAGCAACAGAATTAATTCTGTGTTGGAAGATGAAACAGGTGTTTTGTGGATCGGCACCGGCAACGGCTTATTTAAACTTGACGTGAAAGAAGATAAATCTTTAAATATAAAATCTTCGTCACTTCCTGTAACTACCGTTCTAAATAATAATAATGTTCTTTCACTATTCGAGGATAATTCCGGTTTAATATGGATAGGAACTGCTGAAGACGGAATAATAAAGTATGATAAAGAGAGAATAAAATTCAAACATTATAAGCATGATCCTTTTAATAGGAATAGCTTAAGCCATAACACGATTCGGGCAATATTTCAGGATGATGAGGGTATTCTCTGGATAGGTACTTTAGGAGGTGGATTAAACAGGTATGTTCCGAATAGCAATAAATTCTTTCATTATAAAAACCACCCGGATAATAAATTCAGTCTGAGCGACAATACAGTTTCTGCAATTTACAAAGACAGTTACGGGTATATTTGGGTAGGAACCTGGGGAGGGGGACTAAACCGGACACTTAAATTATATAATGATTTAAATCCCAATGATTTAAAGTTTATAAACTTTAGAAATGAAGATTTAGACCTTCAGGTTGCAGGTGTGACTAATCAAAGTTTGAGCAGTAACATAATCCAGGCTATTTATGAGGATTCAAAAAGGAGGTTATGGATTGGAACCGGAGCCGGTCTGGACATTTATGACAGGAAGAAAAATGAGTTTATAAATTTTACAAATGATCCCGGTAACCCCAATAGCTTAAGCAGTAACCAGGTTCAGTCTTGTTTACTTGAAGATAGAAACGGCAATCTTTGGGTAGGAACCTGGAACGGGTTGAATAAGATATCTGCTTTAGATTTAGAAAATGCTGTCCCTGACCCAGCCTCAGTAAAATTTAAACGTTATAGGTTTCAACCTGGTAATCAAAATAGTTTGAGTGATGAAAGAGTTATTTCTGCATTTGAAGATGCAAAGGGAAATTTGTGGTTTGGAACTTATGGCGGGGGCTTGAATAAGCTTTCTGCAGAACAACAGAACCTACTGGAAGGGAAATTTATTAATTACACAACAGACAAAGGGCTTCCGAGCAATATTATATACCGAATTGAAGCTGATGATAATGGAAATTTATGGCTAAGTACTGATAACGGGCTTTCGATGTTTGACCCACGAAAAGAAACTTTCAGAAATTACGATGCAAGTGACGGCTTGCAGGGGAATCAATTTTTTTGGGGTGCAAGTTTCAAAGACAAAAACGGCGAATTGTTTTTTGGAGGAACAAACGGGTTTAATGTATTTGATCCCGATCAACTAAAAAACAATGACCATATTCCTCCTGTCGTGATAACAAGTTTCCAGATTTTCAACAAGCCTGTAGGTATAGATAAAGAAGACTCGCCTTTAAAGAGCGCAATTACCTCTACTAAGGAAATTGAGCTGTTGTATAGCCAGGCAGTTTTCTCATTTGAATTCGCAGCTTTAGATTATACTGTGCCGGGCAAAAACCGTTATGCATATATGATGGAAGGATTTGATGACAACTGGATATACTCCGGGAATCGCCGTTATGTTACATACACAAATTTAGACCCGGGTATTTATATTTTCAGAGTTAAAGGCTCTAACAACGATGGTATCTGGAATCAGAAAGGTGCAGAAATAACTATAACTATACTACCTCCATTATGGAGAACATGGTGGTTTATTTCTCTTGCTGTTTTGGTGATTGGCGGAATAATTGTTTTAATTATCTATTTTAGAGTAAAGCACTTGCTTGATATTGAAAGACTAAGGACTAAACTCGCTGCCGACCTGCACGATAATATCGGTTCAAGCTTAACTGAAATTTCTATTCTTAGCGAAGTTATATCGAAAAAAATAAGTTCCCAGGATGATAATGTTAGAAAAAGCTTAAATATGATAAGCGTTAATTCACGTAACCTGATTGATAATATGAGCGATATTGTATGGCTTGTTAATCCTAAAAGAGATTCTTTATACGATTTGATTCTAAGGTTGCGCGATACTTATTCTGAATTGTCTTCTTATACAAGTATTTCTTTCCGGTCGGAAAATATAAAATCGCTTGAAAAAGTATCTCTGTCCATGGAACACCGCCAGCATCTTTATTTAATCTTTAAAGAAGCAATTAATAATTGTATTACACATAGCGGTTGCAGCGAAATTACCCTTGACGCTTCAGTCAGGGGGAAAAAATTGCAAATGATGCTGAAAGATAACGGGAAAGGTTTTTCGACTAATGAAATTTCTAACGGGGGTAATGGATTAAATAATATGAGAAACAGGGCAGCAACTATTGGAGGAACTATAGATATTTATTCCCGGATGGATGAGGGAACTACAATTCAGTTTGAAGGAGATATTTTATAGTTGATGTCCTAATTATATTTTTTTATACTGCTGTTCATAATAAAGTAATTAATCTTTAGTAATATGTTAAAAGTTGTAGTTGTAGAAGATAATGCTTCAATACGTGAAGGATTGAAAATTTTAATTGATGGAACAGAAGGATATTCCTGTGTAAGCGTTTTTTCCGATTCGGAAACAATGCTGAAAAATATTGCAAGAATTAATCCCGATGTATTATTGATGGATTTGGGGCTTCCGGGCATGGGAGGAATTGAAGGTATAAAAAAGGTAAAATCGCTTTTACCTGATTTAACAATTCTGGTACTTACTGTTTATGAAGAAAATGATCTTGTTTTTGAAGCAATATGTGCGGGTGCATCGGGCTATTTGGTAAAAAAAACTCCGCCTTCAAAACTTCTTGAAGCAATTAAAGAGGCTTACGAAGGTGGTTCCCCGATGAGTTCTCATATCGCACGAAAAGTAATTGATTTTTTTTCTCAAAGGGATGGGTTTCTACAAACAAAAAAAACTGTATCACCACCTAAAAACGACTATACTTTAACGCCTCGTGAAAAAGAAATATTAAGCGGGTTAGTAGAAGGACATAATTTTAAGTCGATTGCAGATTCACTTTTTATAAGCATAGAAACAGTTCGTTATCACTTTAGAAATATTTATAAGAAATTGCATGTACATTCCCAATCAGAAGCAGTTGCAAAAGCAATCAAAGAGGGGATCATTTAAGCTTCGCACGGGTTTCATTACAAAACAATTTAGAACCTCATAGATATTGGAATTATATAAATCAATATCAAATAGCCTCCGATGAAACAACAAATGACTTTATTTTCTTGAACTTGCTCTTACTCCTGAACTTTTATTCTACCCGTTTATGTAGGATTAATAAGTAACTCACCCCCAAATACCTGTATTCGTGTAGTAGAATAACGGCTTCATAGTTAATAGATTACCCCCAGTTATAAGAAACGAAATTAAGTATGAATAATTGCTATTGTTTTTTCATAACCCGGTATGCTGATGATTAATGTTGCTGTTGTCGAAGATAATGATACTATCCGGGAAGGATTAAAAATATTAATAGGCGGAACAAAAGGCTATGCTTGTGTGGCAACATATTTTAATTGTGAAGCCATGATAAAAAGTGTAGAAAGCGTTAATCCGGATATTCTCTTGATAGATATTGGATTGCCCGGAATGACTGGTATTGAAGGTATTAAACTGGCAAAAAAAATATTACCGGAACTTACGATTCTTGTTTTAACCGTCTATGAGGAGAATGATCTTATCTTTGATGCAGTTTGTGCAGGAGCCAGTGGTTATATTGCAAAAAAAACTCCTCCTTCAAAGTTGCTCGATGCAATACGGGAAGCATACCTTGGTGGTACTCCGATGAGCTCCAATATTGCAAGAAAAGTTATTGAATTATTCCATAAGAAAAGACAAACTAATAGTGCTGGTAATTCGGGTAAAACAACATTGACAAAACGTGAGAAGGAAATTTTAAATAAATTAATTGAAGGCGATAGCTTTAAGGCAATAGCAGATTCGATTTCAATAAGTATAGAAACATTACGTTCCGATTTCAGAAATATTTATCAGAAAATTCATACGTATTCACAAAAAGAAGTTGCAAATGTTGTTAAAGAAAATTGAGTTTAACCGGAATTTTAATCCACTCTATTTAGGTGGTATTTATTGATATTAAAAGTATAAAATCATAAAATACCTTTGTTTAGGTAGTGGAATGAAGTATCTTAATTGAATAGGTTATAGTGCTATTAAATTTTCGACCTGTTTTTTTAGATATTTGGTTTTAATATTGATCTGAGAATTTTCGCTATAAGAATAGGAGTGAAGATCGAATAAATTTTTACACTTACCGTAAAAATCTCTAATATGAATCAAATTTGTCAAAAACAGATTTCGTTGAATAAAAGCCTGAGAATGAAAACAGGTATATTTTTAATCATTATAATTTTTTCTTGCCTTTCCGGTTTCCATTTTTCTCAGGCAGAAAAAAACAAGACTTTAGCCATCGTTGGTAATCATACTGTTACCTTAACCCACTTTGAAAACAGATACTATAATTATCTTATCTCTACAGGAATAAGTGATAACATAGTAGTTCGCAGATCAATCCTTAATAATATGATCAATGAGATTCTTCTTTACAATTATGATTCAAATGAAGAGGTATTTTCTAGCCGGGAATATCTAAAAGAACTTGAAGAAGCCCGTAAACGAACAATACTTGCTTATCTTAAAGATCAGGAAATATTTGCCAAGATAACTGTTACTGAAAAAGAAATTAGAGAAGCATTTACAAAGGTTAATGAAAAAATATCAGCACGTCATTTATATGCTGCAACCGAAGAAGAAGCAAATAAACTTTATGAATTACTAAGAATTGGTGTAAGCTTTGAATCATTAGCCAGCCAGGTATTTACAGATTCTGTTCTTAAAAATAATGGTGGGTATCTTGGTTATTTTACATGGGGTGATATGGATCCCGCTTTTGAAGAAGTTGCTTACTCATTAAAAGTGGGCGAAATATCTCCTCCCGTTAAAACGGCATATGGATACAGCATCATAAAATTAGAAGGCAAGGTTTCTCATCCTTTATTAACCGAGTATGAGTTTCAAAAAAAGAAATCTCACCTTGAAAGAGTTCTTAAAATCAGAAAGAAGACACCATCAGAAAAAGATTATATCAATAGTGTTTTTGACAGAAGCAAATTATCATTTGATGAACAAAGCCTGAAGAATATTTTAGTCAATCTTTATAAAAGCAATGAAATAGAATCCGGTAACATTAAAAATCATACTTTGCAATGTGTTACATATAAGGAAAGAATATACAGCCAATCCGATATTGAAAAGAAACTATATGAATTACCTTCCTACCACAAGGGAAGAATTAATTCAATTGAAACTCTTAGAGCGGCTGTTGAGGGTATTCTGATAAATGAAATACTTTATAATATAGCACTAAGCAAAGGTTATGACAAAGCCGAACCGGTTTTAAGTATGTATGATAAATATAAAAAGAATATTTTTTCCAAATTCAAAATAGATGCAATAACTAAGACTGCTAATTTGCCGGATTCAACTGTTTTCAATTATTACAAAAATAATATCAGTATATTTTCAACTGAGAACGAGCTGAATCTCCAGGAGATTCTTGTTAGTGATGAAAGTCTTGCAGATAGTTTATTGAATTTAATTAATAATGGGAATGATTTTGGCGAATTAGCAAAAAGATATTCATTGCGACAATGGTCTGCTGAGAATAATGGAATTATGGGATTTGCCCCTGTCTCGAAATTTGGAAGTTACGGCAATACGTTTTGGGATTCTAAGGTTGGTGAAATTATCGGCCCTATAAAAATTGAAAATTTTTGTGGAATATTCAGAGTTCTTGGAAAGACTGAGAGTCAACCTATTGATTTTGATTTAATTAAAGAAGAAGTAACTAAAGCCGCACAGTTTGAAATGCAGACTGGAATTATTAAGGATTATATTGAATTACTTCATAATAAAGTAAATATTAAAATAGATGAGAATTTACTTGGTTCATACGACATTGCCGGATGAAATTTTTTAAGGAGTTTATTAATTTTGGTTTTAAGATTAAGGAGCCTTTTATGAAAAAAACTTTACTGTTTTTTTTGACAATTGCATTCTTCTCATTAAATATTACTTTTGCCGGAATAACAGGAAAAATTGCCGGGAAAGTAACCGATAAAACTACTGGTGAGCCTCTTCCTTTTGTCAACATAATTGTTGAAGAAACAAACTTTGGGGCAGCGACAGATTTAGATGGCAATTATGTTATACTGAATATTCCCCCGGGAAAATATAATTTAAAAGCTCAATATATAGGTTATCAGGCTGTTGTAGTCGAAAATATTTCCATCTCAATTGATCTCACTACCGAGATTGATTTCCAGCTATCCGAGTCGGCTGTAGAGTTAGAAGAAGTTGTTGTTCAGGGAGCGCAGGAACTTATTAAAAAAGATATAACTTCAAGTCAATCTTTGATCTCGTCAGATCAAATTGAAGCTTTACCTGTTTCTGAGTTAGATGATGTCCTTCAGCTTCAGGCTGGAGTAACAAGAGATGCAGATGGAGCTTTTCATATCAGGGGAGGCAGAACTACTGAAATTGCTTATTGGGTCAATGGAGTTTCAATAACCGATGCGTATGATAACAGCCGCGGAATTCAAATTGATAACAACAGCATCCAGGAACTGCAGGTAATCAGCGGAACTTTTAATGCCGAATATGGAAATGCAATGTCGGGCATTGTTAATACCGTTACCAAAGAAGGGGGCAGAGATTATCATGGAAGCATCCTGCTTTATTCCGGCGACCATATGAGTAATTTTACAGAATATTTTCCACATGTTGATGAAATAGATGCATTTTCAAATTATAATTTACAAGGAAGTCTGAGCGGGCCTATTCCTTACACAAATAATGTAATATCTTTTTTTGTTAATGGAAGATATTATTATGATGACGGCTATCTGTATGGAGAAAGAAGATATAATCCCGACGGAACAAAAGGGGATAGCGCCGTTGTTCCAATGGAATGGCGGAAAAACTATTATGGCCAGGGAAATATTGCTTTTTCACCCATACAGGAGTTAAAATTTAATTTTGAAGGTTTATATTCTAAAGAAGATTTCCAGGATTATAATCATGAGTATCGCTGGAACCCCGATGGTGACGTAAATAAATTTTCTGAGAGTTATAATAGTACTGTAACTGTCACTCATATGCTTTCATCTTCTGATTTTTACACGGTAAAAGGCTCTTACTTTTATAAGGATTTTAATGAATATTTATATGAAAATCCTTTTGACTCAAGATATTTTCATCCTGATTCTTTACAGCGGGGAAGGCTTGATGACTATTCATTTAGAACGAAGGGAACAAACTTGCATAGATTTTACAGGAAGACAAATACATATCTTGGCAAGGTTGATTTCACAAGCCAGGTAAATAATGAGCACTTGGTAAAATTGGGTGTTGAGATAAAAAACCATAGTTTGAAATTTGATGATTATACCTTGGAACCCCATAGAACAAATGGAGTCGAGGATAGTATTTTTACTCCATCAATTCCTGATATAAATCAGACAAACCGGGATAAATATGAAAACGAACCTTTTGAAGCCTCAGCTTACATCCAGGATAAAATAGAATTTGATCAGGTAATAATTAATGTTGGTCTTCGCTTTGACTATTTTGATGCTAACGGGAAAGTTTTAGTTGATGTAACAGATCCAAATATTTATGCTCCTCTCCGCCTGGAGTTAGAACAATTAAGTATTGCAGAAAGACAGCCTTACTTTTATAAAGACTCTAAACCAAAAACACAGATTAGTCCAAGGTTTGGTATAGCTTACCCGATAAGTGCTACCGGAGTAATACATTTTTCTTACGGACACTTTTTGCAAGTCCCTCCATTCCAGTATTTATTTCAGAATGGACCATATCAGATACCAAATTCAGGTTCAAACATAGGGGTTTTTGGAAATCCGGACCTCGAGGCTCAAAAAACTGTTATGTATGAGATTGGTTTCAGACAGGAATTCTCCAGCGATTATTTACTGGATGTTACAGGTTTTTACAGAGATGTTAGAGATTGGATAACTGCCGGAACTATCATACAGACCCGCACTGGTGTTACTTATTCTATTTTTACTAATAAAGATTATGCAAATGTAAAAGGCATTACTTTAACATTTAACAAAAGATTTAGCAATTATTTTTCTTTCGATTTAAACTATACATACCAGGTTGCCGAAGGAACTAACTCCAGAGAAGAAGATGCATACAATGCTGCGATTAGCGGTGATGAACCGATTCTTTTTTTAATTCCAATGGATTGGGATCAGAATCATCTGCTTAATGCATCTCTTTATACCGGCTTCGACGACTGGGGTGCAAGCTTAATTGCAAGATACGGAACAGGACTCCCGTATTCTCCTGAAACTACTCAATATACTGCAGACCGTGGAATCAGTTCCGGACTTCTTCCAAACAGCAGAAGAATTCCAACTCAGTTTAGTGTGGATCTAAAATTAGATAAAACTTTACAACTACTGGGATTTGATGTTACAGCATTTATAAGAGTGTTTAATCTCTTTGATAATAGAATTCCTTTAAAGGTTCATGCAGATACCGGTCAGCCAGATTTTACTACAGAAACTCAGACTATTATTAAAAATCCGGCTAGTCCTAATACTCCGGAGGAGTATGTTAAATATCCGGATTACTTTGGCGAACCAAGAAATATACAGTTTGGAATTGATCTTTCATTTTAATTGTAAATGATTTTCGGAGGTTTTTAATGTTCTCTTTTAACAGAAATATATTTCTTTTACTTTTTCTTATTTTGGCTCTAACCGGAGTTGAATATGCGCAATATATTCCCAGTAAAGAGAGAGGGGATGTAAGATATAGAAGGAAAGCCCAGATGGAGGGCAACCAGATCAGAACAACAGTCTTTAACTATGGAATGACCGGAAGAGAGAGCGGGAGTGTTACTATTGCAGAAGAAACACCATATGAATGGCCTAAAAACACAGGACAAGTTTATCTTGCTGTTGCAGGAATTGTAGTTGGCGGCGAAGTGGTAGATGATAATGGAAATATCCAGCATATTATTTCCAGAAGCCATTACTTACAGTCACCAGCAGGACAAACCTGGAATTTTGAACCAGTACCCGGTTACTTTAATGAACAAAATACTGAGGGTTTTGCAACAAGTAATGATCCGACTACCTGGCCATCTTCCTGGCCTGACAAAATGGTTGACGCCGATGATCCGGGCTGGCCTGGTGCATGGAATGGTTATTTTGGGAAAAATGTTTTTAATGCTGATCAGGAGATGTACTTTCGTGCATCAGATAATAACTATGATAGATATGCTAATTATTTCCCTGATACAACAGACTTTACACGAAAAGGATTAGGAATTATACTCGATGTCAGGTTGATGGCCTGGTCTCAGATACTGGTTCAGGATGCATTATTTCTTTTATTTAAAGTAAAAAATGATGGTACAAAACCAATAAATAAAGTTGGCGTTACTATAACCTGGGCTGATTTCGTTGGAGAAGATGGACAAGATGATATATCTGAGTTTGATATTTTAAATGATATTGCATGGTCAAGAGATGCAGATAACCGTTCTCCTGTGGCTGCATTTGGTTCAGACCCAGTGGGCATAGTTGGCGGGGCTTTCCTGGAAACTCCAGGCAATGCCGTTGATAGAATTGATAATGATGGTGATGGTGAAACCGGCGGACCAAAGGTTACAGAAGCAATGCTGGTTGGGGAAAGTGATACTTTAACTGTTCCAAGAGACGATCCGCGACGCTCTGATGGTATTGATAATAACGGTAATGGATTAATTGATGAAAATGCAACACACATAGCTTTTCAGGATCAGTTGGGTGTATCTTATGCCGATAGGATAGATCAGAATCTTAATGCTGAAGATGGCAGCCCTGTTGTAACTCAGGAGATGGTTAGTCAGTCATCTGATGACAGATGGAAAAGATGGCCTTCAAATCCTGAAAATGATCCGCTTCAGAATGGTGCTGTTCATCTTATAATGGTTGAGTCTGATGATATTGGCAGAGCTTTTTCTGATTTCATTGATAATGATGGTGATGGAGAGGAAAATAGTCCGGTTGTTACACTTGAAATGATTACAACAGCAGCAGCTGACGCTCCGTATTTCAGGTATAAAGTTCCCGGGACAAACGTTATTTTATACGATGTTAATCAGGAAGACCTTGGGAAAAAATATGCCGATGGAATAGATAATGATAATAACGGTGCCGTTGATGAATTTATGGATGAAGGAATCGATGAAATGATTGATGAATCCAGGAACAATGGAATTGACGATGATGGAGACTGGAATCCTATAACAGATGATGTTGGATTAGATGGATTAGCTGAAACCGGTGATGATGGTGAAAATGACGGCAGACCTACTTCCGGAGCCCGCTTTGGATTACCGGGTGAACCCGGTGTTGATGTTACGGATGTTTCAGAAACAGACCAGATAGGAATTACCGGCTCATTTTACAGACCATCGGGGGAAGGATTAACTGACCAATATACAGATGATTTTGTTTGGTCTAATTTTATGGTTCCCGGAAACTTTTTTGATCCTGCTCTTGTCACACCAAGTGAATATAACTTATTTGTTTCTTCAGGATTGTTCCCTCTACAGCCTGGTCAAACTGAACCGATCTCTTTGGGAATTATTTTAGCAAATGGTCCTGTTACGGATCCTGATGGACTTATTAGGAAGCAGGCAGTATTAAATAAAAAAGTTCGTGCACAAGAAACATATAATAACGATTACCAGTTTGCCGCTTCACCGCTTATTCCTAAATTAACTGCTATACCCGGAGATAATAAAGTTACTTTATACTGGGATGATGCAGCTGAAACTTCATTTGACAGATACATTGATAAGATCGGCGGTAATGGAAATGATTTTGAAGGATACAGGATTTACAGAGCATCTGATCCGGCTTTTCTTGATGCTAAAGTAATTACAAATGCACAGGGGTCACCTACATTTTTATTACCGGTTGCGCAATTCGATCTGGAAGATGGAATTTTCGGCTATGATTCAGTCGGGTTTGAAGGAGTTCATTTTAATTTAGGAAATGACAGTGGATTGGTACATTCCTGGGTAGATAATTCCGTTAAGAATGGTTTTACTTATTATTATGCAATTGTTTCTTATGATTTTGGTTTTACAACCGGAGGGATTACACCTGCAGAATGCAAAATAAGTCTTTCCTTAAAACCTGATGGAAGTGTTAAAACATTAGGGAAGAATGTAGCTGTGGTTACGCCCGAAGCACCTTCGGCAGGATATGTTTCTTCAACATTAGGAGAAATTGCTCATACTGAGGGAACTAGTGCTGGAACTATAACTTATGAAATAATAGACGTTACAGAAATTAAAGAAGGGCATGTTTATAAAATAACATTTGAGGATACTCTGATTGTTACCCCAGGCAAACCTGACACCTTGAAAACAAAAAACTTTACATTAACGGATTCAACCGATACCAGAATAGTAATTGATAAAAAAACAAATTTTAGTGTTGAGCAGCCAATACTGGATGGTTTCAAATTAAGCTTCACTAATGAAACAATTGTACAATTGAACCAGGAAAAATCTAAATGGACCAGCTCAAATATTGAACCTTTTAAGTTTGAAAAATTTAATGAATTGTTGTTTTTTACATTTACAGTTAAAGGTGAAGAAAGGATAAATGATTATGCAATTATTTTTGGAGAACGTGGAATTGCAACATCAAGGGAATTAAAACTTTATACTCCAACTAATTCTAAAACTTATCCTCCTAAACAAGTTAATTTTAAAGTTGTGAACCTTACTACAGGTACTGATGTAGAATTTGGTTTCGAGGAAAATGATTCATCAGCTGCTTATGGTGGCCCAGGATATTTTTCCACCAGCGACGACGGTAAGAAAGACAGAATTGTTTTTCTGGAACCGGAAGCGGATTCTTTAACATATACATGGATGTTCTATATAAATGATGCCCCGGATTCAAATCAAAGAGTTCCACAGCTTAATGACACTGCATTTGTATATATAGCTAAGCCATTTCTTTCAAATGATGTATTCAGGTTTGTCTCAAAGGGAGGTTCTGTAAATCTGGATCAGGCAAAAGCAGATCTCGATAATATAAAAGTTGTACCTAATCCATATCTTGCAAATGCATTATGGGAACCAAGAAATCCTTATTCAAGCGGACGTGGTCCAAGGTCTATTCACTTTACTCATTTACCAAATAATTGTACGATCAGAATATTTACAGTTAACGGAGAATTAGTAAAAGAAATAATTCATGAAAGTAATCTGATTGACGGATCAGCAGAATGGGATTTGTTGACAAAAGATAATCTCTCAGCTTCTTATGGTGTTTACATTTATCATATAGATGCACCGGGTATTGGTAAAACAGCTGGTAAATTTGCAATTATAAAATAGTTTCGGTCAAAGTGACCGTCACTCCTGCCTGTCGGCAGGCAGGTTGAAAGTGACGGTCACATGAACCTGTAAGCAATGAAATTTTTTAGGAGATTTCGGAATATGAAAAAACTGTTACAAATAATTTTCCTCGTTATTATAGTTCAGGGCTTATCATTTAGCCAGGTTACTAAAACAGGAACAACAGCTGCAAAATTCTTAAGTGTTGGAATTGGTGCGAGAGCAAATGCAATGGGAGGTGCATTTACTTCAGTGGCAAATGATGCATCCGCACTTTATTGGAACCCTGCAGGTGTTGCTTCCTTGAATGATTTTGAAGCTATGTTTACATACACGAGCCTTTACAAAGATTTGGATATTAATGTAAACTATGTTGCTGTAGTTTTACCAATGGGAGAAACGGGAAATTTTGGAGTAAGTGTTACTGCCTTGGATTTTGGTGAGATGAATGTAACTACTGAGTTATACCCGGAAGGAACCGGAGAGAAGTTTTCTGCCTCCAGCTATGCATTTGGATTATCTTATGCAAGGAATATTACAGATGATTTTTCTGCAGGTATTACGGTAAAATATATTCTTGAAGATATATTTAATTCTTCAGCAAGCGGAGTTGCTTTTGATATCGGAACGATTTTTAGGACACCTTTTTTAGGCATTAATTTCAGCAGCATAATTACTAATTATGGATCAAAGATGCAGATTACCGGCGAAGATTTATTAATAAGGTACGATGCCGATCCTAACAGGCAGGGGAATAATCAAACTACAGACGCATATTATAAGACAGATAAATTTGAATTGCCGCTAAGATTACAAATTGGATTATCAAAAGATTTTCAATTCTTAAATGAGCAAAGATTAACTATTGCGGTTGATGCTGCTCACCCGAATGATAATTCTGAATACTTAAATATTGGCGGTGAATTATCTTTTCTTAACAACCTGGTTTCTTTAAGAGGAGGATATAAAGGATTACTTTTAGATGATAACCAGGAAGGTTTAACACTTGGGGCAGGGTTACATTATGTATTAGGAGTTTTTGCAGTAGGATTTGACTACAGCTACCAGGAATTTGAATTTTTAGATTATACACACAGCTTTGGAGTGATATTAAAATTTTGACAAATTTTTTTTAATTAATAAATTCCATTAATAATGGGAATTACTAAACTAAATAAATACAAGGAGAGTAATATGAAAAGATACCATATACTACTATTAGGGGTGTTTATGCTCCTAAGTATATCGTCTTTTGCTCAGGTGAATGTTACATTTTCTGTTGACATGTCTGTTTACTGGTCAGGGAATTCTTTTAATCCAGTTACAGATACTGTAAGGATATCTGGTGATTTTAACGGCTGGTCTACTACGGCAAATGACCTTGCCAAAGGTACTGGTGCAGACAGTGCTGTTTATTCAGTTCAAATTGGTGGTATTACAGAAGGTAGCCATTCATATAAATTTATTTTTATAAATAGTAGTGGCGTCCAATGGGAGGGTGATCCGAACAGATCGGCAACTATTGGAACTAATGATACCACTCTTGCAACAGTTCAATTTAATAGCATAACCGGTAAGCTAAATAACGTTTGGTTCAAAGTTGATATGAGTCATGTTATTGGCACACCATCATTTGATTTTGATCCGGCAACCGATACTGTTGTTGTAACTGGTGACTTTACTAACTGGCCTGATTGGGGACCAAGAGATGCCAGTGCCGTTACCCTTACTTATAACCCCGCGGATTCAGTTTTTTCGG
>Ga0154475_1074_pt1 | contig 24249 bp, 18 predicted proteins | sample RifGroC2_FD_115954 | JGI IMG/M metagenome (GOLD analysis project Ga0154475, IMG submission 115954) | Ignavibacteria bacterium GWC2_36_12 | reverse complement strand
TTCCCATAAATTAAAATTTCCAATATTTTCCGGAAGAACACGCGCAGCTACAAGCTCTTTTCCAGATGAATTATTCTTTGGTCCGTATATATAAATATATCCATCGGGAGAAGGATTTCCCGAATTTAAAGTCATCGGCATAATTGCCTGACCGAATACAATTTCCCAACCTTCGGATTCATTTTTCAGAAACAATGGAGTATCAAACTGTTCAACATTTGTAATAAAGTTTTGTTCATCGAGAATAAACTTAATAAGAACAACTCCGTTTACTTCAAATCCGAAAGCACCACTTCCGGTACTATTAAGCCGGAGAGCAAAAATATAGATTGTGTCTTCGATAGAAATTCCGTCCATCAGCCAATACCAATCGCCTTCATTTGCATTTGGAGTCTCGGGAATGAAAACTGTTTCCGGATTTCCGTTTGTATCTTCTCTCCAGAAAAATTCAATATTGTTTTCAACCGGTTCCGCATCCTGCATAAGTGCAAGAGTGTTGTTAATTATCTGCGAATTAACACGATGATTCAGGCTATCAACCTCACCGATAAATGTATCGCTGAAAAGGATCAACTGCTCAGCTGTTCCGCCTGCAGAGGGCAGCTCATATTCATTTAATGGTATGGAATAAATTCCATCGGCTCCCGTCCATCCACTAGTTCTATCCAATAAATTATCCCACTCAGGCGCCTGGCGAGTTTCAAATAAAGAGACGCATAAACCTGAATCGGGAACACCTATAGGATGAGGGAATGAAACCGGAGCCCATTGCGAATTGCCGGATGAAAGCAATCCTGAAGTAGCTTTTGTAGTTAAATAACCTAAATTGAAACATCCTTCGGTTTGTCCGACCTGCATTTTCAATTGTACTACAAATGATACCGGCTCATCATATGTATAACCCTGGTCAGAGAGAAGTACAATCCATTTCATATTTTCACCGTACTGTGAAACCGGAAATGAAACTTCAACTGAATCTTTCCACTCTTCCGATTCGGCAAGTGTTCCGTTACCCAAATCAGATGAATAAGTTGCCGAAATAAATGTCCAATCGTCCGGCGCAATTATGCCCAGTATTCCTTTATGAGGATTTGTTTCAGGTACAATATTATCGTAGATAGAAATTTCTATATCTATCACTTCACCTGTTTGAGCAGATTTCGGTTGATTGACATATTCAAACAAACAGCCTTTGGATACAATTATTGCACACATAAGAATTAAGTACTCAATAATCTTTTTCAAGCCAGATTTAGTCTTACTTTTTAACAGTTTCTTTTTCTTTGATATGAATTTGTATCGTTGCAATTTCATTTGGATTTAATTCAACTTTTAAAGAGTCGTTTTCTACTTCAGCAGGTTTTATGCTTTCTCCTAAATATGTAGCGTAAAATGCTTCCATATTCTTAAATAGGATAGAGGTTATTACTCCTGCTTCCTTTTTATCGGGATTTAAATTCATTAAACGTAAGCAAAAACTATTATCTCCCGGAGACGGTAAGATTGTGTTGAGAATAATATTTTCATTATCAATATTTAAATAACTTTCCGATGATGGTTCAGATCTATACCAGCTTTTTCTGACCACTGACGGCGTATTTAATTCCCAGCCAAACCTTGAAACAGCTGGAGCTGAGAATTTTCCCGGCTGACTGGTAAAGCTGAATCTGAATGTTATCTTTCCTTCATTTTTTTCATGACGGTTCCAGTCCAATGGAAAATTATTTATCGGATTTATTATTAAGACTTTGCCCGTGCCACTTTCATCTTCTCTTAATTTAAACACCCTGCTATCTAATGATGAAAGGCTTATTGTTTGTTCATCATTATAAATTGCAGCGGTTCTTCTAATGGAAAATCCATCATCGCTCGAGCCCGGAAGTTTGTCTTTTTCAGGGTCAACAAATCCTCCCAGGATTTCTATTTTAATGTTCTGATCATTTATTGCAAAAGGAAAAGCCAAACCATAATCTTCAATCACTTCCGGTGCAACAAATTTTTCGGGATTAACGTTATGCTGAATATCAACCCTGTCAATATTATTCCATAGGACATATTCTGTTTTCTCAAAGAGTTCATTTTCCCTGATTATCTGTAAAACGAGTCTGACCGGAGTTTCATTTTTAATTTCAATTTTTTGATTCGCAAAGTTTAATTGGGCATAATTTTCGTTCTTTTGAAAACGTTCAACCAAAGGCTGATTGAATCCGTATTTGCTGTTCTTGTCTAATAATTCCTTATTTGATTTTTTATCGATAATGCTTTCAATTTTATTTAAAGATTTATTAAACGAAATTTTATAAAACTGATTTTCTATTGAATCATCTGAAATTTTTAGCTCTGTATTATCAGATTTGTCTTTAACAGAAACCTGTCGAAGTCTGTATTTTTTAAATCCGAATGACGGCAAATCGCTGGCAATAAAAATCTGTTTGTAACCTTCCCTGTATGAAGATACTTTTTCATTTGTCGTCAAATCAATTATTTCATACAAGGGTGAATTTTCGAATGGGAACTGAAATTCAACAGGTATATCCCGTTCCCATGACAAAGTATTAAAAACAATAATCCCTTCTCCTTCAAAACTTTCTTCAGGTTTAGTTATCCTGTAAATTGACCTTTCCAAAACCTCTTCAGTCTTCAAATACGCATCGTGAGCATAGCTTTCCCTGTACTCCATTGTTGTAAAATTATCTGCCGGTGAACCATAACCGTATTCAAGTCCGCTGCCATGCCCGCTGAAGTTAAGTATGAGCCGGTAAGCCAGATCAACATAATCGGATAAAGGAGATTTTGTATCATCGAGAAGCCAGGTGAGTGTTGCGAGCTTTTCAGCAGATAAAAGATTATGCTGAACCCATCTCTCTTTTTTCATTCTTTCAAATTCTCCCTGGTAAAAAATATCCCAGTTGGAAGTCCAGTCACCTTTTAGAACAGGTAAAGAGTCTTTATACTTTTTATAAAATTCTTCTCCGAACCTTGAGACATTACTCGAAATAAATTTGGGGTATTCAAATTCTTTATTCCATTCCTGCATCGCCAGGAATTGATCTTTGGGAACAATGCTGTTATCACCGAAAGCTGTATTTACCAGGACAAGCTCATAATTGTAGCCTCTTTCAGATAATTTATTCAGCTTTTCCCACATTCTCTGTTCAATTGCAAAATTTCCTCTTCCTTCCAGGCCATAAGAAGACCCTTCATTATAAGCTTCATTTAAATAAGTAATAATTCGGCTGCTGTCAAAACCCTCCCACCAAAAAGCTTTCGGCAAAGATTTCTGGAAAGAATAATTGTTAAAAAATTCGTTGATCCCCTCTGCAAGAAAATTTACTCCGGCATTTTTTAATACCTGGGGAATAAACCAAGCCTGCCCGGGAACATCGTTATAAACCGCCGCACTATATTCCAATCCATATTTTTCTTTATACTCTTTCGCTTTGAATAATGATCTTATCATTTCTTCTTCACCAACCCAACCGGTAAACGGATTTGAATACAACGGCGATGCTGCTACCCTTCCTTCTTTAATAAGCTTAATTATTTTTTGAAATTGTTCCGGGGAACGTGACTCTTCATATTGTTCAAGTTGCCAGAGAGTTTCAATAGTCCAGTTGAAGTCGGGATACTCATTACACATTTCAACGACCTCATCAAGTGTATTAGAATGAAGTTCTTTTACCACAGGTTGAGGATGAGTGTATCCAATATCAGTGTGAGCAAGCATCATTACATGAAGCTGGTAATGAGGCTGTTTGTAAAGTGAAATTTCCTGTTCTACATTTCCATATTTTGTGGAAAGAACTGCATTAACTTTTTTATCAGCTTTTATTTCATGTAGAAAAATTTGATGCCGGCTCAACCCAAAAGGAATAGAATCAAGTTGAAATGAATATTTTTTGTTATCAATTTCTAATTCAAATTTAGCTGGAATTCTTTCAGAATACGGTGAAGTGATTTCAATATCAAATCTCTGGTTTAATTCCTCTTTAAATTTTTTGAAGAAAAAGGTAGAAACAACCTTAAACTGAAACGCCCGTGTATCTTCAAATGTTGCCGTAACATTTTCCAATGGTTTTCCATTTTCACCGAGAAGTTTAAGATAAAATCCCCACTCCCATTTTATCATTTCAAAAAACGCCAATGCATGATTTTGGTTCGAATTACCAGTTTTAACTAGGATTAAGTTCTCACCTTTTTTCAGATTAATTTTTATCGTGTCGTTATCAATTTTTGCATTTCGAGATTGCTGTACCGAATAAACTTCCTGCCCATTAACAAAAATTTTCCCGAATGAATTGCTGCCAAATGTAAGAATTGCTTTTTGATCGGCAGGACTTTCAATATAAGCTGCAGCATAACCTGTTATTGCATACCAGATTTTTTCCGGAACTTCCCCCGGCAATTGCCAGCGTAACGTATTATTAAAATCTAAAAACCCACTTGACGAAACAGATTGCGGTAACCATTCGGCATTTTCATCTTTTATATGATTGCTCTTTTCTTTTTTTCCCCAAAAAGGTTTAATTGATTTTTCATTTATAACATCACTATCGGCAGGCACGCCAAATCCTGTGAGCGGCTGTTCAAACGGACCAACTACAAGCCAGGCTGGAATAAATCCTTCTTTTGTCAAAGGAATTTTCTGTTTGCTTTCCTGGGGGAAAGACAGGCTGTTGAAAGCAAGTATGATAATGAAATAAATGATAGTTATTTTTTTTTGCATTAATTCGCTTATGTAATTAAAAGTAATAAGAACTCTCTCTAATCTCTCCCTTACAAAGGGAGAGACTTATTATTGATAAAACGATTTATGATTATATTCTGCCAGAAAATAAAAGACTAAGACATAAAATTTTATAAGCCCTTCCCTTTGCAAGGGAAGGGTTGGGATGAGTTCAGATAGTATAATATTTTGAATATTCATTGGACTTTATTTTTTACATTACTTGTTGATGATGAGCAAATTCCACCATCTTAAAATGCCAAACCAACCGTAAATCTTTGAATATCATTAAATACAATTTCGGACGGAGTATAAGAGTAATCTATTTTGAAATCGAAATCTGATAATGCAGGCGGGCGTAAACCTATTCCAAAAGAAACTTTACTTAAATCATTATCCAACCTGTAACCTCCCCGCAGTTCAACATAATCAAGAAGATTTATTTCCATACCAAAGTTTACCCATTCAATATTATCAGTCGGATGAACAAGCTCTGCTGCAAGAGTTAAAGCAACACTTTCCGTTGAAAAAATTTCATCTGCAGCACTTACACGGAAAAGAAGCGGAGTACGAAATTCCTGGTTGACGAGATTCATATCGGGACCAAAGTGTTGAAGAGCAAACCCTAACCTTAGCTGCCTGAAGCCTGTGTGATAAATTGTTCCAACATCAAACAAAACATTGCTCAGTTTGTAATCATCTAATTTTTCCTGTACATACTTAACCTGGACACCGATCGAAAGTTTATCTGTAAACCTTTTTGCTACAGAAAGACCGATCAGCAGGTCGCCAGCCTGAACCATTCGTCCTGTTCCGTCCGGCTGCAATGCAGTTGTTTCTTCAAATTCATTTATATCGAGTGTAACTGCATTTAATGCAACAACATAAGAACCAATCGGATAAGCAATAACAGCAGCGTTATGCTTACTATCTACAAGCCATTGATTGTGAGAAAGAATCGCTTCTCTTTTTTCTACATAAGCTAAGCCTGCAGGATTCCAGAAAACCGAGTTGGCATCATTCACTATTGCGGTTACAGCTTCACCCATCGCAGATTCTCTTGCACCAACTCCAATCTTCAAAAACTGTAACCCTGCTGATCCTGCTTTTGAAAAATCAAAACCATAATCAAACTGGGCGAAGTTTTTTTCAGCACAAAAAAGAATAAAAAGTATTTGAAGCGATATAAATATTTTTTTCTTCATAATGTTCACTTAATAATAAGCAAAGTACCTTTGTTGCTTCCCACTTCGGATTCAACTGTCCAGAAATAAATTCCCGGTGCCGTTCTTTGTCTTGCATCCGAAAGCTGATCCCATACTTTTTCACCGGAGCTGAGATTTTCATGTTTTAAAGTTTTTACAAGCTCTCCACTCGATGTATAAATCCTGATAGTACAAACGGCAGGAAGATTTGACCAGACAATATAATTCTCCGTTCCGCTTGTAGGAAAGCCCGATACTTCTTTGAAAGGATTAGGAAAAACTTTTACATTCAATACATTTTCGGCAGCAGAGCGGGTTGCCTGTATTGCATCCTCGTTCCTGTTTGTAAGCCAGCTTTCATTGCCTGAACTATCAAGAGAAGTAACAGCATAAAAATATCCTGTCGCAAGGCTAATGTTCTGGTCTTCATAAACCCATTTATTAATGTCTGAATTGAAGAAACGGGTTACATCTGTCGATCTGCCCGGGTTAATTCTTCGTACCAAAGTGAAAGGACCGATAAAAGACCTGTCGCTGCGATAAACCCTGTATTCCTGGAAATCGGATTTTCCACTTATCGGGTTCACCCAGTTTGTTTCAAGCGAGTTCCAGGAAATTGCTATCGATTGATTACTTGGCTGAGAAATAATTTCAATTTCAGGTGAAGGCGGAGGAACCGAAGAAAGCTGATAATTATTATTGTAAAGTTGCCTGGCTCTGTCAATTGAATTTTTTAGGGAGTCTAAACCCGCGGGTAATTTCGATTGCGATTCTAAACCTTTAACAGCTTCATCAATTGGAATTCCGTTAACAGCTTCTGCTACAACAATCTTTACTGAGCCACCGGCGGGAATATCATAAGGTCCGGCTGACATCAATGTAAAAGCCGTTAATCTTTCGCCTATCCCGGCTTGAAGTGATTTATCCGCTCCCGAAAGAATGTTATAAAGGTTTTCCGAACTGCTGCTGCTAAGGTTGAAAAATCTTTCATTATTAAGAAGCTGCGCATAGAGAACATTAGAAGGCTGAGAACGATTATCGGATGCAGCATCAGCATAAAGAAAAGCATAGCCCGCATAGCCTGTAGTCCTTAATTCATTTGCATCATCCCAGTAATTACCAACATCTGTCGGGAGACTGAAATTCGGTGTATCGTCATAAGCATATAATAGAGCACGACTTGTATCATAACCAACCAAATCGTCTGTCCTGTTAAAGTCATCGCCCCAGCCGTTGTGAACTACAAAATCCTGGTAGCTCGGGCGCAGCAAATAAGGAAAACCGATAAAAATATCAGTTACAGGAGAACTGTTCTCGTTTGTAACGACATATTCAAAAATTATAAAGTTGTTGAGATTAGGAAAACTCCATGCTCTGCTTGTCCTGGAAACAGAAAGATTTTCTGTTGTCTTCCATTCAGCTATAATTTTTTCTTCAGCTTCATTCGGATCATAGTTGCCTGAACCGAGAAAATTTTCTATCTCCTGCATCGGCTCAAAAGTTCCTTCATCGACAAAAGTAAAAGGACCTTTTTCAGTAAAGAAAATACTTCCGTCGTTTCTTTTCCCGCCTATCCACATACCGGCGCCAAAATTATATGAGCGCTGATTGTCCTTTTCCAGGATTAAATTTGGGGGTCCGCCGGGCCAATCCATACTGGGGTAAGTTTCGAATCTGTAAGTTGGATCCGACGGACCAAGAGTACCATTATCTTTTACTGTCTCCCACAAATTTCCCCTATCATGAATTTTGAAATCTGCATTACGGGCCTGAGGAAAAATTGCCGGGCACATTCCTAATAAAAAAATTACAGGTACTATTTTTTTAAAACTTTTCATTTAATTTCTATTCTTTAAAATGAATACTTAATTCCGAGATAAACTCTTCTTTTTTCATAATAAGTTTGCCAGCTTATATCATAGCCGCCGGCATCAGCAGTAGAAATTGCTCCGCTCTCAACATAATTTTTTGTTGCGTTTGCATCGAAAACGACATCACCATAAGAGCGAAGATTTTTTGCATTTAAGAGGTTAGTAATCTGAACGTAAAACTGGAATGAATGTATTCCGCCAATCTCAATCTCTTTGTCCAACCTTAAATCAACATTTTGTGTAGCAGGAAATCTATAGTTATTATATGTATCGGGTGGATCGTCAGGACCAATGTATGTGAAAGCCTGACCGCTTGTGTACCTGTACAACAAGCTTAATGTTACCTCGTTAAAAATGTTGTCTATTAAAGATCCCATTAAGTTTTCAGGATACCTCATAAACAGGTTTGCTCTCAGGATATGTGGTCGGCTGTATTTTTTTTCTACAGGAATTCTTTTATTCACTTCAGAATCCCATTGGTAAGTTATATTTCCACTTCCGTCAATAAATACAACCTGCGGGCTCGCTCTTCCCTGCGTCGATCGCGAAAAACTGTAATTAAGATCTAAATTAATATCTCTGCTAAAGAGTGTGCGAAGAGATATTTCAAAGCCGCGGGAATCGCCATAATCTCCCGGCAAAAACGCTGCATAAGATTGATTAGTCGAAATTTGATCTCTAAAAGGATCGTAACCTTTAATACTCCGGTCAAACAGTCCAACTCTCTCCTCAGTTTGATCAAACACGTCTTTGTAGAAAGCTGTTACATCAAGAACGGCAATGTCTTCAAAGTTATGTTTTATGCCGGCTTCAAACATTATAGTTTTTTGAGGTTTCAATGGTTCTGCAGTATATGCAACAACTCTTTCAGGATCACCATCGTTTGAAGCTATGTGATTCGGTTCTCTTCCCTCCTGTTCGGCAAGCTGATTTTCTGCTATTATTCTTTCAACAAGATTCACAGGACGGAAATAGCCAAACTCAAACATCTGATCGAGAGGAGGCATTTGATAGAAATGTCCATAATTAAAGTGAAGAAGAGAATTTTCAGTAATCGGGAACGAAACACCAAACCGCGGGCTAACCATCTGGTATGACCGTGCCGGCGACCTTGGCTTATCCAATACATTCTCAAAGGAATATTTAACATGACCGTCCGAATCAACCTGATCACCATCCGGATCTTTTGAAGCATCATATTCGGGATCGATTGCAGGATTAAAAAGATTTGTTTGATCGAACCAGTCGCGGTTGGAATTAAAGTAATCATACCTGATACCGATATTCAATATCATACTTTCAAATTCCATTTTATCCTGCAGGTAAACAGCAAACTGAATTGGGTGATAAGCTTCATTTAACCCGCGATTAAGCCAGTACCTTTTATCCAGAGTTTGTGAAGGGAAACGGTAGCTTTCTCTTTCATCATAAATATTGTATCTGAACTCGAACCCTGACTTAAGAAGATTACTTTTATCAAACTGCCAGTTCATGTTTCCGGTTAAGGAAATATCCCCTGTTAAAACATCATGCTTGTTTATGAATGTATATTTATCAAAAGGTTCGTTTTCAAAACTTTCGTACTTCTGAAAACCAAACAAATCTACCGCAGTACTTTTGCCTAATTCCGTATAATCGCTTGGTCCTTCCTTAAAATGAACCAAGTATGTGCTTAGCTTCAATTCGTAAAAGAAATCTGTACTCAGGACCTGCGAAAAATCAATGTTACCGTTATAATTGTAAGTATCCAGCAAGGAACCCCAACCGCGGTAATATTTCGCCTGGCTGGTAAAATCACCGTTCTCCTGCAATGTCGAGTGCGCATCGTGATTATATGTTCCGCTCAATCTTAACTTAATGCTTCCTTGCCTGTAAGATAAATTACCAAATATATTTTCTGTGTTTCTCGTATCTCTTGGTCGAGGGATTGTATAAGCCTGCTGTTTATACTGGGATGATAAAAAGAATTTTATTGCAGAGCCGTCTAAAGAAAATAGGGGACCACCCAAGCTTGCATAAATAGTGTGATCGGGAATTTTAGTATAATCATAAACCTGGTTTTGCCTGTAAGGCGTCCACCAATTTGGATCGAGAGAGCCATCAGGCAATTTATTATCTAAAAATTCTTTTTGTGTGTTGGGGTCGTAAAGATAATTACCAAAATGGTGTTGTCCCGGGATTCCATAAATGTATTCAAGCGATCCATGAAATTCTTCTTTCCCTTCCTTTGTAATAACACTTATTATTCCCGATTGTGCCTCTCCATATTCAGCATTAAAGCCGCCTGTCATTACCTGCACTTCTTCAATTGAATTCAGATTTACATTTGTGAATGATCCTCCCCAATCTGCACGCCCTCCAACAAGTGATGCGGTTCTTACACCATCAACATACCATTTAACTTCATCCTGGCTTCCGCCTCTTACCGAATATCTTTGTTCACCTCTTCCTGCAGAACCTAAACCGCCCACAACCGGAATCGGGTCAAAGAAAACGCCGGCTTGTATAAATAAGCCTTCTTTTGTATCCGTTATTGGAAGTCTTTCAAGCTCTGCAATCCCAACAAATTGCGTACTCGAAGTAACATCTTTCTGTATGACCGGTCTGACAGCTGTAATAACGACTTCATCTTCAAGTTCAAGAGTTTTCTCTTCTATCTGAAAGTCAATATGTGTTGTGAGATCAACTTTTACAATTACATTCTGAACAAGAACTTCCTGGTAGCCGATCATCGATGCTTTAACCGTGTATTGACCGGGTGGTACCTGCAGAATAAAATATTCTCCACCAAAATCTGTTGCTGAACCGAGATTAGATCCTACTACAATAATATTAACCCCGGGCAAAGGTTCGCCTGTTTTTTTATCTGTGACTTTCCCCTGGATTTTACCTGTTACTCCGGCGAGAATATTTCCTGCAAACAAGATTGTGAAAAAAATTATACACAAAAAATATTTTAAAGTTTTCATAATTAACTCTGAATTAATCGTTCAGAAATTATCCTGGCTGTTACAAAGCTTTTCATTCTTTTAACCCACTCATAGTAAAGCCCTGAATAAAATATTTCTGGAAGAAGAAGAATATCAATATCATCGGTATCATCATTAATGTTGATGCAGCCATTAAAAGAGCCCATTCAGTAACATGCTGACCAACAAACATCCCAAGTCCTAAAGCAAGCGTACCTTTCGTCTTATCTGACAAATAAATCAACGGACCGAGGAAGTCGTTCCAGCTAAACATAAAAGTAAGTATTGCAACAGTTGCCAGAGCAGGTTTTGCTAAAGGCAATACAATATTCCAGTAAATTCTCAACTCCGAGCAACCATCAATTCTTGCAGAGTCCAGCAGATCTTTAGGAATTGTTAAGAAGAATTGCCTGAGTAAAAAAATGCTGAAGGCGCTCACACCAAAGAATGCCGGAATAGTTAACGGCTTAAAAGTATTAAGCCAGCCAAGCTCTTTGAAAAGAACAAAGACAGGAATCATTGTTACCTGCATTGGAAGCATCATCGTTGTAAGCACGACAATGAAGAGAGCATCCCTTCCGGGCCATTTTAAACAGGAAAATGAATAAGCAACCACGGAGCTCGAAAAAAGAGTTCCGATTATTACAACAGAAGAAATAAGAATTGAATTTTTTAAATAACCTAAGAAAGGCATGCGATCGAAAATATCTGCATAATTTTCCCAATGAAATTTTTCAGGTATCCATTGAGGCGGAATTGAAAAAATTTGTGTACTACCCTTTAGCGATGTTGAAATGATCCACAAAAACGGAATAATAAAAAATAAAGCGAATGCTACAAGTAAAAAGAAAATGGATATATTCTGTAAGGAGAATCTCTTTTTATTCATTTTGTCAATCCCCCTTCATAGTGAACCCACTTTTTACTAAGCTTAAACTGAATTAAAGTTATCACTAAAGTTATTACCAGCAACAGCCACGCAAGAGCGGATGCATATCCCATATCAAAATCTTCAAAAGCCCTGTTGTACAAATAAAGATTGTAAAACAAAGTCGAGTTAAGCGGACCTCCTTTTGTCATTACATAAGCTTCAACGAAAACCTGGAGAGAAAAAATTACTTCGAGGATTGTCCATAAAAAAATCACCGGTGAAAGCATTGGCACAGTTATGTTTTTAAATTTAGCCCACCATCCTCCTCCATCTATCTCTACAACTTCATATAAATGTCGTGGAATACCCTGGAGAGCGGCTAAGAAAACAAGCATTCTTCCTCCACCAATCGACCACAAGCTCATCAACACCATCGATTCTTTTGACCAGGCGGGGTCCAACAACCACAATGGTCCCTGAATGCCTAAATAAGAAAGGAAAGAATTGATAAGACCGTATTGCGGGTTGAGCATCCATAACCATAAAACAGAAAGAACAACCCCGGTAACTATTGAAGGAATGAAATAAATTGTACGAAAGATTTTTACTCCTTTAACTGCATTATTAACAAGCACAGCAAGCAGAAGTGAACCAATAATTGAAAGCGGGACTCTTAAAATTGTGTAAAACACGGTATTCCATATTGAAAGCCAGAAATAATTGTCTTCAAAAAGAAGCTGTTCAAAATTTCTTAAACCTATGTATTGCGGGATTCGAAGAACATCATACTTACAAAGACTGTAGTAAAATGAAATTGCAAGCGGATAGAGACCGAAGATTAGAAATCCTATTACCCACGGGCTGACAAATAAAAAACCTAAGAGAGCCTGTCTTCTCCGCATCGGGTTTTGCAATATTTTTTCAGTTAAAAATTTCAATGTGCTAAGCTTCCGAAATTCATTTTACTTCTTACATAATTATCGTAATCAATAGCCTGATCGAGCTGGTTTTGAATTACCGATTCAGCCTGTTTTAAAGCTTGTCCCGGTGTTTGTATTTTGTGTATTGATCTTTCAAGTGCGCCCATAATTTCCCTCCAAAAAATATCGTGCACCAAAGGAACAATTGTCGGCGAGTGAGCAAACTCCATTTGATCAACTAAAATCCGTATTGCTTTGTTACCTTTTATAAAGGCAGGATCATTAGCAGCAAGTTCATTAGCCGGGAAGAGAATTTCCTCCATAGAATTTGATTCTTCTAACTGAGTTTCTTTCTGAACAGAAAATTTTATGAACTCCCATGCAGCTTCAACATTTTTCGATCCTTTTGGGATAGCAACCCACCAGCTTCCCGACGAAGATGAGGTCTCATATCCTTCAAAAGACGGAATAATTGATACGCCATAATCGAGCTTGGGATTGTAAAGTTTTATCTGGTCTATGAATGTATTATCAAGAACCATCATAACGACTTTTTCTGAGATAAAACCATGCTGCTCTGCATATCCGAAGCCCGCCATAAAAGAGGAAACCTGGTTGAGCGGATAATCATTAAAATACTCCACTTCCCAATTCAAGGCTTGAGTCAATTGAGGATTATCAACATTTACTTTGGTTCCATTTTCCGTCAAAAACTCCGCACCGAGCTGCCACGCCATAAGAACAGGAGTTTGAAGATTGCCATAATGCGGAATGAAACCTACTTGAGTAAATCTGCCATCGGAATCTTTTTTTGTCAGTAACTTTGCAATCTTTTTTACTTCATCCCAGGTTTTTGGCGGTTTACCAGGATCAAGTCCGGCTTCACGAAATAATTTTTTGTTATAAAAGAAAGCGTAAGAATTGGAATAAAGTGGTAGTGCGAATGTTCTGTTCTGCCAATTCATTTCCTGCCATAAAGCAGGAAAGAAAATTGAAGAATCGAAAGAATCTTTTTTTATTAATTCATCGAGTGGAGTTAGCGCCATTCTCGATGCCCATTTTGCAACCGGGGTAACAAGATTAACGACATCGGGCGGGTTTTCGCTTAAGATAGAGGTGAGTACCTTTTTCTCATGTTCATTCCATGGTAACGCAGTTGGCTCAACTACAATTCTATTCTGAATGGAATTAAATTTTTTAACATGATACGGAATCTCCTCTTTAGCCCCTGTTACATACCAATATTTTATATGGATTTTTCCATCGCTGTGTTCATCGGGTGAAGGGATGAACAGCACCAGTAAAAGTGCAGATATTAGAGCTATACCAAAAACTAATTTAATTTTTTGTAGCATTAAATTTTAATTCTCTCAAAATTCCTGGTCATAAAAAGAATCAATATTTACCATTTTGAATTTCAATTGAATAAGTAAAGTTCTCTGCATTATAATAACCTATGTTATATTCAACAGGTCTTCCGCCGGGATCAAACACAAACCGTTTTCTTCTGAGAATGGGGGCATTTTTTTTAATCTTTAATTTCTTTGCAATATCTTCATCTGCAAGCCTGGCACTGATTTCTTCTTTAGAAACCAAAACAACCGTTGAATATTCTTCTTCCAGCATTTTGTAAAGCGGTTTTGAAAAATCTTCATTCCCTGTTAATCCAACTCTAGGATGGAAATAAGAGATAAAGTAAACGATGGGACCACTTTCCATTCCCCTAAGCCTTTCCATCTTCAAAACCTTTTTCTTCTCAGGTACGGAAAAAAAGTCTGCTATAAAACTATCTGCTTCAACCCATTCAACTTTTATATCATAATTTTTAAATGGAATTCCTTTTTCATTCATCTCCTGTGTGAAACTATGCCAGCTATCAAGCTTTGTTGAAATAGGATTATCCGCTACTTTCGTCCCCACACCTTTTTTTCTAATCAACAGTCCTTCATAAACAAGTTTACTTGTAGCATGACGAACAGTATTCCGGGATATCCCTAATCTTTTTGCAAGCTCAACTTCCTTTGGCAGAAATTTCCCGTTACTACTATATTCGGGTTCGTTAATAAGATCTCTTAATAACTGTTCAACCTGGTGGTGAAGCGGTTCCGTACTTTTATGATTTATTTTTAGAACCATTTATTTCTATTAATCATTAGTTGCAATTCTATTTTTTTATTGCGAAATTCGATATGTCCATATGTTCATACATATTCTATTGGCAACTTATAAATCTAAAATTTTAATGTCAAGAAAAATTTTACTCCGGAACGTTTTCTTTGGGTTTATTTCATTACTAAAATGCAAATAAGACTTTTTTAGAAATCTTCAATATTAATGTTTCCTTTCGTAGATTTAGCAGATAGTAAATAATAGGATTCTAAATGGAAAAAGAATTTACTAACAAGGTTGCTTTAGTTACCGGCGGGGCAATGGGAATCGGGAAAGCTGTTGCTTTGCTTTTAGCAGAAAAAGGGGCAAAAGTGGTAATAATAGATAAAGTCAAAGATGAAGCAGCAAAAGTTGTAAAAGAAATTACCGGTGATGCAATTGCGATACAAGCTGACGTATCAAAATCTTCCGATGTTAAAAATACAATTGAAGAAACAGTTAAAAAATTTGGAAAGATCGATATTGTATCCAACAACGCAGGCATCCAGAGATATGGCACTGTTGAATCAACTTCCGAAAACGAATGGGATGAAGTAATAAATGTTAATTTAAAAAGTGTTTACTTAGTCTGTCATTTTGTTCTTCCCTACCTGAAAAAAACAAAAGGAACAATAGTAAATATGACCTCTGTACAGGCATTTGCAACACAAAGAAATGTTGCAGCATATACAACTTCCAAGCACGGTATTGTTGGATTAACAAGAAGTATGGCACTCGATTTTGCAAAAGATGGAATAAGAGTTAATTGTGTGGCTCCCGGAACGACCGATACACCATTATTAAAATGGGCAGCATCTCTTGACCCTAACCCTGAAAGAGTTTATAAAGACTGCGCCGATATGCACCCGCTCGGAAGAATTGCTTCTCCAAAAGAAGTTGCTGAAGTTGTAGTTTTTCTTGCATCTGAAAAAGCTTCTTTTGTTACAGGAGCCATTTATTCAGTTGACGGCGGGCTTTTATTGCCGATCGGCGGTGAACCAAAAATAGCGGAAGAATAAAATGAAAATAAGAGATATAAAAGCAACAACAGTTACAGTTCCTCTTGAAGCTCCCTTACGTCATGCGAACGGCGCTCACTGGGGAAGATTCGTAAGGACAATTGTTGAGATAATTACTGATGAAGGATTAATTGGCTACGGTGAAATGGGAGGAGGAGGAGCTTCTGCTGAAGATGCAATAAAAGGTTTGAAGCCTTACCTTGTTGGACATGATCCTCTACAACTTGAAATGTTACGCTGGAAAATTATGAACCCGGTTGGCTCGCTTTACAATAACCGTTACCAGATTCACGCAGCAATAGAATTTGCCTGCATGGATTTGGCAGGGAAAAAACTCGGAATAAGAGCCTGCGATCTTTTAGGAGGTTCAGTCAGAGAAGAAATTCCTTTTGCAACTTATCTCTTTTACAGATATAACAGTAAGAAAACCGGCAAAGGCGGCGAAGCTTCGCCTGAAGAAATGGTTGCACACGCCAAAGAGCTTACAAAAGTAAATGGATTTAAATCTCATAAGCTGAAGGGAGGAGTCTTTCATCCCGATCATGATATTGAAGTTTTCCGAGCACTGGCAGATGCTTTCCTCGGTTCTTCTTTCCGACTCGATCCTAATAGCACATGGAGCGTAGAAGAAGCAATAAGAGTCGGTAAAGCGATTGAAAACATTAATAATGATTATTTTGAAGACCCGACATTCGGTTTAGAAGGAATGCGGCGTGTCCGCAACTTTGTTAAAATTCCAACAGCTACAAATACTGTTGTAATCAATTTTGAGCAGCTTGCTTCATGCATTAGAACCGAGGCTGTCGATGTTATACTTCTCGATACAACATTCTGGGGAGGACTCAGACAGGCGTACAAAGCGGGACAGGTTCTGGAAACATTCCAATGGGGTGCAAGTATTCATTCTTCAGGCGAGCTTGGAATCCAGCTTGCTACAATGCTGCACCTCGGAGCTGCACTACCAAATCTCGGTTTTGCAGCAGATGCTCATTATCACCACCTTACAGATGATATTATTAAAGGCGGAAAATTTAAATATGAAAATGGAGCAATAAAATTACCGAAAGGTCCCGGCTTAGGCGTAGATTTGGATTACGACAAATTGAAACAGTATTCAGAACTTTATAAAGAACTTGGCGGGTATCCTTACGACAGGGATCCCGGAAGACCTGATTGGGTTTGCATTATGCCTGAAAAAAATTATGCCGATCCTAAAGTAAAAAAGGAGTTTTAGATTCTCTAACAGGTTTTTAAACATGATACTCGATTCATTCATACATTACACTAAAGTTGATTTGATGCCGGGAGTTCCTCTTTATGTTTATGCGCTTAAGGGAAATCACTTCAGCATTTTAATTGATACAGGCATAAACCAGATGAGGGAACAAATAGTGGGGTTATGCAAGGAAGCGTCACCTGTAAAAAATGTTTTAATTACTCACGCACACGCAGATCATATCGGTTGTAACTCTGCTGTAAAAAATCTGACCAATGCTCAATTCTTTGCTGCCGGTGCTATAAACTGGATTGAAGATCTCGAAATTCATTATAAGGAATTCTGCATTCCATCAGAACATCTTCCCGATTCGGAGGAACAGCGTAAAGAAATATTGGGACTGATGGATGGACCTGTTCATGTCGATGCAATAATAAATGAAGGAATAACATTTCGCCCGGATGATGAGATAGATTTGGTTACCCTGGAACTTCCGGGACATAAATTAGAAGAGGTTGCTTTCCTCGAAAGAAACAGCGGAACTCTTTTTATGGGAGATGTGCTGCTTGCTTTGGCTGCACCTTTTTTTCATGGATTCCAGACTGCAAGAGGTTTTAGAAAAAGCCTGAAACGTCTCGAAAATATGATAAATAAAAATGAAATAAAGAGAATTCTTGCTGCACATCATCCTCCTCTTGACCAGGAAGGTTCTTTAAAAAGTATAAACGATACAAAACATTTTCTCGACCAGGTTGAAGATGCGACTCTTAACGTAGCAAAAGGAATCGACTTCCCTGCTCTCTGGAAAAATGTTTGCACCAGCTTAAACAAGCAATTTGAGTTCAGAGGATTTGCAATGCTTGAAGTACAGGTTAATGAATTGATAGAAGAAGGAAAACTTTTTAAAGAAGGAAATAAAATTTTCAGGAAATGAAAATCCACTCCATTCAAAATGAAAAAGTTAAAGTCGGTGTAACTGAGGAGTGCGGACATTTATATCCCGTTCAGTTCTTTATCAACAATAAAATTGTTGAACCTTTGAATGTCGCGCCGTGGAGCGAAGAAAAGTTTGAAGACGATTCGATGCCTCCAATGCTTAGAATGTTGCGCGGTGATTTTTTCTGTGCGCCTTTCGGCGATAGTGATACTCTAGAAGATGAAACACGTGCCCACGGTTCCACTGCAAATGAGAAATGGAATCTTATAAACAAGGATAATCATCACTTAGAATTTAAATTAAATAAAAAAGTAATGGGGGCTGATATTCTAAAAAAAATATCTATAAAACCAAAACAACCGGTAATATACCAGGAACATCAATTTATCGGGGGCAACGGAAAAATTCCTGTCGGACACCATTTAATGCTCAAAGTCCCTGAAAAAGTTTACTTGAGTTTTTCAAATTATCTTTTTGGTGAAACTCCACCGTCACCTGTTGAGACCGATCCCGCATTAGGTAATTCCATTTTAGCCTATCCGCAAAAATTCAATGATTTTTCAAAAATAAAAACAGTTGACGGAAAGCAAATTGATTTATCGAGGTATCCGGCTTATCAAAACCACGAAGATCTTTTGATGCTCAAATCCGATGAAACTTTGCCGTTTGCATGGTCTGCAGCATCAGCACCTAAAAACGGATGGCTCTGGTTCTCGATTAAAGACCCGCAAAAATTAAAATATACAGTATTATGGTTAAGCAAGGGCGGAAGGAAATATCCACCGTTTTCAAGCAGGCATAGAAAAGTGATCGGCATTGAAGAAACAACTTCATATTTTCATCTGGGTCATAAAGCTTCGATTGAAAAAAATCATCTTAATGCGAACGGGTATTCAACCTGCATTAACTTAGAGCCTGACGTTACTAATTCCTTCCGCTATATATTTGGTTTAACCGCAATTCCAAAAGACTTTAAATACGTCTCCTCCATCGAACAGGAAAGTAATGGTATCCTGATAAAAGATGAATCGGGAATTCAAATAAACATCCCTCTTGATCTGAGCTTTCTGAATGAGTGATGAGATGATTTATCCGGCATAGAGGCGATGAGATGATGAGTAATGAGATTATGAGATAATGTGACTGTGAGATTTTGAACGCTATGCACTAAGCTCTTTGCCCTCTGCAATTTCACATCTTCCATCTTCCATCCGCTTTTGCCGTTTGACATAGTAACGCAATTACTTTAAGTTTACACTAAATATTTAACAACCCCTATTTCTTCTTTATTTGGGAGGGGAAAAGGATAAAATGAATGGGACTTTCGATAATTCACTTTTCAATTCAAACAGTGCTACAATACTAAAGAGTGCAACCAGCGAATGAGAGTTATACAGCTTATCCGCTTTGGACGGGAAATTAATTCAATATAGGCATTAGTTACCTATCAAGGAGAATTTAGATATGAAAATCTTATTTTATTTATTTCTTTTAAATATTTTGCTTATTTGTATAGGCTGCAGTCAGAATAATAAAACTTCAGAAATCAAAGTAGGAATGACTTACGATGAAGTTGAAACTATTCTAGAAAAACCCGTTTCAATTTCTCGTGGAGTTAATGAATTATATTATGATGTAAATGAAATGCCTTATGAAACTTTAAAAAAGTTGAATATAGAAACTTCTGAGAATAAAATAGATTCATCACGATGGATTGCACCTCATAAAGTTCGGACAATAGGTAATCTTATATATGTAACTTGGATTTATGATAAAACTAAAGTTGACACTTTTTTTGTTGTTATGAATACATTTAGAGAAGTTAAAGACACTATGAATAGCAATATTCCTATTTATTATTTAGGAACCCGCAAAGTGTCACAATCCGAATATATGAAATCTGATGGTTATGAATATAGATTACACGATAATAGGTTAGTTGAAAAATCAGTTTATGATACTTATAAAAAATCTGGATTATATAAACTTCCTACTCCCCAAAAAATTGAGAAAAGAATTGAATATAAAACAAATACTTCTATTACAAGTACAGAAGTAAAAGATTCTACTGAAAAAAAAATTTATATTGTTGATTACAAATACTGTGTGGTTTTTGATGCTTCAAGCGGTCGAGTAACAAACACTGGCTATTTCCTTTTTCTTGTTTCTCAAAGCTATTAGGTTACTATTTATTGGGGTTTACATCCTGTTTTACTTATCTCGATTTCAAAAGAAATATTCTGAAATGATTTTGCAAATTGTTATAGAATAAAAGGTAATTTTTAAACCCAAATGGAAGATATATATAATTAAGAATCTCTTATATACAAGTAAAAAGTTGGCATAAGTCTTGCTCAAAGCAAGATTATTGTTTAAATGGGAATTTATCCAATTAAAAAAAGAAAAAAAATGGATTCGGAATTTCTATTAATTGAATATCAAAGATTACAACAACTCCATTTTACAGAAAAAAAAGATGAAGAGCAGCGTGTAAATTTTTTTATTGCAGTAGCTTCAGGCGCAATTGCAGGTATAATATTGCTGTTTCAGAGTAATAAATTTGCAACCAGATATATTATACTTATAGCAGAAGTTGTGCTACTTCTACTTATTACTATTGGGATAAATACATTAGGGCGAGTAGCCATGGCAACAGTTCAATCTAAAGAAATAATGAGGCTAAGAAATAAAATACAAGAAATATTTGCAAAGAATGATACTGGAATCACAGATTATATAAATGCACAAATTGAAAATATCTCGGCTTCCAGTAATAAATCATCTAATAGCTTTTTACAAAATACCACAACTTTGCGTTTCTTAGTCATTACAATCAACACATTTTTAATTGGTGGATTTATCTGTGTTCCGTTCATTTATTTGGGGAAAAACTTATACTGTGATAACTTATTAACCGCAACTCTAATTATATCCCTAACTATACTACTGATATGGATTATGCTTACTAAATATTATGAAATTTTAAAAAATAAATTACGACCATGGAAATCATCATTTTATAAAAAATCATTGTAAGAAAACAAGCTTGTTTTATATTGTTCATTAGTTATACTATTTTTTTTAGTCGAAATACCATAATGGTGAGGCTCTCGAATGATAAAAAAAATTAAATTAAAAGAACTTCCATATAATAGAACTTCTGTAAACAATTATGAAGATGAAATAATTCATAGATATAACATTCCTAAACTGATTAAAAAATCAATTCAAGAATTACAAGGAATCTCTGCTGCAATAATATATGATGGGAAAATAGACGATGCTGAAATTGAATTGTTGAAGGGTTGGCTATATAAAAATCATGAATATTTAGTGGAATACCCTCTTTTAGATTTGAAAAATTTATTTAGAGTAATAGTTGAAGATGGTTTTATAACAATTGATGAGAGAGAAAAGCTTTTAAAATTTTTAAGCGATATATCTGCTTCACCGAAATCAAATCCAACAGTTGATGGAATATTTTTCGAGAATCCTAAGATTGTATTTATAAAGAAAAATTTTCTTTTTACTGGTGATCTTGTTTATGGTTCTCGTTCTAAAGCTCAATCAAAGGTTATTGAACTTGGCGGTAATTGTTTAAATAGCTTAACAATGAAAACCGATTATTTAATAGTTGGAAGTTTAGGAAGCGAAGATTATAAGTATAGTCGTTTTGGGACAAAAATAGAAAAAACTATAAAATATAATAGAGAAAAAGGAACAAATATTTTAATTGTGAAAGAACAAGATTTTATAAGTGCTGTGATTAATAAATAATAGCTACAATGTGATCTAATATCTTTAATCCATAAGTCGGATAAATAAGTAAAAAGTTCTAAATAATTCTAACCCTTTAACCCTTATAAATCATCTGCTTGTTATTAATTACCCCCACGGCTTTGCCGGTTAAAAAGCTTTCTATCAAAAGGAGAGTTTACAGATTTGCTTTTAAATTTAGATATGCCAGCCAGTAATCAGCAAAATAATAAATGTGGTTGAAAAGCCATATCAAAGTATGTATATTAATATTGTAAAAAAGAGAATGTATTTGGGTGGAAGCTGTCACTTTTGAATGGGATGAAAATAAGAACAGGCTTAATCAAAAGAAGCATAAAATATCTTTTGAAGAAGCTCAATATGCATTCTCCGATTCAAAAAGAATTATAGCTAAGGATTTAGAACATAGTAAAAACGAAGATAGATTTTATTGTTTTGGAAGAATCGCAGAAAACATAGTTACAGTTCGTTTCACTTATAGAAATAATAAAATCAGAATTATCGGCGCAGGATACTGGAGGAAAGGGAAACAGATTTATGAAGAAGAAAATAAAATATAGCAACGAAAAAATAGGTAAGGTTGAAATTGTAAAAGATTTTTTGCCTAAACCGGAAGATTTAGTATTTAAGGAAGACACTGTAAAAGTTACTCTTAACTTAAGTAAATCAAGTATAGAATTTTTTAAGGGTATAGCTCAAAAACATGGAAGTCAATATCAAAAGGTGATTAGAAACTTGCTTGATAAATATACCTCTCACCATTCCCAATAATTCCAGATCGCGATTTTCAAAGACTCTTCTAAGAAACGTCAATCTTCTCCCCCTTATAAAACATCTGCTTGTTGTTAATTACCCCTACCGCTTTGCCGGTTAAAAGCCTTTTATCAAAAGGAGAGTTTACGGATTTGCTTTTAAATTTGGATATATTAACCGTCCATATTTCATCGGGATCAATTAAGGTAAAGTTAGCTGTTTCCCCTGCTTCAAATTTTGGAACTGGTAAATTCAAAATCTTTCGCGGGTTAATTGCAAGTTTCTCAATCAACTGCGCTAATGATAAAACTTTTTTGTGATACAATTCGGTCAATGCCAAACCTGCTTCCGTTTCAAGTCCAATAATTCCGTTCGGTGCATAATCAAATTCCGCTTCTTTCTCTTCAATGGAATGAGGAGCGTGGTCGCTTGCAATACAATCAATCGTTCCATCTTTTAATCCTTTAATAATTTCTTCCACATCGGCTTTTGTTCTTAATGGAGGACTCATTTTTGTATTTGTATCGTAAGTTTTTACTGCATCATCAGTCAATGTAAAATGATGCGGCGTAACTTCTGCAGTAACCTTAATGCCTTTCTTCTTCGCTTGCCTAACCATCTCCACAGATCTCTTTGTGCTTATATGAGCAATATGAACTTTCCCTCCCGTGTACTCAGCCATCAGGATATCTCTCATAACAATTAAATCTTCCGAGACAGAAGGAATAGGATTTAATCCCAATGTTGTCGAGTTCAATCCTTCATTCATAGAACCGCCGGTAAGCGACTCATCTTCACAATGTTCAATTATAGGAGTATCGAACATCCTCGAATATTCCAATGCCCTTCGCAGTATTGCAGAACTTTTTATTGCTACTCCATCATCGGAAAAAGCAACGGCACCTGTTTCAAAAAGTTCAGCCATTGGAGAAATTACTTCTCCTTTACGTGCAACTGTTGCCGCCGCAATAGGATGAACGTCCACAAGATGTCCAAAAGCTTTTTTCTTAATTAGCAAAATTACCTCGGCAGAATCTATTGCAGGTTCGGTATTCGGCATACAGGCAACTCCGGTAAAACCTCCGTTTGCAGCACTGTCACATCCGGTAACTACTGTTTCTTCATCTTCCCTTCCCGGTTCCCTGAGATGAACGTGCATATCGAATAATCCCGGCACGACATAAATATTTGTGAGATCGAATTCTTTTGCTTCAGTATAATCCTCTTTCTTCAAATTTCCGATTTTAGATATGACGCCGTCGGATAAAAGAATGTCAACATTTTTTTTATCAATATTTTCTCCCGGATGAAGAAGATTTGCGTTCTTTAAAACTATATTCATTTTATTTAACCTTTAGTTCATTGTACCGAGCAGGTAAAGCACCGCCATTCTTACAGCCACACCGTTAGTTACCTGCTTCAGGATTATCTGCTTTAGCCCGTCCGCAACACCGGAAGAGAGTTCCACTCCCCTGTTAATGGGACCGGGATGCAGAATCAGTATATCTTCTTTACCGATTTTCTCAAGCCTGTCTTCAGTTATACCAAAATAATTTGAGTACTCCCTTATAGAAGGAAAATATTCACGCGCTTTTCTTTCAAGCTGAATCCGTAAAACATTAAGAACATCATTTTCTCTTATGGCTTCATCAATGTCGTAAAGAACTTTCACACCGAGCTCTTCGATGTTTCGTGGAATCATCGTAGAAGGACCACATACCGAAACTTCTGCACCTACAGCTTTAAGCCCGAAAATATTAGACATTGCAACCCTGCTGTGAGCAATGTCTCCCACAATACATACTTTTATTCCTTCGAGCTTTCCAAGCTTTTCTCT
>Ga0154475_1072_pt1 | contig 24421 bp, 30 predicted proteins | sample RifGroC2_FD_115954 | JGI IMG/M metagenome (GOLD analysis project Ga0154475, IMG submission 115954) | Ignavibacteria bacterium GWC2_36_12 | reverse complement strand
ATTTATCGTCAATCATATCAACAAGTCTTTTATGATACTGAATATACGTTTTGTGGTTAGCTTCGACGAGTTGAATATCCGGGCATAATTTTTTTGCTTCCGAAACCATAGTACCGGTTCTGACTCCAAAAGCTTTTGCTTCATAGCTCGCGGCAATGCAGCAGGTAGTGTCTGCCTTTACAGGAACCACACCGACCGGCTTGTTCCGCAGTTCCGGTTTTGTTTGCTGTTCAACAGAAGCAAAGTAAGAGTTGAAATCTATAAATAAGCTGTTTAATGCCATTTTTTCACATTATATAGGTGTACAAATGTACACCACTAAATAAATAAAAGAAATTATAGAAGTCAAGGAGAGTTATGTCCAGCTGCTTGTCACTTTAAAAATGACGGGCACTTATACCATTTATCAGGATAAATGGATTAGTTTATTTACTATAACTCAGAATTTTTTTAAGTGATTTAAGTAATAAAGGAAGGTTATTCCTGGTAGTGTTCCAAACGAGTTTTATATCAACATCAAAGTAACTATGGATGAGCCTGTTCCGCATTCCTACTATATCTTTCCATGGAATATCAGAATACTTCAGTTTAGTTTCTTCAGAGATTCTTGAAGCCGCCTCACCTATAATTTCAATATCTTTAATCACTGATAGAATAATCATTCTGTTCTGTGAAAAGTCCTTCTCTTCCACACCGGCAACAAAAGATAACGCTTCTTCTGCAGCATCAACAATATGCTGAATCCTTATTCTGTCATCCAGCTTCATATTTGACTTCGGCTTCCTTTACTACAGTATCTCTAAAATATTTGCTAAGTTCTGAAGTAGTGCGAAGATCAACCTTCTTGCCTATAATTCCGGAAAGTTCACGCTCAATTCTCGCAATATCCAGCAAGCCGTATCCAGAATCCTCCTCAAACTCAACCAATAAATCTATATCGCTGTTTTCATCATTCGTATTCTTTAAATATGAACCGAATAAAGAAAGCTTTTTTATTTTATTGGATTCACAGAAGGCTTTCAATTCATTTGAGTATTTACTTAGTATATCCATATTTTATATCTTTAATTACTTTTAAACCTAATTTAATCATTTCGGTTATTTCATAAAATATATTTCTTCTAATGTAAATTCACCTTCTCATCCACAAACCATACAGTACCGTCCAGACTTCCATTAGGTTGAATATAATTTATACAATGAATTATTGGGCGAGAATCAAAGAGATACCTGGAAGTTATCTAACCAAAATATAATATCCCCTATACCCCAACAATTTTATTATATAGTTACGAATAAGATGTTGACAATAAATAAATACTTTAAAATTATGTTCGTAAGGTTTTTCCGTAAAATCCGAATGAATAATATCATTCCTTAATTCTATAATTTCTTTTACATCAAAATTAATATCAACCTCATTTAGCATCATCTTAATTAGATCATTAAAACTAAGCCTTTTACTATTCTGATCTCTAAAACAACCATTAGAAAATTTAAAACTTTTTTCTTTTGCAAAAGTATATTTTAAGCTTTCAAGAGTTACATAACTAAATACTAATTTAGTTTCAATTGTATTTACAGAAAAAGCCTGGAATATATAATCAAAAATTAAGGGTAATTTTCTCCTTTCATAATTGTATTCAAATTGTTCCCAAGTCGATGTTATAAAATCTTTTATTTCATCTCCACGATTATTTTCAAGAACATTATAAAAAATGTTTGTATAACCTAAAGCTGCCCAAAACCGCTTTTCTTCAGAATACTCATATCCATAATAAATTACTTGAGAATTTAATATGAATGATAATAATGAGGTTAATTTTATGATAAGAGAATGACAGGAATCAATTTCCACGTCATTTACATTTTTAATTAAAATTTTTGTTGATTGAACAAACTTATTCTGATATTCAGCCATATTAATTTTATCAATAATGAGGTCCGGAGATTGAATTATTGAGATTGATTTATTTGCTAAAAATAAATTGATAGTATTTTTAATTTTTATACCATTAATATCCGAGAATGAATCTCCATTAATCAGGCAATTAGATATATGCCCAACAAAATCTGTCATAATATTTTAAGTCCTCCGTTTTAATTCTTATAGGGAAAGTTGAACTGACAGTAGCTTTCAGTTCGATTAAAAATATTCTCAATATAATTTCCCTCCAATTCCACATAAACATATATAATTACTTTTATTAACACAATTAAATTCTCCCTTCCTCATTTATTTCCTCATCATTATTTCCTATTTTAATTAAAAGTAAATAAACTTTTATGATTAAGAAAATCAATTATTTTTTTAGTAAAGTAAATTTTCAACTTAGAAATATTTGGAACAACCATCCTATAGCAATATGGACCTTAACTATACTAATAACAATTTTAATAACGATTTACTTCCCTCCTGATGAGAAAAAAAGAGATTTAACACACACAATTCGTGAACGCATAAAAATCTTCAAACCCAACCAGTTTTCTTCGCTAAAACTATACTATGATTCCATTTTAATTAAATCTGATTTAACATATTTAAATATGCTTATTTGGAATATTGGAGATTTGACTATTGATTCTCAAGATGTTTATAGTCCTTTAACTATTCAAACAGTAGATAGGTCAAAAATATTTGAAGCAAAAATTATAGATAAAAGTAGAGACGTTATTAACGTACACATAGATACAAGTTTAATAAGTATAGGTAAGATAAGACTCTATTGGAAAACTTTAGAAAAAAATGATGGCTGTATTATCCAAATTTTGTACGAAGGAGATGAAAAGAAACAATTTGTTGTAAATGCTGAAATAAGGGAACAAAGGCAAGTTAACGAAATTGATTCTGTAGCTATTCCTTGGGGATTGAACAATCAAATAACTAAAAGTGACTCAGTAAAAATCCCTTGGACAGAATAGTAAATTATGAAGACTTTTTTAACAATAATTTTCTTTTCAGCAGCTGCTTTTTGCCAGACGTTCACTTTTGATTTTTCTTTCGGCAAATTCCAGAAAGCTTCTTCATTTTATCTTAATTCTGCCGGGTTTTTATTTATTACCGATTCGGGAAATGACAAGCTTTATAAATACGATACTCTCGGAACTTATGTTATAGAAACGGGAGGCTACGGCTGGAAGGAAGCTGCTTTCGATAATCCCATCGATGTTTTTGCTACTCCATTGAACATTTATGTTGCAGATAAGAATAACCACAGGATAGAGAGATTCGATAAGGACCTGAATTTTATTTCACAGCTTTCAACAAGAGAAGGTGAAAACCGTGATGAACAATTTGGCTATCCTTTAGGCTGTGCTACTTCAACACAGGGTGATCTTTTTATACTCGATTCCGAAAATAAGCGTGTCTTAAAATTCGATCTCTTCGGAAATTTTATACAGAACTTCGGCGGAATAGATGCCGGCAGTTTTTCCTTAAATAACCCGGCACACTTAGCTGTTTCTGCCTCCGATAAAATTTTTGTTATTGATAGAAGTAATATTATTGTATTCGATAACTACGGCAACGGCTTAACAAAAATTGAAACAGGGCTTAACTTAAAAGGAATGAAAATTAATTTCTCTTTCTTAACAATCAATACAGACAGTGAAATTTATTTTGCCGATTTGAGCGTGCCAGAGTTTGAACTTAAAAAAGTCAATATGATCGGGCTGGATTATAAACCTGGATTTGTAACATCCATAATGCAGAAGAATAAAATTTACGTTCTTACCGAAAAGGAAATTCTTGTATTCACTTCGATCAAATAGCTTCTCAATGAGTAAGCACAAGATATATTTCCGTCTTTTTATCTTTCTTTTAATTGGTGCGTGGTGTATCGGGTTTTCATTAAAAAGTTTAAGTGGCGGCTCGGCGCTCTCACTTGTTTCATCACCAATCTTAAATTTGTTTTACCATAATGTCTGTCACCAGGCAGATCACAAACTAATAATTGTTAACGGCTTCTCACTGCTTGTGTGCGCAAGATGTTCAGGTATTTATTTGGGTGCGCTGATAACTTCGGTCTTTGTTCTAATCTCACTCTGGAATATAAAAGTTTCACTCATACTTTTTAAATTTGCTCTTATTATTCTTGTTGCTGATGTAATAATCAATAACATAATCTTTAACGATTATAACAAGCTCTCTGCTTTCTTTACAGGATTATTTTTTGGCGCTGTTTGCTTTCTTATGGTAATCAGCATTATTGAAAATTATATTTTGATTAAGAAACAATTATAAGATGACCTCAAAAAAATATGTATCTCCCATGGTCTGCGGATTTGGAGCGGCAGTTTTATCAATTATTCCCGGGTTTAAAGCTTTTGCATGTTGCCTTATAGTTCCGTTCGCTGCTTTCTTTTCACTCTCATTAGACCGGCGGATAAATAAAATCTCCGGCAAAGTCAGTTCCCGCCAGGCAGTTACATTCGGTTTATTAACGGGACTTTTTTCGGCTCTCTTTGCAACTGCTTTCGATATTCTCCTGACTTTCTTAACGCATACAAATGATTTTACATCTTCTTTGCCTCAAACAGAAGCTCTGCTCAGAAGTTACAATTTAGGTACGCTGCTGGAACAAAGCATGCACATACTTAAAAAGATGGCGAAAGATATTAATAACTACGGTTTCTCTACGTTGTACACAATATCTATGTTAATGAGTAATTTAATTATAAACAGTGTATTTGGGCTTATCGGTGGACTTCTGGGAACGTCTTACATCAACAAACGTAATAAAATGACTTTATGATAAGCGCATTTATCTTTTCCGGTCATTTCATTTTTGCTCTTTATATCTTTACTAAAAAATGGCAGGATGAAAATCTTAAAAGTGCTTTTCTTAATCTTGCGCTTATTGGAATTTTATTTTCTGTCGGCTGGTCTATTGCTACAATTGCAGCAAAATTATTTATGGAACCGGATGGATTGGGAATATTCTACGACCGCGATACTTTTGCTTTGACTCTTCTTTCTATCGGGGAGTTTTTCTTCTACAGGTTTTATTATAAGGAAGACGCCGATGAAAGTGATAATGAGATTATAGGATGATGAGTGATGTGAGAGAAATTTTTAATTGTTAATTCTTAATTGAACTTATTGCAGCCGGTAATGAAAAACTATGACGGCAGTTTGTTCAGCTTGTTTTTGATTTGGTGAAAGAGGTTCGAATTTCCATTGCCTTAATGAATTAATAGCAGCATTCTCAAGCTTGGTGTCTGCTTTTGTTAGGGGAAGTATTGTCCCTACAGTACCGTCTGGAAGAATTGTAAACTTTAATCTTATATCAATCTCTTTATGAACTCCTTCAGGATATGAGGGCTCTATATAGCTGTAAATTCTTCTTGTTCCCAGCCCGCCTTGTTCAAAATCAAAACCGAAACTCCCCTCACCTTCTGCTTTGTTACCTTGTCCTGTGGTTGTAACATTATCTTTTGTGTTCTCGTTAGTCTTTGTCTTTGTAGAAGCTGTTTTTTCTTTTTCTTTATCCGCAAGTTTAATAACGTTCTCCTCAGTCGTACTTTTTGCTTTAGGCAGCTCTACTTCTTTTACTTCCATACTTTTATCAATTGTTTCATCTTTCTCTTCCGGTTTTGCAAGTTCCTCAACCTCATTTATCTGGGAACCGATTGCACCGGAAGAACCTATCTCTCCCGATACTCCGAATGATAATTCAACATACTCTTTAGGCGGGTAATCAATCGTAAACTTCATCAGTAGAAATAGAAGTAAAAGCAAAAGATGAATCAGCAGAGAAAGAGAGAATGAAAGATTTTTTATCGAATTATAATTAGTTAACATTTTATTTTAATTTTTAAATTCTTGTAATCCTGAAATTTTTTAATCTTATAGCTGTTCCCTTTGAGTCTCGATTGTAAATTTATCAATGCCGGAAGAGCGTGCAGCATCAATTACTTTAATTACAAGATCAACAGCAACGGTCTTATCTGCCCGAATTATAAGATTATCTTCCATTTTCTCTCCTTTCATTACATTCAATTTTGCCGGCAACTGGTCTATACTTATTTCTTCATTACCTGCATATACAGCACCGCCTGCCGTTAAAGTAACAATAAGCTGCGACGGTGTTGAAGGCTCATTAGTCTTTGAACCGGGCAACTTTACCTTAACTCCCGTTTGAATAACAAACTGTGAAGTAAGAAGGAAGAAAATAACAAGAAGCATTACAATATCTGTTAAAGAAGAAAAACTAAAAATGCTTATTGGTTCGTTTGATGTTTTAAATTGCATAGCTTAATAAAAATTATTAATAAATTTTTCTGTTTTATTTCACAATCAATCATTCAGCCAATTATTCGAGCATGACTGGATGATTGCATGAATGCATGGTAAATGAATTCTTGAACTTGCTCTTGATCTTGCACTTTTCATTTTACAAATCCAATTCAATTTCTTCCTCCACATCATCAGCAGTAGTAGAACTATCCTGCATAACATCTACAACATCATTTGCAACTGTTTCCATATCGCCCACTGTTTTCTTTACTGCAGAGAGAAAATAATTGTAAAAGGCAAGAGCGGGAATTCCTACAATCAATCCGAACGCTGTTGTTGTTAATGCTTCCCAGATTCCTCCAGCAAGATCGCTCGGATTAGCCGAACCGGCAAGGTCTTCAATAGTCATAAATGCCTGAATCATACCTGTAACAGTGCCGAGAAATCCAAGCAAAGGTGCGATACCTGCAATGGTAGCCAAAACAGACAAGCCTTTTTCAAGCTTGCTTACTTCCTGTCGCCCTGCATTTTCTATTGCTTCTTTTACTCTTTCATGTCCAAGGCGATATTTTTTTAGTCCTTTTCTTATGATGTTTGCAACAGGAGATTTTTCTTCCATACAATGACTGATTGCACCCGAAATATCTCTCTTCTTTATTAATCCTCTTATTCTAACCGTAAAAGCCGGAATATTTATTTTCGTTTTACGAAGAACTATATACCTGTCAATAATAACTGTAAGCCCGATTACTGAACAAAGTAAAATGGGCCACATTAAAAAGCCACCCTTCATGAATATCGAGAAAAGGTTCATAGTGCATTACCTTTTTATAATTAAATAATTTTTGTTTTTATTTTTTTAAAAAATCTTCCGCTTCTTCTAATGAATTAAAACCGCCGACACGTACACGGTAATAAGTTCCCTTATCTCCTAATTCCGTCTTTTCTATAAAAGCATTGTAACCCGCTTTCAAAAACTTTTGAGCCTCGGATATTGCAATTGATTTTGATTTCCATGAAGATACCTGGACAGCATACATATTTTCATATTTGTATATATAACCCTTTATCCTGCTTGTAGGCAGAGGATTTCTAATCTCTATATTTCCTGAAATCTCGTTTTCTGGAGAAATTGTTTCATTTAATTTCTGCTCCGGTAAAGTTTCTTCGGTCATGGACCTACTGAGTAATTCCTCATCAATTGCATTATAAGCTTCATCGAACATTCCTTTTTCATAAGGATAAGTAACAGGAATATCATACGCTCTTTCAATCGTTACAGCAAATTCTTTAGGAGTTTCAGGTTGTTGAACTACTGTTTTATTATTTGTATTCGTTAAATAATATGCGAAATAAATTACCGTTCCGATTACAACTAAAACTACAACAGCAAATATAAAACCTCCGTAAGGTTTCTTCCTGTAACTTTCCAATCTTTCTTCTTTTTCTTCAGCGTACTTAACAGCATCAAGGACAGCCTGCTTATCATCATCAACACTTACACTTTCTTCTTCATCTGAAACAGAACCTGCCTGTAAATATTCATCTTCATTAATTTGTGGTTGTTCATTATAGTTTTCAAATTTCTTTTCATCCTCCTCAACAAGCTCATCAGATGGCACATCCTCAGTTAAACCCGCTTCGGATAACTCTGACTGCTCAAGATCCGACTTTAGCTCCTCTTCTATATTTTCATCTTTGTTAATTTCATCTTCTGTTTTTTCTGTTATTTCTTCTACACTCTGCGGCACTTCTACTATCTCAGGAGTAATTTCTTCTAAATGAGTTTCTGTTTCTTCAAGAATTTCATTCGAGATTTCCTCCCCGGAATCACTCACTGCTTCTTCTTCAACCTGATCTTCAACATTAGTTTCTTCAACTAGTCGATTTTCTTCGTCTTGAAGTTCAGAAATATTATTTTCCATTTCCTCTTGTTCATCAATTTTTTCTTCAAGTGAATCTCTGTCCAAATCGGAAGAGGATTTCCAATTCTTAAAAGAAAAATTTATGTGAGAAACATCATCCGTTAAATCCAATGCAGATTCTTCAACTTCAGATTCTGATTTCCGTGCATCTTCAATAAATCTACTTACTTTTAACTCAAACATTCTCTTCATTTCATTCCCTGAGTGAGGAATGAAAAATTCCGAATCCTCATTTCCTTTTAAAGGAATTACAGGCTTACCAATACTTATACTGAAATAAGAATCGATTGAATATATCTCTTTATCTTCTTCAGGAATTCCAAATACAAAATTATCTTCTTCATTCGTAATGATTGCAATCGTATCTTCATCCTGCTCACTCCGGGCTTTTCTATACTCTAACTTTCCAATCTCCCCAATTTTAACAGGTTCGCCGGGATCAAGCTCTTCCGAACATTTTCTTAAAAAGATTTCAAAGAAAAGTTTTTGCTCAGAATCCGGCACACCAAAATGCCGGGCTATTTTTCCTATTAGTATTGATTTATCCATTCACTATATACTTATTGTCATTCGACTTTCTTAAATAAAAGAAAAATTTACTTTTTATCCAATGTATAATGTCATATTACCACAAATACCTGAAGCCTGCAATAAGATCCAGCGGCGGTTCTTTATAACCGTTCCAGAAATAAATATCATCGCCTAAAAGATTTGAAAGTTCAGCTGTAAAGTAAAAATCCGGAACAATCTTATAAGAAAACTTCAATCCCATATCAAAATAACCGGGCAATTTTTGTGTATTGGAAATATCGATATAACTTTCCGATGCATAAGTTAAGCTTACTTCCGTCTTTAGTCCAAAATCAAAATAATATCCATATAACAAAGATGTCTTCATCCTCGGGTGGTAAGAAATAAATTTACCGGCATTTTTCGTGTCGTTCAGTTCAACGTTTCCATAAAACACTCCGAATGGTCCCATGTGAAATAAAAGGTCGGTAAATATTGTAAAGCTGTTTGCATCGGCAGTGGTAAGAAAGAAATTGCCTGTTACCGATGAATCCTGCAAGAACGGGTAATCTGAAGAAGTAAAATATCTTACACCTGCATTTACCTGGTAATATTTATCATATTCATATTTAACTGCCGCCGTAAATGAATTCCTTTTTTTATAAAAGAAATTATAAAAGTTCTGAGGATTGTAGTACCTGTTTAACTTTAATAAATCATAACTTGTTATAAATTCTGCATGAGGAGAGTATTCACCGAAGATGGAGAAAAAATTGTTAATCTTAAAAGCAAGTGCAGCAAAAGGTGCAGTATAACTGTTTCCACCGGATTCCGAATAGGAAATACCCCCGGATACTTTTAATGCATCGGAAATATTCATTCCTCCTGTCGGTCTTACAGAAAAGAAACCGTCAACACCGGAATTTGGAGTCACGTTTACCGGATCGTCAATTGTCAAAGATTGTTTTTTATATTCTGTTTCAATTCCAATATTAAAAATTGAAAAGAACATCTTTGCATATCCCTGTAAACCGAGAATATTTTCGTTGTAATTTTCTTCATTTATTGAAGAGAGATTATCATTAATTCTAATATCAAAATTAAACATACGGTTCATCTGGTTGGAAATTCCAAATGAAAAATCTCCCTTGTTAAGAGTTCTTCTTAACGGTGTGGCTGCAAAAAATTTGTATGATTCAGAGCCAAAGTTCCCATGCAATTTGAATTGTGTACCCGGGAGAACTTCGCTGCTGTTATCAGTTGTATATAAAAAATTTAATCCACCGTCAATCAGGTATCTTTCGCTGTTATCAACATAAGGTCGGTGGTTTTCTCCAGTGAGTCGTGCTTCAACAAAAAAATTATCAAAAGGTAAAAGATAAGTTAGATTTGCCACTGGCAGTGAATATATTCCTGCACCAAATTCAAGATTGCCTCTCTGATAATTCAAAGAATCAAAAATGCTTAATTCGTTTTTAAGAGGAGAAGATAAATCCTTAACTTCGAGTTCCTCGGGCGAGTAAACGGGCTTAAAGAACTGTTCGGAAATAGTGGATATAAACTCAGGGGCAATTTTTTGTGCACCTTTAACAGCAACAACATCGGTACCGGTTATTATGAAATCGGGCAGCTCAACGGCGGGATTCGTTTGTTGAGCATTACCAACACAAAGGTTTAAAATGAAGAGTGACAAGATTTTCTTCATCATTGTAATTCTCTCAACTTATTCTGAGCTTCCTGTCCGTAAACATTTCCCCTGTGCTTACCAATAACAACTCTATACATTTCTTTTGCTTTATCTATCTGATCGAGTTTTGTATAGCAGTCGCCTAATTTAAGATAAGATTTTGTTAACCACTCGTCGTAAGCAGAAAATACAACTCTGACTCTTTCTAAAGCTGCAATAGCTTCATCGGTTTTTTCCTGCTCAAAAAGAGAGTAACCATAATAGTATTGAGCTTCTGCGCCGAGTTCATCGCTGTGTGTTTCTGCAAGCGTTTTGAAATAAAGATCGGCATTTATGTAGTTTTCTCTTGCAAGCTCTATCAAGCCAAGCTCAAATTTGGATTTATCGGCAAAAATAGTTTTACCAAAATATTGAATGACTTCATCGAATACATTGTAAGCGGCTGCATAATCTTTTTTATTTATTAATGTCGTTCCTTTCATATAAGTTATTTCTGCAATTCTCGATGACTGTGAAAGTTTCTCAAGTGCAGCATCATAAATATTTATTGCAGCATCATAATTAAACATGGCATTGTAGATATTTCCTATTTCAATTACAGCTGCTGCTGCAGATTCACTTCCCGGGTAAGACTCGAAAACCTTGTTAAAATTAAAAATTGCTTCTTCGTTTTGACTAAGATTTTGAGCGCTTTTCCCTATCCAGTAATATGCCTCGGCAACTAATTTGCTATTTGGATAACTTGCAATAAACTCCTGATAGCTTGTTTTGGCAGCTTCATAATTACGAGCACTGTAGAAAATTTCCCCTTTCTTAAAAAAGATCTGATCAGAAAAACTTAATGAGGGATTACTGCTGACAAACTGATCAATAAAAGAGATAGCTTTTACATAATCTCCTTTTGCAGCATAACTGTACTGAATTCCGTTAACAGCATCAAATACATAATTTGATGCCGGGTATTCTGCCATTACAACCTGGTAGCTTACAATTGCCGAATCATATTTACCGAGATTAAAATAGGAATCTCCAATCGAGTAATATACAATTGGAGCAAGTAAAGACTGTGGATAAACGTTTAAAACATTTTTGTAAGCAGAAATTGCCTTACCAAAATCATTCTGTTGAAAGTTGATCCAGCCAAGAGTAAACAAGGATTCATCTGCATAATCCGATTGGGGGAATTTTTTCTGAAGGTTGCTGAATTCATTTAGAGCTTCGTTTGTATTTCCCGCTTTGTAAAGAGCCTGTGCATACTGATAATATGCGTACGGATTTTCTATCTCTCCACCACCGGCATTGAATAAATCCCTATAAACTTTACTTGCCGCACTATAGTCCTTGCTTCCGTAATAGCTGTCTGCAAGCCTTAAACTTGCATCAACTATTCTTTTGTCCCGTGGGAAGCTATTGATAAATTCGTTGAAGGAATAAGCAGCATTATCATAATCCTTCAGATTAAAGTAGCTGTAAGCTTTCCCATACAAAGCCTGGGAACCAATTTCAGTTTCCGAGAGATTAATATTATTATATCTTCTTATAGCATCCTGAAAATCTCCCATTGCATAATAATTTTCTGCAAGGTAAAAGTTTACTTTATTCGGCTCAAAATGTTCATTTTCTCTCTCAATCTCTTTAAGTTTTTCTGTGGCTTCTTCGTTATTCCCCAAATAATATAATGAAGCCCCGTAGCCAAGAAGTGCCCTCATTTTTAGTTCGTGGGAAATGCCGCCTATATTTAAAGCTGCTTCAAAACTGTTCTTAGCAGATGAAAATTGTTTCCTGCTTAATTCAATTTCTCCCAACAAAGTAAATCCTTTCGAACGGATAGTTTCATCAGCGGATGTTAAAGCATCTTTTAAAAATCTTTCAGCCTGGTCGAGCTGCCTATTACTATAATATACAACTCCCATCTGGTACTGGACTCCTTTAACGAGTTCACTGCCGGGATATTTTTCAACGAACTGGGCATAAATTCTAAAAGCTTCATCTTCCTGTCCGGCATATCTTTTAGCTTCTGCTTTCCAGTAGAAAGATTTTACAGCAATACTGTCATCTCCATCGGAAAGAGAATGAAATGTTTTATAAGCATCATTATATTTTCCCTGCTGAAAGTATGTCCACGCCAGTCCATACATCGCATTCCTGGAAAAATCGGAAGAGGGAAAACTCTCAAGAATTTCAAGATACGTTTTCTTAGCATCTTCATATTCCTGGACTCTATAATAGGAGTTGGCAAGAATGTAAAGACTCTCAGAATATAATTCCCCCGGCAAGTCGGAAAGCAAAGGGCTCTTTAGTTCAAGAATGGAAGAATGATAATCTTTTAATTTAAAATAACACACACCTATCCTGATTTGTGCTGAAACAGCAAGTGGGCTATCTTTATGAAATGAAAGGAGTTGATCGTAATATTTCACGGCATTCTCGTAATCACCGGTTTTCTCATAAACTGTTGCAAGTGTATAAATAGAATAATCTTCGTACTTATTATTTTTGTGTTTCGCGACAGCTTCTTCGAGATAATTAATTGCATCACTTAACCTGTCCTCCGCAGAATAAGATTCTCCGATCCAGTATAAAGCAGTACCCGCATGCTCACTGTTCGGATATTCATAAAGCAGTTTTTCGAATCTTGCTCTTGCCCGGGAAAATTGTTTGGTGTCAAAATATATAATTCCCAGTTTGTAAAAAGCCCTGTCTCTAAAGTTTGAAGATCGAAAATTATTTACCAAAAACTCGAATCCGGCGGCGGCGGCATCCTCATCACCTAAATTCAGCAAAGCATCTGCGGAATAAAATTTTGCAGTAGCATACATTTCATCTTTTATTTCGTAATCAGTAAAGAATTCTTCAAATAGCCTGTAAGTCTCGGCATACAAACCGGAATTGTATGCATCCATTGCTTTAGAAAATTTTTCAGGGGATACCTGTGAAAAGATATTATAATTAAAAAATATTAAGATGAGGAGTAAAAGAAGTGATCTTTTCATTTAAACCTTGATGACATCATATAAAAATATTGAAAGAGCATAGTTCCTTCTCCTAAAAACAGAGCTAAACATCAGAACAAATATAGAATTTTACGCCTCTTTAAATCAAGGTATTTAAGAAAATATAGGGAATCACTTAAAGAATAATATTAAAGAGGATAAATTATAAAAGAATTGAGAAGCAGAAATACTTTTGAAAATTATACTCTTGTATTAATAAAAAAACCCCCGCTAAGCGAGGGTCAAATAAAAGTACTTACTCTATTTTAAAAGTCCTAATTCATATTCAGCAGTTTTTTTGTATGTAGCATCTGTTCTAGCCTGACTGAACATATCTTTTGCTTTATCAAGATCGTTCTTCCCTTTATATGCTACACCCATATAATAATATGGACCGCCCTTTCCAATACTTGACCTGTATTTCAGAGAATTCTCTGCTGCTGCAATTGCTTTATCCCACTCACCTATTTCAGTATAAAGTTTTGCCAGCGAAAGATAAGCTGCATCGTAGTTACTATACTCGGCACCTTTAGTTAAATTTTCAACTGCTTTTGAACTATTACCTTCACTTGCAGCTTCATTGCCAAGCTTTGTATAAGCAAGGGAAAGATTTTTCTTAACCTTATTTTTTATTGAATTATTTTTAGAAATCTCCAAAACCTTTTCAAAGTTTTTTATAGCCAACTGGTAGTTGCTGATCGAGAAATAAACACCTCCAAGAGCATTATATCCCGCATCAAAATCAGGCTTCATACTAATACAAGATTCGAAAGAATTCTTGGCTTCTTCAAGATTACCGGAACTTTTTAAGGCTATGCCTTTCTGGTAATAAATTCGATAATCTTTCTCAATATTCAGAGCCTGATTATATTGCAGAATAGCCCCATCATGGTTGCCTGCTTTTAGCATTTTGTTCCCCTCATTATACAGTTTTCCTGCTTCAGGATTCATATCCTGTGAAAGGATAACACCTGTTCCTATAATAAAAAGCAAGAAAACAGATATGAGAATTTTCATCTTATTCATTTCTCTTCCTTTTGTTTTTGGATGGATAATTACCTCGTGCGGAAGACGGGACTTGAACCCGTACGCCAATTAAGGCACTACCCCCTCAAAGTAGCGTGTATACCAATTTCACCACTTCCGCAAAATTTGAAGATAAAAATATATCTGCTTCCTCTGAAAATCAACCCTAAACCAGCGTTTATTATGCGCTTTTTGGCTGCTATGTTCCTTAATCCATCCCTTTTCTTTTTCGGGGATGAAAAAGTACATCCCTTATCTCTTCCCTAAAGCGTCTTTCGAACAGGGCAAGTTTAGCCAGTTGTTTTATTGTAAGAATATCGGAAAGTGAATTGAAGAATCTCTTCCGTTCCTCATCCATTTTTTGGTTTGTAGAAAGATAACTGTCGATCATCTTTTTTAATTCCGGGTCATTGTCATTGGTAAGAGAAGAAATTTTGTTCTCAATTTTTTCATATTGAGCATCCTGTTCATCCATAAAAGTTTTCATACGTTCCCTATGTTCGTTTCGCCTTGCAAAAAATTTCAGCGCGGTTTCTTCATCCAGATCAAGTGTTTCAAGAAGCTTAATTTTTTCCAGCGACTCTATCTTCCCTCTTGGATCTCCTTTTCTTTCACCCTGACTATATACAGCTACCTGTATAATTAAAATAAATAGAAAAGATAAAAATGTGATTCTCATTTCAACCTCAACAATTAATAAATCTTCTTAGAAATAAGTGAGCTGTAAATACTCTCAGCATCCTCGTCGGAAATTTCATCAAGTATATTATAAAACTCATTACCCGTAACATCTACCAAGTATTTCCCTGAATTATCGTCAATATTCAGTTCATTAAAAAATATGGAGTTGAATAACGAATCATATTCTTGTGGTACACTTTCAGTCAACTGCATTTCGTAATAATCCTGGGGATTACTTTTAAGATAAGAACTTAATTCTTCACTGCTGATTTCATGAACTGGGTTAATTACCTGATTATCTTTATTAAGGATAAATACTAATAATATGGAAGTCAGCACAAGTGCAATACTGCTAAATGCAAAAGCGGGCTTCAGTTTTAACCGCTTTTTATTCCTCATACTTTCATGAAATCGGGGAACAATATTTATAAAATATGATTCTTCACTATTTACATTTTCAATCTTTTTAAATTGATTCAAAGTATCTCTGTAAGAATCAACGAGGTTTTTTAACTCCGGCGAATTATTAATCTCTGTTTCAAAGTTCTTTAGTTCTTCACCTGTTAATTCTCCATCGAGGTATTTTCTTATTTGTTCGTTTTTATTCATTACTCATCATCTCAGTTAGTTTCCTTAAAGCATGAAAATAATTTGATTTCAAGCCACCTTCGCTTCTTCCGGTAATCTCAGCTATTTCTTTGTACGATAATCCATCAATCGCCCTTAGAATAAAAACCTCGCGTTGCTTTGCAGGAATATATTGTAAAAATTTTTCCAGGCGTTTCACTTCTTCCTTATTTTCTATTTCGGTTACTAAATCCGTTCCGGATCTCTGATCACTTTCAACATCGTGTAAGGAAAAAATCTGCTTCAGGGATCTTCTTTTAATATAATTGATACTGCGTGTAGTTGTGATTGTATATATCCACGTATATAAAGAAGATCTGAAATTGAAAGTCTTTATCTTCCTGTACATTACCAAAAGAACTTCCTGAACTATTTCATCGGCGTCCAGGTGATTACCTGTCATTCTTCTTGCATGCCAATATATTCTTTGCTGATATTTTCTTGCCAATTCATTAAAAGCCGATTCATCTCCATTATTGAATCTCTCTATAAGATTATAATCATTATCTTTTTCCGTCATATATCAGCAGAATATCCTGAATATTCGACATTATATTTGGGGCATAAGTTTAATGTAATAGATGAGTTGTCTCAAAATATTAAATTTGTCAGGCTGAGCCTGTCGAAGCCTGACATTTTGTAATAACCTAAGCTGTCGGCAGGTAGGTTCACACTTCGACAAGCCTGACTGCCGTCAGGCAGGCTCAGTGTGACAGAAAAAAACTTATAAGACAACGTCTTCTAACAAAAACTCCTGATACATTAAACCAAAGTTATCTCTTCAATGTCAAAGTTCAAAAAGACAAAATAAATATAGGAGACAAAAATGAAAAACCTAATATATGCATTAAGCATAATAATTCTTTCCTCTTTTATAAGCTCTGGAGATGGATTGGCCCAGCAAAAACAGAAATCCGATAGGATGAATTTCAGGGGAAATATGATCGAAAAGATGAATCTTTCCGATGAACAAAAAGATAAAATAGCCGAACTCAGAACAAAAAATCAGAAAGAAATGATTGATTTAAAAGCTGAACTTCAGAAAAAAATGATCGACAAAAGAGAATATAAAAGAAATTCCGACCTAACCAGAGCAGAATTAATATCCTCAGTCAAGGAGATAAACAAAATAAAGGAACAAATTGAAATTGCAAGGGCAAATCATCAAATGGATGTTTATGAATTGCTCACCCCCGAACAGAAGAAGATATGGCAGGAACATAAACCAATGATGAGAGATCATATGAGAATGAAATTCAGGGATGGAGATTGTGGTGCGGGAAGATTTAACCGTGGAGAATTTGGTCACCCATTAGATTTTGATGACGATGAACCTGGTCCTGATCCCGATGACGATTAAGCTAAATCACTAAAGCCGGGTTTTTATCCGGCTTTTTTTATTTCGGGTTTGTCGGTCTCAAATCAATTTCACTCATCAAAGCTCTAACCGGAAGATTAATTATTGCAAGAACAGCATGAGCTACGTCTTCGGATGCCAGAACTTTTTCAACTTCTTTCTTTTGATTATTCCCGCTTCCAAAATTTGTAGCAACTGAACCGGGACAAACTGCTGCAACTCTGATATTGTGCTCTCTTACTTCAAGCATAAGTGATTTTGTAAATCCTAAAACGGCGTGCTTTGTTGCGCCGTACATTGTACCGCCGATAAATCCATTTTTGCCAGCCAGAGAAACAATATTAATTATTGAGCCCTTCTTTCTTTTGATCATATCTCCAACAACAGCACGGCTAAAATTAAAAACGCTGTAAACATTAGCATTAACCTGCTCTTTAAGCTCATCGAGCTTTGAATCAGCAAGGGGTTTCAGGATTCCCATTCCTGCATTATTAACCAGGTGGTCAATTTTGCCGTAAACATCAATTATCTTTTTAACAGACATTTGAACAAATTTTTCATCACCAACATCCCCGGCAAAATACTCGCAATTAACACCTTTAGCCTTTATTTCCTTCTGGACTTTTTCAAGAGCACTAACGTCCCTTCCAAAAATAATTACATCCATCTCTTCATCGGCAAGAGCTAAAGCAATTGCTTTTCCTATTCCCCTGCTTGCACCGGTAACGACTGCTAATTCCTTGTCATCCATAAATAACTCCTATTTCGAATTGTGGATTTCGGATTTCGAATTGAAAAATATTAATATTTTTTTCTTCTTTGTTTAACAGTTTTACCTGAAGAGGTAAAGATAACAGTTAATTCATTCGCTTCTTTTAATAAGCTTTCCAATCTTTTTTTTCCATAATATTCGATTCCGAGATTAATTCCAACCAAAAAGCTGATTCATTTGCCTCTTCTTCTACAATCTCTATTTTATAAATAAAATCTGCATCTGATTTTGCTCTACACGCTGCTCTGTAATTAGCACCCACTGAAGTTCCCGCTCTTAACAATTGCTTTCCAATAATTTCTCCTTTTTTGGATTTTGCGAGTTCTTCATAAAGCTTTACTATCCTTAAACCAAAATTCTTTGTTCTTTCTTTTAATTCTTCTGTATTCATTTGTGCCCCCTTTCACTATTTAATAAATGTTCCTACTTATTTAATTAAATTCGAAATTCAAAATCCCCAATCCGAAATTTAAAGGTCTCCTTCAATTGGTCTTACAACTATTTCCTCGCTTATCATATTTTCTTTCTGTAGATAAACCCAAACGAGCAACCTTGCAATATCTCCGGTCGACATCATTCTTTCTGAATTTTCTTTCCTTGTTTCCTGCGACCACATTGGTGTTTCTGTAGCTCCCGGTATAATATTTATCACTTTTATTTTATGTTTTCTTACTTCTTCTCTCAAAACATTGGTATAAGCCATTAAGCCATTCTTTGAAGCTGCATAAGCGCTCGAATGAGTAAAAACTTTTTTTGTAACTATCGAAAGAATGTTAATTATTGTTCCTCCTCCTTGCTCAATCATTTTAGGAAGGACAGATTTAATCGTATAAATGGAGCCAAGAAGATTTGTGTTAATTATGTCATCTATTTCGTTGATGGAATTTTCCTGGGCAAGCTTAAAAGATGTAATCCCGGCATTATTGATCAGGCAGTCTATTTTATGAGTTGATAAAATTTTTTTTACAGTTTGCTCAACGTTAGCACTTGAAGCGACGTTACAAGGAAAAATATCCAACTCAAGTTTATCTTTACTTAAAGATTTGTTAAGCCGTTCAAGTTCTGTTACTCTTCTTGCAGAAACAAAGACTCTGCAGCCAATTCTGGCAAACTCCTCTGCTGCTGCTTTGCCTATTCCTGAACTGGCTCCGGTTATCCAAATACCCGACTTCTCGTCAGCCATAGCTTATTTATGATTTACGAAAATTAATACTTACTTAAAAATGAATTTAATTCTAATATTTATGAATTTCTCGAAGTTTTGGAAATTGATGTAAAAATTGCAGTCAATTCATCAGCTTCTTTGATTAGTTTCTCTACCAAAACATCTGTCAAGATTTTCGATTCAAAAATTAACTGAAGCCAGTAAAGAGTTTCATCGGCTTCTTCCTCAACAATTTTTATTTTATATCTAAAATCATCTTTTGATTTCGCTCTGCAAGCGGCTCGATAATTAGCTCCAATCGAAGTACCCGATTTTAAAATTTGCCGGCTTATTATATTGCCAACATTATTATTAGGTAATAACGATACAAAATTTATTATTTCCAGAGCAAAGATTTTTGTCCTATTTAATAATTGTTGTTTGTCCAATTTGCCACCCATAAACAGTGATTAATATTTGAAATCGTAAATCCGAAATCGTAAATCAAAAATCAAAGCTGCTTACTCGAGATCAGTGTCAGGAACTCACTTCTTGTTCTCGCGTCTTCCTTAAACACTCCATGCATTGCACTTGCAGTTGCAGAAGAATTTTGTTTTTCAACTCCACGCATCATCATACACATGTGAAAGGCTTCCGAGACAACTGCAACACCCTGGGGTTGGAGATATTTTTCAAATGTGTCGGCAATTTCCTGTGTCATTCTTTCCTGGACCTGGAGCCTGCGAGAAAAAACTTCAACGACTCGTGGAATTTTGCTCAGCCCGACTATCTTACCGTTAGGAATATATGCAACATGAACTTTGCCATAAAAAGGGAGCATATGATGCTCGCAAAGACTATAAAAATCAATATTCTTTACAAGTACCATCTCGTCATATTTTTCACTGAATACTGCATTATTAAGAACGGCTTCTATATCTTTTGTATATCCGGCCGTAAGAAATTCATAAGCTCTTGCAACTCTCCTCGGAGTAGCCAGCAGTCCTTCCCTTTCCGGATTTTCACCTATCTCTTTTAGCATTTTATAAACTAATTCCTGAACAACTTTATTATCCAAATTTATTCTCCTTTGTACTCAAAATAATTGTTTTCCGTTTCAAATAATTTCACGGAGTGAAGTGCACCTTTCGGAATTTTATCAACAAGCTGATTCCAAATTGCAATTGTTATATTCTCTGCAGAAGGAATTATTCCCTTCATAAAATCTGTATCCAGGTTCAGATTTTTGTGATCGACTTTTTCAATTACACGTTTTCTTATTATTTCTTTAAGATCTTTCAGATCCAAAAGGTAACCTGTTTCGGGGTCGACTTCTCCTTTCACAACAACTTCCAGGACATAATTATGTCCGTGCCAGTTTGGATTGCTGCATAAACCATAAAGCTTAAAGTTTTCTTCATCACTTAAACCGGTTTTGTATAAACGATGAGCTGCGCTGAAGCGTTCACGCCTTGTTATATAAACCATATTAACTTTTTAAAACCTCCATCACTTCTTCGTTATGACCTTGTACTTTAACCTTCCTGAAAATTTTTTTAATCTTTCCATCAGAATCAATTATAAAAGTCGATCGCTCAACTCCCATATATTTTCTTCCATACATGCTTTTCTCTTTCCATACATCGTACTTTTTAATTACTTCTTTATCTTCATCGGCTAATAAGCTAAAATTCAGATTATATTTTTTAGCAAACTTTTTATGTGATTCAACTGAATCGGGACTGACACCAAGAATAACTGTTTCAACTTTTTTGAATTTGGGAAAATCATCTCTGAAGCTGCAAGCCTCTGCAGTACAGCCGGATGTATTATCTTTCGGATAGAAATACAGGATCACATTTTTTCCTTTATAATCGCTCAATGAAATTTCTTTTTCATTCTGGTCCTTCAGTTTGAAATAAGGAGCTTTATTTCCTTCTTGCAGCATTATTTTCCTCTACGCATTTGTTAAATCAGTTTCTCGCAGATAACGCAAATTCTAACAGTGTAACTCCGTCAAATCAGTGTCATCTGTGTTCTATTCTGCCAAAGTTTTTTTAATCGCTTCATAATTTGGCTGAAGCCCGGTATGCTCACAAATCTCAACATATTTAATCTTTCCATCTTTACCAATTACAAAAGCAGATCTTTTTGAAACTCCGATATAATCATACTTACCGGGAGAGTGAAGGTGATTTAATGAATCATATTTTGATGAAGCATCTTTATTGAAATCGCTTAGCAAAGGAAAATTAAGATTTAATTTTTCGCCCCATAGTTTAAGTGAATAATGGCTATCAACGCTAATTCCTAAAATCTGTGCATTTAAGTTTTCATATATTTTAAGATTGTCTCTCATCGAGCACATTTCTTCATGGCATACAGATGAATTTGCAAATGGAAAGAAAAGAAGAACAACTTGTTTATTCAAAAAGTTTTTTAATGATACTTTTTCACCGTTTGTATTTATCAAAGTGAAATCAGGAGCGGTATCACCAACTTTTAGTGACATTAAATTCCTTAATATGTTTTATGTTAAAAAACGCATTAAAGTTACCCATTTAGTTTTGCACATTCAACTTTCAACTATTATCTGTTTGTTTTAGAGAAGTCCTCTTTTCTTTGTCCACTCTTTAAATCCTTCTTCAAGATGCTCAAAAGAATTTATTGCAAAAAGAATAGGTTGTAAATGCCATACATCATATTCCTGTTTAACAAGCTTTTCGGGGATAAAATCTTTTACTTTAACTTCGTTCGATAAAGCATGATTTACTTCTTCTTTTGATGAAACAATCCCGGCACCGTAAATTCTCATCCCTTCTTTCTGCCTTATCAAACCAAACTCAACAGTAAACCAATGAAATGTTTCAAGAAACTTGCGGTCTTCCCCCTTTGCATTTAATGCGGCTTCACCAAACATTTGATAAAAAGAGGCAAAATTAGGATTAGTTAAAAGGGGCATATGCCCGAACATATCGTGGAAACAATCCGGTGCCGGTGTATAATCAAGTTCCTCTTTTCCTCTGATATAATCAGTTGAAGGAAATATTTTTTCACGAAGCATCTCAAAGAAATTTTGTTCGTGAATTAACCCAGGAACTCTTGCCACTCGCCAGCCAGTAGTTTTTTTAAATACTGCACTTAAATCTTTTAAAGCTGGAATTTTATCTCGTGTAAAATTAAGAATATCAACTCCGGCAAGATATTCGTTACAGACTCTTCCCGGAAGATTTTTCATCTGCCTGTCATAAAGGAATTTCCAACTTTCATTATCAGAATCAGGATAATCAGGATATTCGATTTGATCATCAACAGGAACAGGACCGGTTAGCTTTTGAGGAATACATCTCGGATCAATCCCTTCTTCGGCTGCTTTTTCATAAGCAGATAATCCATCTTTGGCGGACTTTTTTTCATCTTTTGGATTCATGCTTTTCCTTTCATTGATAATAGCTTTTGGCTTTTATCAATATAAGTAATGTTATTTTGAAACTCCCTGATCTTGTTAAATAATATTTACTTCTTCTTTTAATTCTATACCAAATTTATTTAGAACCGACTTCTTTATTTCTTTAGCCAGATTCAGAACCTCTTCCCCGGTTGCATTTCCATAATTTATAAGTACAAGGGATTGTTTTGCATGCGAACCGGTATTTCCAACTTTCTTACCTTTCCAGCCGCAGCTTTCAATCAACCAGCCAGCCGGAACTTTTACTTTTCCATTTCCCAGTTTGAATCCTATTATCCCGTTAAAATTTTTTTTTAGCTGATTGAATTTTTCTTCCGAAACTTCGGGATTCTTAAAAAAGCTTCCTGCATTTCCAATCACTGCAGGATCGGGAAGTCTGCTCTGCCTGATTTTACTAATCACTTCACTTACCTCTTTCACTCCAATGCGATCATAACCAAGTTTACCGATTTCATATTTTACATTTCCATAATCAAGATTTAAAATTGGATTTTTTCTCAGGCGAACAGAAACACCGGTTATTATAAATTTATCCTTAAGTTTATTTTTGAAAATACTATCCCGGTAGGCAAAATTACAATCATCTTTTTGAAATACTGCTGATTCACCGTTTTCAATATAAATTCCGCTAAGATTATCAAAAACATCTTTAAGTTCCTGCCCGTATGCACCTATATTTTGCATCGGAGCCGCACCAACAGTTCCCGGAATTAAAGAAAGATTTTCTATCCCTCCATAATTTTTTGCAACGCAGAATAAAACAAGTTTGTGCCAGATTTCTCCGGCTCCAGCACTAACAATAACCGTTTTATCATTTTCATTAATAACTTCAATCCCTGGAATAGAAATTTTTAAAACCAGTCCGTCAAAATCTTTTGTAAGCAAAACATTGCTGCCACCGCCGAGAATTAACTTAGGTAAGAGTTTATATTCTTCAAAAGATAAGATTTCTTTTAGCTGCGATTCATCATAAATCTCCGAAAAGAATTTAGCTTTTACATCAATTCCAAATGTGTTATAAGATTTAAGCGAAATATTTTTATTTATTTTCATTTTTCCCTGAAACTCCACTTAGAAAATAAGGATAAAATGATAAAAAAAATAAACACGTTAAAAGTACTTCATGAGATAATTTTCTGTATTTAATAATAAGTTTTCTATTTTTGCATGTAAAAAGATAAAATCTATGGAGATAGAGGTATTTGAAGTTAGAATTTAATTTCAACCAATCGGGCGTAATACCTTACAGAAAAAAAAGCGGGGAATTGCAAATCCTTCTTATCACATCTATAAAAAGAAAGAAATGGATACTGCCAAAAGGATATATTGAATTTAATCTTTCTCCATTCGAATCGGCAAAAAAGGAGGCTTACGAAGAAGCGGGAGTAATCGGCGCTAACGAGACTGTCGAACTCGGCTCGTTTATGATGAATCGTTCAATTGGTCATTGCAACATTAAGATATTTTCTATGGAAGTAATTGAAGTTCTTGACGAATACCCGGAAAAAAACGTAAGAAAAAGGAAATGGTTTCCTGTTAAAGAAGCTGCCGAAAATGTAAGTATCCCCGAAGTTTCATCTATGATTCTTTCTTTGGAAGGTGTGATAAGCAAATAATCTCTATTACAATTAAATCTCAAAATCCAAAAAACAATTAACAAATAAATCCCAACTTCAAAATTTCAATATTCAAAAAATGCAGATATAAGAAATTTGGAGTTTGTTCTTTGTTGCTTATTTGTCATTTGAGATTTGTTGACTGGAAATTTTATTCAGTAAAATTTTCACCCAATACTTTTTCTACTGCTTCCCTGCTGGTTTCATAATCATAACCCCGCGAAGAAAGGTAAGAGTAAATTCTTTCAGCAAGTTTTCTTCTTTCCAGCTTTTGGTGTGAAAGTGTTTTCATCTTTTTTTCAGCAAGAATTACTGCATCATTCAATTTATTCCCTTCAGGAAATTTTTCCTTTATCACCTGCGAGATCAATTCCCG
>Ga0154475_1113_pt3 | contig 24566 bp, 15 predicted proteins | sample RifGroC2_FD_115954 | JGI IMG/M metagenome (GOLD analysis project Ga0154475, IMG submission 115954) | Ignavibacteria bacterium GWC2_36_12 | reverse complement strand
GAATAAAATTTTGGTACCGATGTTAGATCGGGAATCAATATCTAATATTCCATTAATTTTCTTAGCTCTGGTTTTCATATTTTTCAAACCGTTTCCATCATAATGTCTTTCAGGTTCAAATCCCTTTCCATCGTCAAATAAAAAAATCTCTAACTCCTTTTTATCCTTAATTTCAATTGATAGAGTTGCATTTTTAGAATCAGAATATTTAAGAGTGTTATTCATAGCTTCTTTAAAGATAAGAGTTACATGTCTTTTCCATTCAATTGTTAACGGAAATTTCTGAAGCTGCTCGTTAACCCCTTTAAGATTAAACTTTATATTGGTATCTGCGAAAAGTTCATCGCCAAAATCCTTTAACCTTGTCATAAGATCAAATAAAGAATCTCCCCCCGGTTCTATTGACCAAATAAAGTCTCTTGTCCCTTCATAAAGACTGTGCGAATTATCTGAGATTTTCTTTAGAAAAGGATCGACATCGTTAAATGTATTTTGCAGTTTTTTTCTTATCATTTCGGTTAGAAGAGAAATCCTTGTTAACTTATGTCCCAATTCATCATGAAAATCAATTGCTGCCTGCCTTCTGGTCTTTGCAGATTCTTCTTCCCTGATTTTTTGTATTTCGATTGCCCGCTTAATCTTAGTTTTAACGTTAGTTCGTACGAGAAAAAATATTATTAAAATTACTAAGATGACAACAGAAACTTGAAACCATAACGTTTGCCAGAAAGGGGGGATAACAATTATACTCAACCCGGCAGTATAACTACTAAACACTCCATCACTATTTGTTCCTTTTACTTTTAAAGTATAAATACCGGGTTCAAGGTTTGTGTAAGTTGCAAAATTTCTGTTTCCCGCATTTACCCATTCTTTATCAATTCCTTCCATTATATACATAAACCTGTTCTTTGAAGGGTTGGAATAATCGAGTGAAGCGAAATTTACAACGATAGTTTTTTCAGAATAGTTAATTTCTATTTCTTCATTGAAAGAGGTTATCAGAGAGATCTTTCCGTCTGTATTGATCTTTTTAACAGATGAAATGTAAACAGGAGGATTATAATTACTAAATGACATTTCCTCCGGGTAAAACACTGTGAGACCCCAATTTCCTCCAAATGCTAAGCTGTTGTTTTTTCCTTTTACACAAACAGAAGGATTAAACAGATTTCCACCCAGACCGTTTGTAATATCGTAATTAGTAAAACTTTTCTGATTATAGTTGAATTTTGATAACCCTTTGTTTGTACTTATCCATAGATTTCCATAATTGTCTTCATTTATTGCACAAATAACACTATTGGGGAGCCCATCCTTTTCAAAAAAATGTTCGAAGCTTGAGCTGCCGGGTATGAGTTTATTTAGTCCGTTTGAGGTACCTATCCATAATTCATTTCTACTACTTTCAAAAATGCTGAATATATAATTATTGCTTACCGAATGTTTGTTATTCTGGTTGTTTGTATAACTTTTAAAAGATTTTTCGTTTTTATCATATAACATTAAGCCGCCGTACGAACCCACCCATATTTTGCCTGACGTATCCTTGTAAAGAGTAAGAATATAATTTGCCTGGTAATTATTAAAATGTTTTCCTTCAAAACTGAACTTTGAAAAGGAATTGTTCTTTCTGTCCAACATAAATAATCCATCACTGTATGTGCCTACCCATACGTTTAATGAATCAATAAGGAATGCTGTTATATGAGATGATAATAATCCGGTTTCTTTTAATTTTTTGAAGCCCGGTTTAAGAAACTTTCCGGAAGACGGGTTAAAAAGTCTTAAGCCATTATAACTGCCGATCCAAATATTTCCATCAGTGTCTATTGCAAGTGCACTGATAATATTGTCTCGGGGAGTATCTGAGATATTTATGTGCTCGACTTTTCTATCCGCAGGATCTACAAAATTTAACCCGCTCATTGTGCCAATACATAGGTTCCCGTCTTTTGTTTCGGTTAATGAAATTATATTGCTCTGGCTTGATAAGCCTGTACCGTTCGGAAAGTTTCCAATGTTATAAAAGTTTACCGGTGAGGTCTTTACTGACTTATCTATACCCCTGCTGTAAGAATTTACCCAAAGAGCACCGGATTTATCTTCAATGATATTGTAAATAACATTTCCGCTTATTGTTGATGGATCACCAGGTTTATGAAAAAATCTTGTAAACTCTTCAGTTGTTTTGTTAAAACGGTTTAAACCCTTTCTCGTACCAATCCACAGATACCCTTTGCTGTCTTCAGTAACAGAAATAATAAAATTATTACTGAGAGACTCAGTATTTGATCCCGCATAATATTTTTTAAAATTAGTGCCGTCAAATTTGTTTAAGCCGGATGCAGTTCCTATCCACAGATTCTTATCTTTATCTTCATAAATAACTCTTACAACACCACCGCTTATACTATTTTTATCATCAGGAATATTTGTAAAATTTTTAAAGGAGCTACCTTCATAATTAAACTTGGAAAGACCGGCATTACTGCCTGCCCAGAGATACCCATTTGAATCACAAAAAAGAGAAAGTATAGTATTACTATTTATGCTGTTAGGATTAGATTCATCAGATTTGTAATGAGTAAATTTTCCCGTTTGGGGATTATACACATTCAGCCCGCCACTTTCTGTACCCAGCCAGATGTTTCCGTTTTTATCTTCACAAATTGCCCAAATAATGTTATCATTGATTCCATCGGGATTATCTTCCTGGTACATAAATCTTGTAAACTCCCCCCTGAAAGGATCGTATTTGTTAAGTCCTCCACCCCATGTTCCGATCCAGATATTTCCATTTTTATCTTCATGAAGGGAAATAATATCATCGAAAGAAATTGAATTCGGATCATCAGGATCGTTCTTAAAAACAATGTATCCCGAACCTTCGTATTTTGCGAGACCATACATAGTTCCGAACCACAAAAAACCTTTGCTGTCTTTCATCATACTATAAGTTAGGTTATGTGCAACACCATCCTGGAATGAAAGACTTTTGAATTTTATACTGTCCTGTTGTGAACATATTTCACACAACAAATTTGAAATAAGAAAGAGAATTAATGTGGGGGAAAATATCCTAATTGGCTTCATTTTTAATAACGAATTTTAGAATTTATAAAATTTGTTTTATTAATATATTTCTTCGGATTTATATTTTAATCACTCAATTTGGGGGATGTCAGTTTAAAAAAATTACTTATAAATAAATTTACGAGAATAAAACGTTTTTTAGTAAGAATAAATAGAGGATCCAAAAAGGCTTTTATTATTCTGACGTTTATATTAAAAATTTTAAATCTTTCTTTATTTCGATTAACTTTGCTTAATTCTTTTCCAAATCTACAGGACTTATGGATTACTTAGACTCAAAATATTTTACTTATGGCACGGATAACATTTTGCAATGTGAAAATGTTCCTGTTAATGAAATTATAAATAAAACCGGAACACCTGTTTATATTTACAGCAGAAAGTTTTTTGAAGACAGGTATAAAGAATTTACCCAGGCTTTCCGGGAAATAAAGCACAGAGTTTTTTATTCCGTTAAAGCGAATTTCAATTTAAACGTAATAAAGACACTCTATAATCTTGGAAGTGGGATAGATGTTAATTCTGAGGGAGAATTTTACCGTGCATACAAAGCCGGAGCCGATCCTAAAAAAATGTTAATGGCGGGTGTCGGAAAAACTGCTGATGAAATAAAGCTTGCAATCGAAAAAGATTTTATAATGATAAAAGCGGAATCTCCTGAAGAAATCGAGCTGATAAATGAAATAGCAGGTAAACTGAAAAAGAAAGCTAAAGTCGGGATACGTGTAAATCCAGATGTCAATCCCCAGACACATCCATACATTTCAACAGGATTATCTCAGAATAAATTTGGCGTTGCTGCACCTGAAGCTGAACAAATGTTTAAGGATTATGAAAAGTATCCGAATATTTCCTTCACTGGGATCGATATGCACATCGGTTCCCAGGTAACGACAGTTGAGCCTTTTGTCGAAGCAGTCGACAAGCTCTCAGAATTCTATTTTAAAGTAAAATCTTATGGAGTTAAGATCGAACATTTTGATATTGGCGGTGGAGTAGGCGTAACATACAATAATGAGAAATCATTTGGTATACCGGAATTTGCCGATGCTTTAATTCCCAAACTAAAAAAACTGGATTGCGAAATATTTTTTGAGCCGGGAAGATTTCTTACAGGCAACGGCGGAATCCTGGTAACAAAAGTTTTATTTAATAAAAGGAACAACAATAAGAAATTCATAATAGTTGATGCTGCAATGAACGATTTGCTTCGCCCGAGCATTTATTCTGCATATCATCATATTCAGCCGGTTGAAATTTCAACATCTGATAAAGATATAGTTGCTGATATTGTTGGACCTGTTTGCGAATCCGGAGATTTTTTTGCTAAAGACAGGACTATTACAGAAACTAAGTCCGGGAAATCCCTGGCGATTATGTCGGCGGGTGCATACAGCATGGTTATGAGTTCAAATTATAATGCAAGAAGAAGACCTGCCGAAGTTATAGTTGACGGTAATAAATTTTCTGTTGTAAGAACCAGGGAAACTTTCGATCATTTGCTGTATGATGAAAAAGTAATTTAAAATTTCTGTCTCCTTTGTTGTCTTTTGTCGTAAAATTATTTTATATGAAACGTAAAAATTTTATTAAAACATTAACCACTGCGTCAGCAATTTCTTTTTTACCCTCTGAAAAGATTCTTTCATACACGTCAGTCAAAGGTGATCAAAAAATTAAACCAGGAAGATTAAAACAAGGTGATACAATTGCTTTAGTTGCACCCGGCAGTTACATCTCGGAAGAAGAGTTAAATAATTCAGTAGAAAATCTCCATTCTCTTGGATTTAAGGTTGTGTATAACGAATCAGTTCTTTATAAAAACGGATACTTTTCAGGCAATGACAAACAACGCGCAGAAGAATTAATAGAAATGTTTTCGAGAAAAGATGTCGATGGGATAATGTGTGTCCGTGGCGGTTACGGTTGTATCCGTATTCTTCCTCTTCTTGATTACGAAATTATTAAAAAGAATTCCAAAGTTTTAATTGGTTACAGCGACGTTACTGCACTCCTTTACGGGATTTATTCAAAAACAGGTTTTATTTGCTTTCATGGTCCCGTGGGGATTTCAACTTTTAATGAATTCACTATAAAATATTTCAAAGATGTTTTAGCTTTTCCTCACAACAGGCTCGAATTAGTTAGTGAACCGGAAGAGAATGGTGAAGAACCTGTTAAGATAAGTAGTGGAAAAGCAGAAGGAGAACTTATTGGCGGGAATTTATCTGTTATAGTTTCTTTGATCGGAACTGAGTACGATATTGATACTGAGGATAAAATAATTTTCCTGGAAGAAACAAGGGAGGAACCATACAGGATTGATAAGATGCTCACTCAAATGATTATGGCAGGTAAGTTCGATAAAGCCGCAGGAATTGCACTCGGCGTTTTTGATAATTGCGAACAGAAAAAAGATAATCCTTCCTTTGAAAGTTCATTCACTCTGATGGAAGTATTGAAAGAGAGGTTATCCGGTTTGGGTATCCCTGTAGTTTATGGATTTTCATTTGGTCACATAAAAAATAAGTTTACTCTCCCGTTCGGTGTTAATGTGGAAGTGAATGCAGACGAGAAAACCTTAACATTACTTGAACCTGCAGTTATTTAATGTGCTCTATTATATTATTATGGAACATCGTAAATGTTCAATTATTGTAAGAAACTATGATCCCGAATTTGTCAATCCTAGTAGAGGATTAACAAAGAAAAAAATATTTCAATAAAAAAAAATACCCCGATACCAACGAAAAATTAAAGCTAAAAAGGAAATAAGTTATTATGCAAAAACAACTCTTGATGATAGTAGTTCTGATTTCATTCTTTTTCCCGGGCTGTCTTACTTTTCACAGGATATCTTATGAATTAAATCTTGAAGGTCAGCTTAACGGTAAAGGCATAATCAGGGTTTACGATATTCGTTCTAATGCAGAAACCGGTGAAGATTTTGAAGAAGATAAAAACACGCTTTTTGATTACATGTATAAAAGTAACAATTTCATTTCGGATATGAGAAATGAAGGGAAAAATATAATATCGAGAAGATTGTATCTTAAAGATGACCTTTTGAACGGCGAAGTGAAAATTACTTTCGATGACATAAGAAAAGTTGAGGGGATCGCATTTGAGGACGGTTTTTATTATATGACCATGGATCTTGAAGATAGTATCTATTCAACAAACGGAGAGATTATTATATCGGATGAATATAAAAGAATTATATGGGATAAAAGCGTGAAAACTATTTTGTTTGAAATAGTTGCAACAGATTACGATGATAACTACCTCGATCTTGCACCTTATTATAAAGAAGAAAATTAATGTATGCTGAATTAGTTTTTCCACTTCCATTCAGGAATACATTTACTTACTCAGTTCCTAAATCGTTAGAGCCTCTTGCAAAACCGGGTGTTCGTGCTGTAGCTCCTTTCGGTAAACGGGTTCTTACCGGATTCATAGTTGCAACTTCATCATCCACGGTTGTTCAGGAAAAAATAAAACCGGTAGATGATATTCTCGATTCAAAACCAATCTTTACAGAAAAGTCTTTTGAGTTTTATAAATGGCTTGCTGATTATTACCTCTCTTCACTTGGGGAAGCATTAAAACTTGCTGTACCTTACGGGCTTGATGTGGAATCGAAAAGAAAGATTTTAAGCGATACCGATTTTGCTTTAAAGCTTCTTGACAAAGAGAATGATAAAAACTCGCTAAAATCAAAAATTCTGAAAGTTCTTTCCGAAAGGGGAGAGATAAACTTTTCGCATCTTCAAAGATTGGTACAGAGAAAAAATATTTATTCGGTATTAAGCAATCTAGAAAAGCAAGGTGCAGTTACTATTCTAAATGAATTAGCCGGCGCAAAAGTTAAAATTAAAAAGTCAAAATTCGTTAAGCTTGCAAAACCTATAGGCGAGATTTATTCACATTTTCCTGAGATAGAAAGAAAATCACCTAAACAAATATCTATCCTGCTTTTTCTTTCAAAGCATAAAGGAGAATCTGTCCCCCTTGGATTTTTGCTTGAGAAAACAGAGTCCCCTAAATCATCTGTTGATGGGCTTGTAAAAAGAGGTCTAACAAAAGTTTTTGAAAAAGAAGTTTCGAGAGATTATGTAGAAGCTTACACTGAGAAGAAAGTAGAATTTCATTTAACTGAAAAGCAGCAGAAAATAATTGATGAAATCACGGTTTCAATCGAAGAGGAAAAATTCAAAGCATTTCTTCTGCACGGAGTTACAGGAAGCGGAAAGACACAGGTTTATATTGAACTGACAAAAAAAGTTCTTCAGCAAAATAAATCGGCATTAATACTTGTTCCTGAAATTTCTTTAACACCCCAGATCACTTCACGTTTCTATAATAATTTCGGGAATGAAGTTTCCGTTCTGCACAGCAGGATGTCTCTTGGTGAAAGATATGATTCGTGGCGAAAAATACTTAACGGAAAATCAAGAGTTGTAATAGGTGCGCGTTCGGCTCTTTTTGCTCCCTTAAATAATATAGGAGTAATTGTTGTCGATGAAGAGCACGATGCAAGCTATAAGCAGTTCGATTCCGTTCCCAAATATAATGCGAGGGACAGTGCAGTTATTCTTGCACAACATCATAAATGCTCTGTTGTTTTAGGCTCTGCAACTCCTTCTATTGAAAGTATGTACAATGCAAAAACAGGGAAGTATGACTTGCTCGAACTTCAGGAGAGAATTGATAATGCAAAGCTTCCGAGGATCCATCTTATCAGTATTTCCAGTCTGCCTGCCGGACAGGCAGGTGAAAGAAAAAAGAAAAAGATGGAACATATCTTCTCAAAATTTCTGCTTGATGAGATTGAAGTAAGGCTTAAGAAAAAAGAAGGAATAATTATTCTTCAGAACAGGAGAGGATTTTCCACACAAATATATTGCGAGGATTGTGGCGAACTTGAAATTTGTGATAATTGTTCCGTTCCCCTGGTTTATCACATTAATCAGAATATTCTCAAATGCCATTACTGCGGGTTTACTAAGGAAGTGCCTAAGGTTTGCCGCAACTGTGGTTCATATTCGCTTAAATATTTTGGAACAGGAACTGAACGGATTGAAGATGAAATTGAATTTTATTTTCCGCAGGCAAAGGTAAAAAGAGTCGATTCCGATTCGATCTCGAAAAAAAGCTCATTGAGTAAAATACTTATGGAATTCGGCAAGGGAGAAGTTGATATTCTTGTAGGAACACAGATGGTTTCCAAGGGATTGGATTTTCCGCGGCTTACTTTAGTAGGAGTTATATCTGCTGAAACAACTTTATGGCTTCCGGATTTCCGTGCAGATGAAAGAACTTTTCAGCTTTTAACACAAGTTTCCGGGAGAGCGGGCAGAAGCAAAGTAGAAGGCGAAGTTGTAATCCAGACTTTTAATGAAAAAAGCTTTACACTTCAAAAAGTTTTGCTGAATGATTACGCAGGTTTTTATGAAAGGGAAATTACAAGCAGGCAGAGAATGGATTATCCGCCTTTCACAAGAATTTGTCTTATTGAAACAAAAGACACTGATAATGACAAAGCGAAAGGTGCTGCAGTTGATTTTCATAAAGAGCTTATCGCTTATAAAAAATATTTGCAGATAACTCCTGTATCTGCGGCGCTTATCGCAAGGTTAAAAGGGCAATACAGGTATCACATTTTAGTTAAGAGCAGTAAAGAGAAAGATCCGGGGGGAGGAATTTTAAGAAAAGCCGTACTGGATTCCTTTATTGAATTTAACCGTAAATCCCACTTTAGAGATGTAAAGCTTATCTTTGATGTTGACCCTCAGAGTGTGATGTGAGGTTAGTTTCGAAGATATTTCAGATCCCTATTATCGAAAGCAGGCATAGTTCCCTCTAAAATATCAACTATTTTTGAATTTATAGTTTCATTTTCAATCGAACCTGATAGGAATGTAACTTTATTCTTATTTTCTTTTTCTATATCCATTACAATAATTTGATCTGCATCGCACACAACAGCTAAATTAGGATTATGAGTAATTATAATGATTTGTCTTCTTTCTTTAACTTTTTTTATGAAATGAACGAGGATATGATAAACGCTTTCATTATCCAAATTTTCTTCAGGTTGATCAATTATTAAAGGTAAATCACTATTATCAAGAATCAAATAAAATATTAATAGCAAAGCTCCACGTTCGCCAGGAGAAAGTTCTTCCAATGTTTTATTTCCCAATTTAAGATTATAAACAGGTTGTAAATAATCAAAACTAAAAATAAAGTCATAAAGTTGATTTAGTGCCACCCCTTTTCGCAGTTGACTATGAATATCAACCTCATCTTTAGTTGATGTTCTATTATCATGGGTAAGTGAATCGAGTAATTTATCTGTAAAGGAGAAGAATCCTTCCGAACTATTAAAATTAGATTTTTCAATAATTTCTATTAGCTTCTTATATCCTTCTTCTTTTCCTAAGAATGTCCCCTTTTTCTGTTGATTTATTTGATTGAAAAAATTATCAGGGAATGTACGTAACTCAAGTGTTACATCAAGGTTAACATCATACCTTTCTTTGAGTTCCTGAAAATCATTAATAAATTTTGTTACGGGTTGGAAAAGTTCCTTTCGTATATCAATTAATGCTGATTTCTTCTCAAACAATTCCACGACTAGTTTTTTTCTTTTCTCTTTTATATTCCTTAATTCAGAAATCAATCCCGTTTTCAAATATTCTGAATGCTTTTCTATATACTTTAATGAGTTTTCGGTATCTTCATCACCCTCTATAATAAGTTTTTTGTCTTCCCAACTTTTTAAATCATCAATATATTTTTGTTGTTCTCTTTCGGGTTTAGCGAGATCGTCCTGGTCATTTCTCAATTGTTCTTGAAGTTTGTCCAACTGATTCACTAAGCTGGAGTCTATTTCACGATCCAATTCGCTATTTATCCCAGATATGGTTGTTTGATTAGAAACTATTAGTTCTGAAATGGGCTTCGTGTCAATTTTATAATTAAAAATACTATTTAATGAGAGTCCGTATTTGCGAAGAATTTGAACAAAGTCATTTTGATCATCAGTTATCCTTTTTAATTGGTTATCTATGTTATCATAAAATTTTAATGCTCTATTTAATTCTTCATCTTTTAATGTTACTAAAGTGAGATTTTTTTTCTTTTCTTTTATGACGTCTTCTAATGTTTTTATTTCATCCCTTAATTCTGTAAGTCGTTTAGTTAGTTCTGAATTATCGAGTTCATCTTTTTCCGACTCAGGTTTTTTAGGTTTAGAATTTATATGTGCTTCTAATTCTTCTTTTTTTAATTTTATTTTGTCATTGATAGAAGCCTTATATTCTTTTGTGTTCTTTCGTTCAAGTTCAACAATTTCACTATTTATTTGCGTTAATTCATTTTTAATTTGAATTATTTCTTCGTTGACTAAGCTAGATTTGTAATTTATTAGTTCATCAAGTGAGTTTTTATCGAATTTCTTTTCTGTGGGCGTGTGTGCATAAATAATATCTTTTATTTCATTTTCAAATTCTTCACTTTCAACATTAGCACACAATTTTTCAAAAAAATTCTGCGGAATATATTTCACCCTTTCGGTAAGATTAAGATCAGAGTCTTCATTTAGACCTTTTGTGATGGAGTTATTATCTTCCCAAGTGAGTGAGGCCTCAAATTTTTCCGACAAATTAAATGGTTTTGGCTTTCTAAATTTGGTATTATTCAGAAAAGAAAAATTCACTGGTTCTTGATGAGTATTCCCGCATATACTAAGGATTTCGCTTATTGCACTTTTACCACTTCCTTTCTTTCCAATTATTGCTACTAATCCTCCATTAAATTTTATCTCTGTATTATCAAACCAAATATCGTCAAGAATAATGTTTTGCTTTTTAGTTATTAATATAGATTTGACAAATTTTGTTTTATTCTCTCTGATTCTAGTGATTAAATTGGGTTCTTCACCAATGTAAACTCTATCTGGTTCAACTATGATTTGCTTAAGTCCATTAAAAGTTGGATCAGCTTTAATCCAACAATATTTATTTGATGGTTGAGAATCCTTGTTTTGCAAATGTCCCAAAGGATAATCAATTTTATGTGTATCAGAACCCTTTATACAAGGCTTAGGATTGTCAAACCATTTTTGATATTGTTCTTTAGCAAATTTTTTGTTGTCCCAACGAAAGAACTCAATTTGTTTTTGGGATGAAGAACCAATGATTTGTGCCTTATTGATTAACGATAATTTAAAGAAGTTATCATCTGGATCAATACCATCTATCCCGCCATATTCATCATAAGGAAGCCAAATCAACGCATGTTCATTATATAATCCAAGACTTTTTAAACTCTTAATCACATTGTCATAATTAAAACTTGCTTTAGTTTTATCATTCAACGCACCTAATTGGATTTCATCGCCTTTTTCGTCATAACATTCAATAGAGTTTAACCAGTTCTTAATTTTTTCGAAATCATTAGGTTCGTTATTAAAAATAATATGAAAGTTTATTTTAACACCCGCTTTTGTTGGATCTATATTCTTTCTGTTTGCAACAATATTGTGCATTCTAAATTCAACAACAGGAAAAATTAATTTATTGGGTATATCCCCTAGCTTAACAACTTCTTCATATCCACTTAAAGTGCAATAGTCATTAATACCAATAACTGATGCAATACTTTGCTCTGCATTTTTTATAAAATCCTGATAGGCACCACCATAAGTAGCAGGGGAATGAACGTGCAAGTCCCATATGCGCCAGAGAGAACCTTTTTCTGAATTTTTCATACATTAAAAATATTAAAACATTTAATAAAAATATTGAATCTAATTGTTATAGTCGCCAAGTATAATGATTTCAATCAGTCCCTGCACTTTTTCCTAGCAATGTTTGAAAAATACTTAAATCAACGCCCGCTAGAACACTAAATCTTAAGTCTATTGGACCATTTCCACTTAAAGGTAGGTCTACTTTTCCTCTCAGGAAAATCTGAAAGTAGTTCCCACCTATTTCTGGTATTTCTAGTTGTATGTCAGTAAATATTCTCCATTGATCAATTTCCCAATATCTATCCATTGCAATACCTGCTCGCCATTCTCCTCTTATTTTTGACATTTCATCAGCAGGTCTTGACTGGTTATATTTTAAAATAAACACACGTCCTCCCAACATAATTTTCCATCTAATGGAAAGTGGTATGGTATCAGTTAGAGGTATTGTTTTGAATCCAACTCCAACAAAAAAAGAACGTGAAGGAATTTCCCATGGTTTAACATAAGGATGAAATTCATATCCATATTCCCCTTCAACGATTGGAGAACTATCTGTGGTGCTATCTCCAAGATTAGTGTGTGAATAACGGAGGTTGGCGAATCCCGTATACATTTCAGACCATCTTGAAGACTCCGTAATACTGAATTCTACTTTTCCTGGTCCTGGGAAATCAATCCCTGTCGAAGGGAAAACTATTCCAGCATCAATTGCCAACTGGTGTGTCTCTAATGCAGCTAAAATTAATTTCCCATTTTTCCGTTCATCAGATGCCCCCTCACTTAGACAATTATAATTTAGGACTACCTTGCCATCACTTTTGATTAAGTCGAAATTGCTTAAATCAACTATGATTGGATATCCTTCAGGAGTTGCATACACTTTGAATCGCTTAAATAAAGTCGAGTTATTTTTTAGATCATCATCAGTAGGGTATATTGAAATTAGGAATGAATCAGATGGGGTAGATTTAGTTAGCAACTCAACAACTTTACTGTTATGCCACTGGAAAATGAATTGTGGTGCCGAGTTTCTTGACTGTGCCATTGATTTGTTTGGGCTCAATACCAGTAAATGTATGATAATAAAATGAAGAATCGTTGTAATATTAATAGAAATCTTCATAACACTACCTCCCTATAAAATTTAAAAATGTTTTGTATCTCTTATGAATTCATTGATATGGAAAAACACACCAACACTGTTATGGAAAGGTTAGTCAAATCTTTGGGAAGTTAAATCTTCACTGAGAGCGAATATAACACACAAGATTTTTCTCAAAATTTTATTTAAATGTGTTTTTACTCAAACCAAATAGTTGTTTAAAACCCATAATTAAACCCTATTGCATAAACATCATCGGTTCGTAAGTCATAGGGGAGACTGCCTGTTGTATAACTGACAAATAATCCATTCTCCTGTTTTAATTCTACAGCAAAGTAAAATGAATCATTTAAACCAAGATTTTTAATTACAGAACTTGCATTAAACTCTTTAAAGTATCTTAAATCGGCACTGACAAATAAACTCCCTCCAAAAGAATTACTAACTAAAGTTTTAAATGCTCCTTCAAATCCTAAGCGTGGATATTTTTTTGTTTCATTCAGACTCTTTCGTAAAGGATCTGATGAAGGATCAACATAACTTATGTTAAATAAAAAGGTTGGAAGAGAAGAACCAACAGGATATATATTATCATCGGTTCCAGTCAGCCATCTTGTAATAGCAAAGGGCCAGTCAAGAATATTTAATTGAGCCAAAGTTGAGTTTCTGTTCCATGCTTTTATATCAACTCCGAGACTTGCGCCATACGCGTAATTCTTCATTGAAAAATCCTGGTTCGATTCCAGGTTAGCCTGAAGTGAAAAATCAAAAAATATTTGAGTTGTTAAATGTTGGGTGACAAGTTTTAAATAGTTTTTCCAGAGAGGACTATTATTGAGAGAATCTATGTCATTAATTTCACTTAATTTTTTTTCAATTTTTGTCTTAGAGTCGCTCAATTCATTTGTCATTTCAACTGCCCCACCATTCGAATTAAAATAGCTTATTGATATTCCGCTTTTTAAAAAATCATTCGGGTTATACCGTTTTACAAAAACTACATTCCCGTTAGTATGCATAGAAAAGTTCAGACCTGATGCTGAAGCTGCAGACGAATCCATATAGCTGGTTTTTATTGCTTTCTGATATGAATAAGCTAAGCCGATAGCCGACGCGCTATCATACTGAAATGTTTTGAATTTAATATCGAGATCTTTTAAGAAATTGTTTTGTTTTACCTTTTCAAAAGTTTCCTTTAATACCAGGTTTAATGTTTGAGGATCATTCAGCACTTCCTTAAAAATGTTCTGAAGTTCATCTTCAATTGAAGAATCACCGATGAAAGATTTAAAGTCATTTGCAATTTCAGATAAGGAAAGGGTTTCCTGCGGGTAAATATTAAAAGATAAAACTGTTAGCAGAACAATAAAAAGTATGTTATAATAACGCGTCATCATCACTCTCCCCCCTGAATTTATAATTATCATCTACAATGAAAGCCAAATCGGCAATTGTATTATCTTCATTTGTCATAATGGTGTGCATATTTTCTGTAGCCAGTTCCAGATTACTTCCAGACTCGTATGTTGCCTTATCGTGAAGCCGGAACATGTTATCCAACTGAATACAAATAGTTTTAGCAGCAATTGATCTTAATTCAGAACTTGCTGATTGATTCCAGAAAGTCAGCTGGTTCATTTTTAGACTACCGGCATCTTTGAAAACTTTGTCATACTGGTTAAGCACTTTTAAATGAATCCACGTTTTAAGGCAGGCAAGATTATTATTGTTCCACTCAGGCATAAGAAACTCCTTTCAAATTTTAATTTCTAAAACTTGATTCCCCTCGCCCCACCAACTCATCAGGCAAACATCAAAAAGCCCCACAGAAGGAAAAATGAAACAGAAATTAATCGCTCTATAAAATCACTTTCAATCATCAAAAAGAAAATTCCGCCCAGACCATACCATGATCCGATGCACTATCGGTATAAGTTTTAACTGTGGGAAAAGCCTTTATGGTATTATTGCTGTATTCTTCTATCTTAAAGATGCCTTTTCGCTCTACACCGGAATTTGCAAGAATATTGTGAAGAGGCTTTGACACAAGAAGATAATCGATCTGCTCATTTTTTTTATAATGATATGACCAACGGTCTGCCTTGTTCGGGTATTTAGCTTCCAGCACATCATAAAGGTTACTTACTGACATAAGCGGGGCAAGAGGGGCACTGTCAGGCGTATCGTTTAAATCCCCGGCAACTACGACCATTTCATTTTTCAAATTGTAGTTTTGCAATATTTCTGCAACTTTCTCAGACTGAGCTAAGCGTTTATTATTTGAAGCAGATTGTACACCATATCCTTTTGATTTAAAATGATTTACTAAAACCCATATTGTACCGTAGGGACTTTCTATTTCCAACTCCAGGCAATCCCGCGAGAAAATTAATTTATTGCTTTTCTTATCATCAATATGACTGATTATTTTTTTAATACGATAACGGCTTGCAAGTGCCACATCAATTCCCCGGGTGTCGTTTCCATCAATAAGCATGAGATGCGAGTATTTTTCAAAGTTGCCGGTACTGCTTAACCGATCAGCAAAAAAATGTTTTAAAACAGGTCTGCTTTCTACTTCTATTAAACAGCAAATATCTGCATTTACCGAACGTATAACTTTGGCTGTATTTTTCCTGGCATCCTCGGTGAATTTTTCCGGTTTAAAACTTATGAACCCATCCCAATCGTTTCTGCCATTTACAACAACTTTTTTCTTTGAACGATCAAAGAGTTTTTCTCTTGTCTCGACAACGGTTATGTATTCTTTTAATTCTTTATATAATTTTAATATTGCAGGTTTATCATATGTCGTCTTAGCGAGTTCTTCCTGTAATTCTGATATTTTAACCAGTTTTTTATCCCCGGTTATATTATTGTGAAAATTCAGAACCTTAGCTCTTTCAAAAAGGTTTTCTACATTGAACGTAGCAATACGCAGGGTTGGCATTTTTCTATTCTCCTTTAAATAATATTAAAAGAATTCTATTCATCTGAATTTCTGACCCCATCAACTCATCAGGCAATCATCGGATAGCCCCCGGAATAGTAAAAATGTACAATACTTGGTCGCCGGAAAAAAATTATTTTAGTAACATCTGGAAAGGAAATGACACCCGCATAGAAAATAGCTTCTGGAAAATTCAGTGTCAATAGTTAACACAAATTTAATTTTGCGTTCCAGATGCCGGATGCCAGATTCCCGATACCAGATATTTGATAAGTGTTCTTTCAATCTTTAAAACCCAATGGTGGATCCCAATTTTGTTTAGCTATTCCCGGGGCTGGTCTTCCCCAGGTATTTCCTCTCGGATCATCTTTGTCTTTGAAGAACCTTACGATTAGACGGTGCAGCATATTCATATTGGGAAGCATCCCGTGGAAGCCGGCAATTTTAGTTAATGCTTTATCCTGAATTTCCCAATAACCGAAATCGTCGGGGGAAACACATACAAGGTTCTCTTCTTTCAGGAATTTTGGAATTGCTCCTTCGAACGGTACCGTACCATCACCTGTTTGCCTTCTTTCAATCTCATCAATTGAGTTCCATTTATTCATCCTGTCATCAGAGCTAAGTTCAAAATTTGGTGATTTCCCTATTTTCGATATTTTCAGTTTAACCCTGGTTTCAGAATCTACACCTACAACGGCAAGCCATCTATCTTTATTTAACCCGGCATTTTTTAATTCGAAACCATCTGTTTTTTGTCTATGCTCATTAGCCTGATTAAGCATTGCAGTTAATAATTTCCTCGCTTCATCCTTCCTGCTGCTTTGTGCAGGAAGCCCTTTTAACCTGATGAACTCTTCAAGAGATTGGTAAACACCTGTCTGCCATATTTCGGGGTTAAAGAATGATACAGGCAAATCAGTATCCGTTGTTATACCATTTTTGAAACTTGGCAAAAGATAATATAGACCGGGTGTAATCCTTGCCGCTTCTCTTTCTCTTGAGCTTGGTGGGGAGGTGCCGAGGTTTGCAGTTCCCGTTATAATTTTTATTACTGCTTCGAAAGAACCCTGGAAGGGAGTTGCAAGAGTTACAACTTTATTAACAGGAGATTTTTTCCCTTTACTTTTCAGGTAACCTGTTATAATCAATCCTCCCATTGAATGCCCGACTAAATTTACTTTTGTGTCATCAGCATACTTTTCTTTATTGTAGTGTTTAAGAAGCTTTGTCCTGTCAATTACTTCAGTAATAAAGTCATCAAGCTGTTTTTGAATAAATTCCAGCGGCATTCTCCAGTCATATGGAAATGGATAAACAGGGACAGGCAGGTCTTCTTTATCCTTTAAATTATAGCGAAGTTCATTTATAAGCTCATTGTAAGCAATTTCAAAAAGTTTACCCGCTCTTACTCTTGCAGGTTCAAGAGCTTCGTATCTTAAATCGTCCGGGTGTAATGCAATTCTCTCATAATCTTTTTTCAAAGCAGACCAGATGGTTTCAGGATCAATAAGATATTCATCCTGAAGATTTGATGCGGTTATTCCCGGAACGATAATTACAGGATAGGTTAGTTTCATATTAATACCCGTTGATTTGTTTTAAAATCGTATGTCAAAAAAATATCGGCTGATTATATATCATAACTAGCCAATGTTAAACCTAAAGTTTCTGCCGTGATAGGACCGACAATACAATCTGCATACTCTTCACCTAGTTTATCAACCTGTAATTTTTTAACAGCATATAGAGTATTTTTTCCAAAATCACCGTCAGCGTCACCCTGTAAATAATTTCCTGCCAATAATTTTTTTTGCATATCCTTAACTAACTCGCCTGTAGAACCAAAACGCATTTTAGCTATTATCTTTTTACCATTATTGTTTGAAACCTGGTAAACTTCTTTTGAGTTAAAGAGAGCATAAGGGAATGTTGACTGGTTAGCTTTGTAACCGTTATCCTTAAAAACTTTCCACGGACCTAAATTATCTGTCAGGTTAGGTTTTGAATCGCATTTAGGGATTCCCATAATTACCTGGCATCCTGCGCTTGAATAATTTGTTTCCAGGCTTTGAGTCCATCCGCAATGAATATTATCAGAACAGTTAAACGATACTTCAATCGTATCAAAGTTATCGTATGTTACATTATTTCTTGTCCTTCTTATAGCAAGCGGTTGCCCGTATTGTTTGAAAGCCTGATGCCAGTTCCCCTTTTTTGCAGGACTGTGTACACCTTTTACATATTTTTTATAGTAACCGGCGGTTAAGCAGTTAGAAGGTTTATTAGGGTTAGTAACAAAAACTTTTATATTATTTATATGCGGAATTGTGCTGGCAGGAAAAGCTGCAATGAGTTCTTCTTTGTACTTCCACTGAAGTATTGTGCATCTCAGGTTTGTATAATTCAAATCAATTAAATAAAGCTCAACAGATTTTTGAAAATCCTGGTTATTGGTTTCTACCGGAAGACAGCCGCGAACACCTATAAAAATTAATTCTTTATCATCAGGAATTGCATACTGATTTATCCTGAAAAGATCTGCAAGCACTTTATTATTAACAATGAATTGTGACATGACTCCTCCTTTATTGAATTTTATCTGTCATGTAATTCACCGTCGTTTGTATCAGTATTAAGATTAGCATTACCTGATTTTTCTTTAGGTGCATTTTCAGGAATCTTTAATCCAAGATAAGCACCTGAGCTTATTCCCATTAGTATTAAAAGCTGGTCGGTTATAATTTTCCCATCCGGCAATGTTCTATGAGTAGTTACATAAGCTATATAAATAATTCCTACGACAACTGTCCAGATAACATTCTGAAAGCGGTGAATACTTACACCATTTTTATCTGAGAGAATATCAATAAGAAATCCACCCGAAGGTTGGTTCTGGTGTCTTGAATCTTGTTGCTGGCTTGAATCGATAGTTGTTGCTAAAGCCGCTGTCCCAATACTGACACCTAGTAAAATCAAATTAACGTTGTCAATAGCGGGTACATTAAATTCATTAGTAATCAAAAGATAAAAAAATGAAGCAACAATGATTATTGTCCAGAATGCTAATTGTGTACGGCTTAGACTGAAAGGCGCCCGTGCCTTTTTAATTTTTTTCTTCTCAGCTAATTGATTGAAAGCATTTTCATCGGATATCGTATCCCTTAGTATCTCAGACTCTTTTACTAAGAAAAAAAATATTAAGGTGAGTATTAAAAGAACCAGTAAATACAATCCGTCCATTTATGCCTCCATGTTTGGTTTGATTATAAATAGCTCAGTTCATTTTCTTTTATCCAGGTGCAACAATCCTGTTTTATCAAGCAGCACCCTTAATTCATCTTCAACGCCGACAGCCTTTGCATTCCGGGATATATTATTCTTTAGGGCTTCTTTACTATTTGGCTCAGGAAATTCGGAAATCTGGTAAGTCAGCAGTTTTGTCATCTTTAAATATTTTTGTTTCTGATTCCAGATGAATGCTGTAATCGCCAATGCAATTGCTCCCATCAGTATTAATAACCACGTGGCATTCTTTTCTATAAAACTGAGATTGTCTCTGAGTAAAGGATTAACATCCGTTTTAAACCTGCCGGCAAATGTTATCATCATTGAATCTACAATAGCTTTTATCAAATCGTTTGATCTTGCTCCAAGCAACGTGTCTCTGACTTCAGCTAATTTTTGAATTGTCGAATCGTTGAGAAATTGCGGTCCTAACCGGGAAACAGTTTCATTTAAATAATTTTGGAGATAATTATCTAAGAGCGAATTCCTGAGATAAAGAAGCCTGCTTACAGTTGTATCGCCGGTTAGTTCATCACGTAATTCACCGAGCTGATATTTTGTAGATTCGCCCAGCAGGGAATCGAGCAGATTTCGTAACTGTTCATTTGTTGTGATTCCCAATCTTATAATCATCGAATCCAGTTCCTGCTGAAACTCTTCTTCGGTCAGACTTTCTCTCATTCCCTTAACCAGATCGTATCCTATCGTATCAGCCTCGACGCCGACAGGCTCGATAACTCCTTCGCCAAAATTACTTCCCAGGTCCTTGAATAATCCGCATCCATTAATAATTATTATCAACAACATAAATGCAAATAAAAACAGTTTCTTCACGGCGCTGTCCTTTCTTTATTTTCTCTGGACTAACACCTGCACTTCCGGTCTTCCTGCATCGTCGTTCCATCTTTGAAGCAATCCTTCATTAGCTGGAATCAAATTTCCATTTTTATCTCTTATAAGATGAAGGAAAGTGTATGTTTTATCTTCACGAACATCAGCTGTTGAAGTTTCTATAACAGGAATCCATGTGCCTGTGTTGTAAAATCTTTGCCTGTCATTGAAGAGGTATTCTCCGGGGTTGTGTGTATGTCCCATTGTCATAATTTTATAATCGGTTCCTTTAAATCTTTCCTTTGCGTACTTATCCAGGCTTGATGGTTCGGTTAACTGGAACCATGAAACAATTCTTGCAAGCAGGTATGAAAAAAACAGCAGGATTAAACTTTTTACTTGTTGAAATATTATTGCGGTTATTCCTCCAGTTTCCTCAATTTTAGAAATGTCTCCCTGAATTATTTTTATTAATGTTGGATTAAAATAAATAAACAGTCCAACAGGGATTATAATTGCAATCACAAACCAGAAGACTTTATGGAACATAAAACGCATATACCTGAAATTTGTAAACAGTATTCTTATAAGAAGAGGGATGTGATGAAAAAGAACTTTGATACCAAGCGGAAAATTTTCTTTTAACAGCATTGGCAGTACATTTCCTGAAGGACGCACATTATCGAGGAACGGATAGAATAATTCTATCCTGTTTAAAAGATACCTGTTAAAAAAGGAACCGAAGGGAATATTAATCTGCCCTGAATTATTAAGTACCGGGTCTTCAAGCACCATGCAGAACTTATCATACCTGTGACCGTGTTCTACATAAAAGACTTTGTCTATCTCGACCGAATCATCTATGAATCTGATATTAGGAAGAACAGTTTTAGTAAGAATATCTTCAATGTCATTATTTCCATTTTCATCTAAGACTTCTTCAGCGATAATTAATCTCAGGTAATTTCTAACAGCAGACCAGTAAAGCTCCAGGTCATGGTTGCCTTTCAGAATAATAATTTTGTTTCCTTTTTTTATCCATTGACCTAAAGCTTTAAAGAAAGCCGGGTGACCGTTCCTGATTTTTATTAATTTATAAATGGTTTTATAGTTATCTGTTCCAAGCCCATATTTCTTCTCTCTTTTGGAAATACTCTTTTCAAGTTCTTTCCTTGTTTTCTTAATCCCGATTTTATCAAGCTCATTCATCCATTCATTGTATTCATCATTTACGACTTCTTCGGGAGGCTCGATATTTTTTAGAATTTGTCCTTTAAGAAAATACTTTAATTTTTTTGTGGGACGAACTTTTTTCTCCTTGCCCGGGAATTCCGTAACTCTCAGGAAATCAAAAATATCTCCATTAATGATAAGAATAGCCTCGCCTGCTTTTTTCGCAGCATATTCAAGAAACCTGAGGAAAGAATCGTCAGCAAAAAAGTTTTCGGTTCCTTTGTAAACCCCGATATTATTTCTACCCGAGGCAATGTGCAAATCACTTACAACAAAAATTTCTTCACCATTTGTATTATACTTTACGGGCTTTGTTCTTACAGGCTTAGATTGACTGAACAATGAAGTTCTTTCTTCCCTGTAAGTATCATCTTCTTTGATGTACTTTGGGGCTTTCCCGTTCTCTTCGCAATGGAGAAGGAGTTCAGCAATGCCGTTTTTTTCTTGTTCCATAGTTACTCTAATATTTTTATTGCATCTATTAATTGATGAAAATAATCCGGGTTCATTACAAAATCTTCATGTCCCTGTCCCATCCATTCCGTATAATATTTTTCTTTGCTGCCGAGTTTATGAAACATCACTTTTTTTGTTTCAACAGGGTCAGCCATAGTATCGTATTCCATTGTTACAACAGAAATTGGCAATTTTATTTTGGGATAGTTTTCGGAGTAATTGACCTTGTAATTGAGCGACATCATTTTTTCATACAATATTGCCCGCTGGTATTGAGCAAGTATTCCCCAGTAAGTTGCCTGCATCGTTTTGTAAAAAAGATATATTCTCGATTTTTTAGAAACATTGGGAATATGGTATAAGAACGACCATGCGCCAACCAGGGAGACAGAATTTAAAATAATTGTTAGCGGGAAAAGCAGAATTCTCAGGAAAGAATTTTTAATCATTGCTTGTCTAAGAGAAACGGGAATGGGAACCGGCAACCTCTTAAATACTTTTAAGAGTTTTAAAATTCTTGAAGAACTGATTATCCTTATTCTGAAACAGAAAATTTTAAGAACAATTCCATTCTGTACAAAATACTGAAGCGAAGAGAATTTGCTGAATGTGAAATCAAGATAGCTGCCCAGAGTTACCAAAGCTTTAAGAGATTGCTGTCTTTTTCCAGATTCTTCATCCGATAAAAAAACAGTTCCATCTTTTGTTTTACAGGCTCCCATCATACTCATTAAAGCAGTGTTGCCGCCCTGACTGTGTCCGATATAAACAGGTTTCATCTTTGTTTTTTCAGTTACGAAATCAATCACAATGGGAATATCAATTGCAGCAAAGTCATCCATGCTTGCTGCATAATGTTTACCGGTAGAGCCACCATTTCCACGGGAATCAATTATCCAGATATCATAACCAAAAGAATAAATATATTCGGCAATGCTTCCTTTCCCGTGCATTAAATCATAGAAAATTCCGTTCTGATAAAATCCTTCCCACAAAATCAACGGCTGTTTTTCTTCATTAATTAATCTTACCGCTCTTAAAGTAAACGGCTTACCATCAAAAGTCTTTGCCTGTATATCGAAGCGTTCTCTTGGTGCCAGCTTCATAAAGTTCATTTAAATATTTTCGGAAATTTTATCGGCAGCATAATTAGCTAATCCCATTATACTAAGCTGGGGATTAACCATTACTCCTGTTGGAAAAATGCTCGCATCGCAAACGTATAGATTGTCAAATCCATGAACTCTGAAATTTGTATCGACGGCTCCAATCTCTTTAATATCTGATAAAGGATTTCCTCCCTGGGGATGAGCAGAGCTGAGGCTTATATCCTGCGGTACTTTTATCATGTTGTCTATCTTTGATAAGTCAGAATCGGATTTTATAACCATATCATCATAGGAAGAAGGAAGAACGCAATCTGCGCCTGCGGATAGAAAAACTCTGCATAATGTTTTCATACCTTCTTTCAATTTTTTGAAATCGGAAGGCGTCATGTCATAATCAATGCTGGTATTGCCGAATAAAGAAAGTTTTACTTTGCCGTTTGGCTCACTTCCAACTACAGGTGCAGCCGTTGCATACCGGGTATACTTGTTCATCCTTTCATTTAGCTGTTCAAACCAGCCCTGCATAATTAATGCAGAAGCTCCCGGTGGATTAAATGTTGTTTCAACTAAATAGCCGCTGCCTTTAATGTAGCAACACATCTGAACTCCATCGAAAGAATTTATTACACCGGGAAACTCAGCCATCATTGGTGTTGTGATATTGAAGGATAACCTTGTTCCGATGTTTCTCTTAATCCCGCTCCTTAAGAGAATTCCGCTTGAAGCAATAGCACCAGCGGCAATTACAATCTGTTTAGCAGAAACATTGAAAGTGACTCCGGTTGATGTTTTACATTTTATTTCGTTAGTGTTTCTTCCGTTTGTAAATATTTTTACGACACCTGCATCTGCAATTATTTCCGTTCCTTCTTTTTGTGCAAGAGGCAGATAATTAAGAAGCATAGAGAGTTTCCTATTGTATTTACATCCAATGTTGCAGTATCCGCTTCCGCCGCATTCGCCAAAATTTGTAACAAACCATTCGGGGTTTAATCCAAGTTTCTCAGCTCCTTTATAAAACCTGTTCGCTCCTTCGTTTGTTTTTGTACGATTGAGCGGGACAGCACCAATAATTTTTTCAACAGTAGTAAAATAATTTTCAAGTTTAGTTACATCTATTTTGGCACCGATCTTTTCCCACTCATCAAGAACAGGATGCGGAGTTCTGAAACATATTCCATTATTAACGGTAGTTGACCCCCCGACACAAATTCCCTGCAACACAGCGAGGTCAAAGTCCTGGGTCATTTCCAGTGCCCCGTCTTTATAAAGTGTACCGATCATTTCAGATTCGAGGTTTGTAAAATCATTTTGTGGGATATAGTATTTTCCCTTTTCGAGGATGGTAACTTTTTTGCCTGTATTCTTAGCAAGATTATAAGCAGCAACAGCACCTGCAGCGCCGCTTCCAATCACACATATATCCGTATCAATTTTTTTTGGTTCTCTTATATAAGTAACATTAAGTGGTTCCGGTTCAGGTATCTTCGGCATCTTTTTAAATCTTTCCCTATCTTCAAACATCAAGTAGCCTGTTGATTTAAAGCTCGGCTTGCTTCCATAATAAATAAAGTAAACAAGCTGCTTTGCGCTTCGCATCAAAGTAAGGAGAGTGCCGCTCGCTTTGTAAAATCTTTTCTTAATAAATTTTTTCCTGTCTTCGACGCCCATCCATGTAAGAGGAACATTCAAAAAAATCAGGGGGACATATTGAATTACAAAGTAAACAAGCTTAACGGA
>Ga0154475_1111_pt1 | contig 25048 bp, 19 predicted proteins | sample RifGroC2_FD_115954 | JGI IMG/M metagenome (GOLD analysis project Ga0154475, IMG submission 115954) | Ignavibacteria bacterium GWC2_36_12 | reverse complement strand
TCCAAGCTTTTCAAATGTGCTGATTAATTCAGGATCAACTTCTTTAGCTTCTTCAAGACTACCGAATTCTCTTTTCTTTTTGGGAGCTGAATAATATGAAATATCCTGGTAATCAATAGGATTATATTTAACGTTTGACCAATGCGGCTCTTTCATTTTCAGCCAGTGCCTGTAAGCTTTCAATCTCCAATCAAGCATCCATTCGGGCTCACCTTTTATAGCTGAAAGCTTGCTTATAATATCTTCATTCAAGCCTTTCGGAAGGCTTTCTGATTCAATTTCCGTAACGAATCCGTATTTGTATTCCTTGTTGGCTATTTCTTCAATTGTCCTAACTTCAGTTGTGCTCATTAGTTCTCTCGTGTGTTCAATTTTATTTATTTTCTTACTTAAAACTATGGAATCTGTACAAAATAGTCAAGATTAAAAATTATGAAATATGTTGAAATATGTTAATAAGGCTAAATTCCCTTAATTGTGTCAAATTGTTTTTCAGGGATAATTGAGTTAATTTTGATTTAACTAATCACTAAATCTGGATATGTGAAATAATTTGGAAGAACAGGAAAAGCAGGATAAACCAGGCTCTGAGGTACAGAAAAATGAACAGGAAGGGAAAGGTTCGTCACAATACAGGGGTAATCAAAGAAGAAGATTCTACAACAGGAATAGAAGATATTATTCCCCGCGTTATTCTCAGCAAAATAGAGATAGAATAAAATTCAATAAAGTTTCTATTGTTATCCCGCTGTTAAATGAGGAGGAATCCATCAATCTGTTGGCTAATGAAATAAGAAAAGTATTGAAGCAAACAGATTTAAGCTATGAAGTTATTTTTATTGATGATGGAAGCACCGACAATTCTCTGAAAGTGGTGAAAGAGATTTGCAGAACAGATAAGAGATTTAAATTTCTAAGTTTAAGAAAGAATTACGGGAAATCGGCTGCGCTTCAGGTTGGTTTTTTGCAGACTACCGGGGATGCTGTAATTACTATGGATGCTGATTTACAGGATGACCCCTCGGAGATTCCTAATCTTTTAAAAAAGCTTGGAGAAGAATTTGATCTTGTCTCGGGTTGGAAGAAAATCCGGCACGATCCCTTTGTAAAAAAATACTCTTCTAAGTTTTTCAATTTTGTTACAAGGATAATCAGCAAAGTTAAGATCCATGATTTTAACTGCGGACTAAAAGCTTATAGAAAAGAAGTAATTCAGGATATACAAGTATATGGAGAATTACACAGGTATATTCCTCTCTTAGCTCATTGGAAAGGTTATAAAGTTACTGAGATAGTTGTTAAACATCATCCCCGCCGTTATGGTAAAACCAAGTTTGGAATCTCGCGATTCTTTAAAGGATTTCTTGATTTAATCACCGTTGTTTTTACAACTCGTTATATCAGGCGTCCTCTGCATTTGTTCGGATTTTTAGGCGCGATTGCTTTTCTTGCAGGTATTGTCGTTAATGGATATTTATCTTATCTCTGGGTTACAGGCGGATACTTAAGCAACAGACCAATGCTGTTCCTCGGTATTCTTTTAATTATTGTTGGTGTCCAGTTCTTCTCAGTTGGACTTCTTGGGGAAATGTTTGTGCATAATACAAGAAGTGAAAGAGAATATATAATTAAAGAGAGAGGCTAGTTTAAGTTCAAGTGCAAGATCAAGTTGAGGAATGTCAAAAGTCAAAAGTCAAAGGTCGGAAGTCAGTAGCCAGGAGTCAGAAGTCATATTCCTAAAATCCAAAAGAATTCATAGTAGATTCCATCATCCATCATCCATCTTCCATTTTTAAAATGTACTACGATCCTGTAAAAGATGTTTTTGCCTCAGGACTCAAAAGATTTCCATTTTTGCGTATTCTTTTTTATAAAATGCTCGATCTTTTCTTTTTAAGAGCCTGGTATGTTAAAAGAGAATTAAAAAGAATAAGGAAAAATTTTAACCGGAAGAATGTTGATATTTTTGATGCGGGAACAGGATACGGGCAGTATACATACTTTATGTCGAAAAAACTTCTGCCGAATAAAATCTTTGCTGTTGATGTTAAAGAAAACTGGATAAGAGATAACAAGGAGTTCTTTAAGAAAAAAAATATTGATAATGTAACTTTTGGCATCGAAGATCTTACCGATATAAATCATAAAGAAGAATTTAATCTTATTGTTTGTGTTGATGTTATGGAACACATCGAAGATGATATTACGGTTTTCAAAAATTTTTATAACTCACTAAAGCAGGGAGGTTATCTTTTAGTTAATACTCCTTCTGCATTTGGCGGAAGTGATGTTCACGGGGATGAAGAAGAAAGCTTTGTAGGTGAGCATGCAAGAACAGGCTATTCTGACAATGATCTTAAAACAAAACTCGCTTCAGTTGGTTTTAAGGATTTTTATCATAAATATAGCTATGGGTTTTGGGGAGATAAAGCATGGAGACTTGGAATAAAATTTCCTATGCTTCTTCTTAATATTTCGAAAATATTTTTCTTAGTTTTGCCGGTATACTTTATTATTACTTTCCCTTTTACATTTGTAATGATGTTTTTGGATTATAATTCAGATAATGAAGTTGGAACAGGTATAACATTCGTTGCAAAGAAATAAAAAATAACAATCCGGAATTTAATGGGCAAAATAAAAAAGAACATAAAATCATCTTCAGTCGTTAAGGGAAATTTTTTTACGAAATTTTCTCTGGATGATTATATCCCTCAAAAATTTCAGGTTATTGCCCTGATTGGGATAATTGTAATTCTCTTTCTACTTTTTTTTAACCCGCTTTATTTTGGCGGGAAAACATTTCAAACCGGCGATATCGTTCAGATTGAAGCAGCAAAAAAATATACAGAACAACAAAGAGATGGTTATTCTCTCTGGATGCCTTATATTTTTTGCGGTATGCCCGCCTATGCTGTGGGAACAGAACCCAAATGGTTTAACGTTATTTACGATGTTCAATATTTTGTCCGGGAAGTTATTATTAAAAAGCTTCTTAGTGTTGATCATGCCAAATGGAGCATTTACCTGGTTTTGCTTTCCATTACATCCTTCTTTTTTATGAGGCATTTAACCAAAAATAATTTAGTAAGTTTTTTCACTGCGGTCTCAACCGGATTTTGTACGGGACTGGTTGTATTTCTGTATATCGGTCACGTGACCAAACTATTGGAATTATTTATTTACCCGGCTATCTTTTTACTATTGTTCAGGATGCAAAATAAAATCAGTTTATTAGATTTTATTTTGCTGATAATTTCTTTACATCTTGCAATGCAGGGATTTCATGCCCAGATAATATTTTATATCCTGTTTGCCGTAGCTGTTTACTATATATATTTCTTTTTAAGATCTCTGATTAAAAAAGAAAATGAGATCCGGAAAAATATTTTAAAATCTGCAGTTGTATTTATTGCTTCTGCAATTATTGCTGTTGCAATGCAGGCAGATGACCTGACACAGATTTATGAATATACCCCATACTCAACTAGAGGAACCGAAAGTATTGTTGATAAAGCTGGTGATACAGATGCAGATTTTTATAAATATCACACAGACTGGTCTTTCTCTCCGGAAGAAGTTTTAACTTTTGTTGTTCCTTCACTTTATGGATTCGGTAATTCAACTTATAAAGGACCATTAACGAATAACCAACCGGTTGATGTTAATACTTATTTTGGGCAAATGCCTCTTGTCGATGTTGCAATGTATATGGGAGTTCTTATTTTCTTTCTTGCACTTTATGCAATCTTCACCAGGTGGAAAGAACCTGTAGTTCAATTCTTAACTATACTTACAGGAATTGCTTTGCTTGTCTCGTTCGGCAGAAATTTTCCGGTTCTTTTCGATCCTATGTTCTACTACTTCCCAAACTTTGATAAGTTCAGAGTTCCTTCGATGATTCTTGTTCTGGTTCAACTGAGTATGCCGGTGCTTGCGGGACTTGGGTTAATGAAAATAATCTCTCTTAGAAATGAAAAAAATACAGGGCAAAATAATATTCTGAAAAATCTGGCACTTGTTTTTACGGTAGTTTTTGTGCTTTCACTTTTATTGAATAGTGCAATCAGCGATTGGTTTGTATCAAGAGTAAATGAGTATGCAGCAGGAATGCAGTCAACACGACCCCAGCTTGCGCAGCAGTATTCAGCTCTCTCGGGATATATGTCGGATATGTTTACAGGAGATTTGTTAATTGCATTCGGGATTTCAGCGATAGCTTTCTGGTTTTCATATTTTTATGTTAGTAAAAAGATGAGTGCAGATTTTCTGATACTTTCAGTAATTATTCTTACCTTATTTGATCTCTGGCGTATTGACTCAAGAGGAGCAAAGTATACAGATAATCCTGAAATAAAAAATCTTTTTAATCAGCCGGATTACATTACTGCTATAAAAAGTCAAAATGATAAAGAGCCCTTTCGAATGCTCAACCTCAAACAGGATAATTCTTATGGTTCATTTGGTCTGAATTCAAATTTCAATGCTTATTTTCTGGTTGAGGATTTTTATGGTTATTCGGGAGTTAAGCCGCGCGCTTTCCAGGATCTGATGGATGTAGTTGGTCCTGTTAATACTTCTATGTGGAGGATGTTGAATGTAAAATATATTGTTGCAAGTAGCTTTGTTGCTGCTGATTATCTTACTTTAATAGACTCGTCGGCTCACAGTAAAACGTACCGTTTTAATGATTTTTTACAGCGGGTTTATTTTGTTAATAGTGTAGAGAGAAAAACAAATATTGAATTTCTTAACATGCTCAAATCAGGTTCCTTTGATCCGAAAGAAAAAGCTTTTGTTCATGATGTTGATTTGAAAGTAGATCCAGTTGATTCAACTGTTTATTCTAATATAACTGATTATAAGGAAGATTATTTTAAAACTGAAGTTAATGCATCGGGTAATAATTTTCTTTTCTTCAGTAATACATATCATCCGGGATGGAAAGCAACTATTGACGGAAATGAAACAGAAACGCATCTTGCAAATCATGGTTACATTGGAATAATAGTACCGAAGGGAAAACATATTGTTGAATTCAGGTACGCACCGGAAAGTTTCTTCTTGAGTAAGAATATTGCTTTAATTCTTAGTTCGCTTGTAATGCTTGGCTTATTAGTAACGATATTTATTGAAATAAAAAAGAAAAAATCTGCTTGAACTGCGCGTGTGCAGACAAGTTAAATATTAAATTTTAATTGCTGGAAAACGAAAACATAAAGACCAAGATTGATTTTAGTTCGAGTGCCTTTAAAAAATATTTTAAAAACACCTCCTGGCTCCTCGCCGAAAGAATAGTAAGACTTTCAATAAATCTTTTAATTAATATTTATATAATCAGGTACCTTGGTCCTGATGAATTTGGCTTGCTCAGTTATGCAATAAGTTTTGCTGCCTTATTTGCAACACTCTCAACACTCGGATTAGATAGTCTCATAATCCGGGAACTCGTTAAAGAACCGGAAAAAAGAGACACGTACCTTGGATCCGTTTTTACAATGAAGATTTTCGGTTCATTTTCTTCTTATATACTTATTGCAGTTACGACATTACTGACAAATGAATCTCCCGACACAATACTCCTGATCTTTTTAATTGCGGCATCAACTATTTTCCAATCATTCAATGTAATTGATTTTTATTTTCAATCTAAAGTTTTAGCAAAGTATCCTGTTATTGTTCAGTTCACTACTGCAATCTTAACTGCAGGCATAAAATTGTTGCTTATTCAGTTAAATGCTGAACTGTGGCTTTTTGCTTTGGTCATAACCCTGGAAAGTTTATTTTGGACAGTTGGCTTTATTCTGATTTACAAGAAGCAAGGATTTAAAATCCTGAATTGGAAATATAGTAAGGAAGCATCGCTTCAATTGCTTAAAGATGCCTGGCCTTTAATATTATCCGGAGTTGTTATCGCTGTTTATATGAAGATTGACCAGGTGATGATAAAAAAAATGCTTAGTGACCAGGATGTAGGTTATTATGCTGCCGCTGTCAGGATTTCTGAAGCATGGTATTTTATTCCGATGGCGATTACTACTTCTTTGTTTCCTGCAATTGTTAATGCAAAAAAAATCAGTGAAACTTTGTATTTAAACCGCCTGCAAAAGTTATACGACTTGCTTGCATGGATGTCAATTGGAATAGCAATACCTGTAACAATATTTTCAGAAGAAATTGTAAAAATAGTTCTGGGAACAGAGTACATTTTAGCAGCAGATGTTCTTACTGTGCATATCTGGGCTGGAATTGCCGTATTTCTCGGGGTTGGCAGCAGTCAATATCTTATAACTGAAAATCTAACGAAGTTATCCTTTTACAGAACTTTTATTGGGATGATATTAAATATTGTTCTTAATTTTATTTTGATTCCCTCTTACGGAATAATTGGTTCTGCAGTTGCAACTTTGATTTCATTTGCTGTAGCTGTGTTTTCAATTTTAGTAGATAAAAAAGCAAACAGGCAATTTTTTATGATGATTAAATCGATATTTTTTATAAGCATGATAAATAAATTTTTATATCGCTTAAAAAAGTCAGAATAAAATGAATTTAATAAGCAATTTTTTAAAACGAACATTAAAAAAAATCTATCTAAATATTCTTTACAGATTACCTAATAAATCATATTCACAAGAAGGAGAAGACCTGATATTAAAAAGATTTTTTGAGAACCGTAAAGCTGGCTTTTATATAGATATAGGTGCGTTTCATCCGATCAGATTTTCCAACACATATCTGTTTTATAAAATGGGATGGAAAGGAATAAATATAGAAGCCAGACCCGGAAGCAAAGTTCTTTTTGATAAGAACAGGAAAAGAGATATAAATATTGAAGCTGCTATAAATGATGAGGTAAAAGAATTAACATATTATAAGTTTAATGAACCAGGGCTAAACGGTTTCTCAAAAGAAATTTCTATGGAAAGAAATAAGTTAGATGAATACAAAATTATTGATGAAATAAAAATTACTACTTCAACATTAACGGAGGCTTTTAAAAAACATTTACCTCACGAACCCAAGATAGATTTTATGTCAATTGATGTTGAAGGATTTGATTTAAATGTATTAAAATCTAATGACTGGAAAAATTATCGTCCCGAGTTCGTTCTTGTTGAAGATTTGAATTTTGATTTGATGAGCCCGACAAAGTCGGATGTATTTAATTATCTTATTGATAAGAATTATAAGTTAGTGGCCAAATCTTATAATACATTGTTTTTCAGGGATAAGGTTTGAATAGTTTAGCTCCCATTATCTTATTTGTTTACAACCGTCCGGAATATACGCGACAGACAATTGAATCCCTCAAAAAAAGCCAATTCGCTTCAGGGAGTGAACTGTTTATTTATTCTGATGCGGCAAAAACAGAGAAAGATAAAAAACTAGTTGCTGAAGTGAGAGATTATATTAAGACAATAAATGGGTTTAGAAAAGTAATAATAAAAGAAAGTAAAGAAAATAAAGGATTGGCTCTTTCGATAACATCAGGAGTTTCTGAGATATTAAATAAATATGATAATGCAATAATTCTTGAAGATGATCTTGAACTCTCTCCATTCTTTCTTAAATATATGAACGAAGCTTTAAGCCTGTATGAAAAAGAAGAAGATGTGATTAGCATTCATGGTTATGTTTATCCTGTAAAGAAAAAACTTCCGGAAACTTTCTTTCTTAGAGGAGCAGACTGCTGGGGATGGGCAACCTGGAAAAGAGGATGGAAATTTTATGAAGATAATGCCAGTAAACTTCTTTCTGAAATAACCTCAAAGAATCTTAAAGATGAATTTGATTTTAACAGGAGTTATCCATATACAAAAATGCTTAAGAATCAGATAAAAGGAGAAATTAATTCGTGGGCAATAAAATGGTATGCCTCTGCGTTCGTGAATAATAAACTTACTCTCTACCCGGGAAAATCTTTAGTGAGGAACGTAGGTACAACTGTAAGCAGTACTCATTTTGAAGAGACTAATGTCTATGATGTAGAGTTGTCTGAAGTTCCTGTCAATGTTAAGAACATAGAAATAAAAGAGAGTGTTAAGGAAAAAAAAATATTTGAAGAATATTTTAGGTCAATTAATTCCGGTATTGTAAAAAAAGGATTGAAAAAAATTAAGACGTTGTTGAAATGATTGATCGCGTTATTCGTAAAACACTTCTTAAAACTTTAGGGGACGAAAAATATCTTTCTTTTGTAAGCAATGTTTTTTTGAGAATGTACCATTCGGGAAAAGCAAAAGAAAAATATCCTGAGATGTATTTGCTCAACAAATTTGTATCCGAAGGTAATACCTGTATAGACATTGGGGCCAATATTGGTTATTACTCTGTTCCATTAGCCGAACTGGTTGGCAAATCAGGAAAAGTTTATGCTGTCGAACCAGTCGAGCTTTTCAGAAAAGTGTTAACAAAAAATCTTAAAAGATATAAAGTAGAAAATAGAGTTGAAGTAATACCTTATGCACTTGGAAATATTGATGATGAAGAAATAGAAATGGGAACCCCGGAAGTAGATGGACTCGTTCACTTCGGGTACACAAAAGTTCTTTCTTCCGGTGAAAGTAGAGTAAGAAACAGGTATAAAGTTAAAATTCACCGTCCAGATACAATTTTCAATGACCTGGAAGAGCTTCATTTTATTAAATGCGATATTGAAGGATTTGAAGATAAAGTTATACCTGGCTTCAAGGAAATAATTGGGAAGTTCAAACCGACGCTTCAGATTGAGATTTGCTCAAAACGAAACAGGGAAATAATAATTAGTTTGTTAAAAGATATTGGGTACGAGGTTTTTTATTTTATGGACGGAAAATTGTGGGTATTAAAGAAAATTGAAGATAATCTTGAAAAGAGTTGCGATCTCTATTTTTTACAGCATGAAACTATTGCTCGACTGCAAACAATAATAATAAAATAGTCATTGCGCTTTTTGATTTTAATATTTACCTTTTATTGAATTTTTATTAACAATTTTCCCAAGGGGGAATAATATGAAAAACCTACTTTATTCTTTAGTGACAGTCACTTCTTTTTTAATCATTCAATGTTCAAATGAAATTCCAAATTCAGTAGAGCAAATCAACTTAGAGCTTGGGAAAGTCTCTTTAAGAATAGATAAAGAGAATGCCCCTGCAAATGTAGTTTTGGTAGAAGCATATCTCATGCGGGAAGAGTATGATACACTTTACGGAGCTTTAAATATACTATCATCTACTTCTGCGGATATTCTTTTCGATGAAGTTGCAGCTGGAGACTGGCATTTAAAAGTTGATGCGAAAGATGATAACGGCGTTGTTTTATATTCTGGTGAAACGGAAATGACAGTTCAGGCGGGGATATTAACCCAAGTGAATTTAACTTTAGTTCCTACTGGTAATGGAACTGGAAATGTATACATATTAGTAAATTGGGGCACTACACCTAAGTGGGTAGATTATATTAATAACCCAATCTTTACCATAGAAAATAGTCCTAATAATCCACAGGCTGTAACCGAAGCTAAGATTATTAAAGATAATAATTTATTTAAAATGTGGTACAACAATTTGTATCCCGGTGGTGTAACAGATATTAGGTATGCTGAGTCAGTGGATGGAATTAGGTGGGTAAGCTACGATTCTGTTGCTTTAGAATCTGGTGAGCTTGGAAGTTGGGATTCCTACGGTGTTCAAATTGGAACTGTATTAAAAGAAGGTAACACTTATTTAATGTACTACACCGGTTTAGAAAATATTTATAGTTCTTGGCACATTGGTTTAGCTATTTCAAGTGATGGAATTAATTGGAGTAAACAGCCTTTACCGGTATTGGAGGCAAATTATGTTGAACCGCAAATACATGTTGATTGTGTGATTAGAGTTAGTAATACTTTTTATATGTATTACTCTATATTGAATGGGTATTATCGGAGTATAGGTTTGGCAACTTCTTTGGATGGAATTAATTGGACCAGAAGTCAATCAAATCCTATACTTAATAGCAGTCAGGGTTGGGAAGACTATAACGGTATTTATTTTCCTTCTGTGATCTTCGAAAATAATATATTTAAAATGATCTATATGAATGGTTCGGCTAATGCCTTTGGTATGGCAACATCATCCAATGGAATTAACTGGAATAAAAGTAACTCTAACCCATTCTTTACTAAACAAGACACACATAATAACTGGGCTTATAGAGATATTGCTTATCCTAACTTTATTAAACATAATAATGAGTATCGTGTTTATTATAATGGTGGACATTCTAATGATTATAATTACAGTATAGGCTTTATAAGGAAAATTGGCAATTGAGAATTTTGAAATTCTCTTCAAAGCCCTATTTTTAACAATAGGGCTTTTTTATTTTCTACTTCTTATTTAATAACATTTGCTATTTATTTTTTATCGGATATGGGGGAGGTTCCGGCATTTTTACAGGATTCTTTTTAAGCTCTTCAAGTGCAACCTCAATTGCCTTATTCAATTGCTGATCTGTTCCTTCATATTCAAGTGCGGGATCGTTATCTATATAAATATCAGGTTCAACACCTCTTCCTTCAATAACCCAATCTTTTCCTTCAATATCTAAACGGGAAAATTCGGGCTTGTTAAGAAATCCGCCATCGACAAACGGATTTGTTCCTCTTATACCTACAACTCCTCCCCACGATCTTTTCCCGATAAGTTTTCCTAATTTATATGTTTTAAATCTGTAAGGAAATATATCACCATCTGAAGCGGAAAACTCATCTAACAAACAAACTTTTGGACCCACATGCATTCCACCCGGGTTATAACCTAAAGCGGTATTCCTGGCAATATCAATAAATACACCTTCACGTCTAAGTCTTTCGATGATTTGTGGAGAGACATTACCACCGCCATTACCTCTTACATCGATAATCAGTGCTTCTTTCCTAAGTTGCGGGTAATAATATTTTACGAATTCGTTCAACCCTTCCACTCCCATATTCGGTATATGTATGTAACCGACTTTGCCGCTTGTTGCTTCGTTGACTTTTTGTATGTTTCCCTGCACCCAGGTGTAATAATAAAGAGGATGTTCGTCATTGATGGGAACTACAACGTTGTCTTTAGCTCCTTTTTCATCAGGAGTAGAATTTGTTTTTAGAGTAACCTGTTTTTCCGATTTATCCACAAGTGCAGCATAAATATTTTTTATATCCTTAGTTGATTTACCGTCGATTTCTATAATATAATCTCCTTCTTTAACATCAACGCCGATATCGGTTAAAGGATTACGTACTTCTTTATCCCAGTTCTGGCTTTTTAATATTTTTTGAATTCGGAAATATCCCGATTTGTCTTTTACAATTTCTGCACCAAGCAATCCCAGCTTTACTCGTTTTGGTTTTGGATAATCCCCACCGCCGACGTATGTGTGCCCGGAATTAAGTTCTCCTATCATTTCACCAATTATATAGGTAAGGTCTGCACGGTGATTAACATATTTAACCAAAGGTTCATAAGTTTCTTTTACTTTTTCCCAATCAACACCATTCATGATTGGCGAGTAAAAGAAGTCTCTCATTTGTCTCCAGGATTCGTTAAAGATTTGTTCCCACTCTGCGTGGCGGTCAAGATTCACTTTCATGTCGGAAAGGTCAAGTTTTTCTTTTAGATCAACTTTTTGAGAGGGGAGATCTATGATTGCATAAGAGCCCTTATACCCGACCAGCATTTTTTTGTTATCATCCGAGATTTCATAGCCGCCTATTTCGCCAAGATCAGTTTCTTTTTGTTTTTCAATATCGAACATCAATAATTTTGGTTGTTCATCACCACTTCCACTTCGCATATAATAGAGTTTATCACCGGCGGAAGTAAGAGCCCGGTAATTTGAAGCTGGAACAGGAAGCTCAAGAATTCTGTTTTCTAATCCATCAGTGTTAACTGTGATATCCATTTTATCTTTTGAATCTTTCTTATCCTTCTCTTCTTCTTTTTTTTCTGATTTATCATCCTTTGAAGAAGTACTGTCCTGTTTAATTTCTACTTCATCGCTTTTGGGTTCAAAAGGAGATTTAGTATCCTTAGCCAGAGTTACTAAATAAATCTTTGCCATATCCGTGTAAATATGGTTCCATTCTGTCCAGCCGTACTTTGGTGAGAAGCTCCTGTTTGATTCAAAGAAAAGATATTTTCCATTATCGCTGAATGCAGGTCCGCCGGAAGAATACCAGCCGTCGGTCACTTCATATTTCTCCTCTTTATCTAAAGAATATAAATATATCTTTGTCATTACTTCTTCTTCCGGTCTTGCATAAGCTATCCATTTACTGTCCGGCGCCCAGCTATACTCACTGATTTCCCATTCAGTAGCTTTATCTACAACTGTAATTTTTTTAGTGTCGATATCAACAAATTGCAGCCTCAGCATTTTATCGCTCCACAAAAGTTTTTTACTATCAGGTGACCAATACATCTGGTATTTATATGTATCACCGTTTTTAGTTAATTGAACTGGTTCAGACCTGCCTGACGGCAAGGCAGGTTTTCCATCCTGTGATGTAATATAGATTTCATCTTCTCCAGAAGCATCTGAAATATATGCTATCCATTTTCCATCAGGGGACCATTTTGAATTTCTTTCATGTATTCCGCTTGAGTTTGTAAGATTTCTTGTATTACCGTTTTTTACCGGGACAGTGAATATCTCGCCCCTGGCTCCGAATAATGCCCTGTTGCCGTCTGGAGAGATTTCATAATTGGTTACTTCTTTACTTACGTCTTTAAGCCCGCCTCTTCCACCGATAAAATCTTCATTCAGGTAGATAGTAATTTTCTCAGCTTTGTCTGTTGCCAGGTCAAGCTTATAGATATATCCGCCGTTTTCAAAAACAATTGCATTATCGCCAAGTGATGGAAATTTTACATCGAAGTCTGTGAAATTAGTAAGCTTCTTAGTTTCTTTCGTGCTTAAATCATAAACAAAAAGATTCATTCTCGAATCTCTATCCGACAGGAAATAAATTTTATTTTTATGCCACATCGGGATTATATCCTGTGCAGGATTATCGGTTACATTATCGAGCTTCTTTGTTTCAAAATCATAAATCCATACATCATCTGCCATTCCGCCTCTGTATCTTTTCCATGTTCTGAATTCCCGGAAGACACGGTTGTATGCAAGTTTCTTTTTATCGGGCGAATAAGAACAAAAACCGCCGCGGGGAAAAGGAAGTTGTTCAAGCATTTCTCCATCTGCAGGTTGCAGGTAAAGCTGTCCGTTAAAATCGTTATACTCTTTCCATCTTGAACGTATTATAATGTTATTATTATCTCGCCAGCCAATAACAATGTTATTAGGTCCCATTCTGTCTGATACGTCATCACGGCTTAAAGTAGCTGTATAACTTAATCTTTTGGGAACTCCTCCTTCCGATGGTATAACATAAACTTCGGTATTACCATCGTATTGACCAGTGAAAGCAATCCATTTCCCATCCGGTGAAAACCGTGCGAACATTTCATATCCTTCATCGTTTGTTAATTTACGTGCAGTACCACCGGATGATGTTACAGTGTAAAGATCACCTGCGTAAGAAAAAACAACCTGGTTTCCATGTATGGATGGGAACCTTAAAAGGCGCGCTTCATCTTGTGAGTATGAAACTATAGAAAAAAATAATAGGGAGAATAGAATAAACCTGATCTTCATAAATAATCTTTCATTTTTTATTAAGTAATATTATATGATTTCCCCCTAACTAAATGATAAGCAATCTTGAATATTTCCGTTTGGCAATTGCGATACTTTATATAATGGATAGTAGTGCAAAATTGCCTACTAATAAATTTCCCGGGGTCATTTTACAAAGTTGAATTTTCTCTTCAAACCATTTTAAAGTAATGCCGTTCTCAGCAGCCGTTTTCTTAAGCCAGTCAATTTCTATCGTGGGTGTTTTGTTATCTGAAAATGCAAGCTTCAGAGCGTCGGAAATAAATGACTCGGCGATAATTATATCTGAAAATCTGATCGGGTCTTCTATAAGATATTTGTTTCTAAGCAGGTTCTGAAGAGTTTCCTCATAAAAATCCGACGAAAAACCTAACCTTTCAGCTATTTCTCTAATTATCTTTTTTTCCGATTCGGCGAGTTTTTTATCTTTACGGGCAGTAATTAGAAGCCCCTTTAAATAATTACTTTTATCAATTACAGGTATTTTCATTAGTGACCCAGAATGTTAAATCGATAATGTTAAAGTACAAAAATTCAAATAAGAGAAAAATTCATTAATGAGTTCTCCGTAAAAAAATTACATGAGCGGCTCTTTTTATCAATTTATATTAATGTGAAATAAAAAACATGACTAAAAACTTTCTTTTTGTTTTGTTAATGTTTTCCATCTCATTTTCACAGGACAAAAATGACTGGCAAACATATTTTGAAAAGTCAGGCTATCTTGAAACTCCGCGTTATGCAGAAACAATGGAATATTTCCGGAAGCTTGCCGATTATTCAGACGTTGCAGAAATGATAAAGTTCGGAGTATCTCCGCAGGGGAGAGATCTTAATTGTCTTGTAGTATCGAATGACAAAGCATTTAAACCGGAGGATGCAAAAGCGACAGGCAAGCCGGTAATTTTGATAATAAACGGGATTCATTCGGGAGAAATTGAAGGTAAAGATGCTTCTATGATTCTTTTAAGGGAAATATTGGTTACTAAAGAAAAAGAAAAAATGCTCGATAACGTTATCCTTTTGGTAATACCGGTATTCAGTGTCGACGGTCATGAAAGATTTGGAAAATACAATAGAATTAATCAAAACGGTCCCGAAGAAATGGGCTGGAGAACAACCGCACAAAATTTAAACCTTAACCGGGATTGGATGAAAGCAGATGCCCCTGAGATGAAGGCAATGTTAAAACTATTCTCATCCTGGCTTCCTGATTTTATAATTGATAACCACACGACTGATGGTGCAGATTACCTGTATGTAATGACTTTTGGAATAGAGTATTTTAAAAACAGCTATTCAGAAACTGAACTTATGCTTCGTAGCAAGTTTGCTCCTTTTCTTTATGAAAAGATGAATCAAACAGGATTCCTTTCTCACGGATATGTGTGGCTAAAAGATTGGGTTAAAGGTCTTGACAGCGGAATAACTGAAGGTCCGGGTGCCCCGAGATTTTCAACAGGTTATGCAGCTATTCAAAACAGACCGGCACTTTTGGTTGAAACTCATATGCTTAAGCCGTACAAAGAAAGAGTCTTTTCAACTAAAGTAGCAATGGAAGCAGTAATTGAATTTTGTTCCGATAATAAAGTTGAAATAATTGAGTTGAACGGGAAAGCTGATAGGAATTCAATAATTAATCTTTTAGAAAAGAAAGAAAAACTCCCGGTCGGGTTTAAAGTATCTGGTAAATCTGTAAAAACTCCTTTTAAAGGAGTAAAATATTATAAGGAAAAAAGTGAAATTTCGGGTGCCGAAAAAATTGTTTACACGGAGGAAAAGGAAAACTTGGTACTTGATCTTTTTAATGATGTTCAGATTGTAAAAGAAGTATCGGTCCCGAACCTTTATATTATCCCCAGTGAGTGGTCTTTGATTGTTGAAAGAATGAGACTTCACGGAGTTAAAGTGGATACCTTAAAGGAAGATAAAATCTTTGATGTTAAGAGATATCGCTTCTCCGATATCAAATTTGAAGAAAAGCCTTTTGAAGGAAGAAACAGAGTTTCATTCACGATAAATGAGTATTATGAAAAAAGAAAAATACCTGCGGGAAGCTATATTGTCAGCACAGACCAGAGAACTATAAAAGTAATTGTTAACTTACTCGAGCCGGAAGCCGAAGATTCATTTATAAAATGGGGATTCTTTAATGCGATCTTTGAACAGAAAGAATATTTTGAAGCTTATGTAATGGAAAAAATTTCACAGGAGATGATAAAAAAAGATCCTCAATTAAAAAAAGAGTTTGATGAAAAACTTTCCTTGGATGAAAAATTCAAGAATGATCCGAACGCAAGATTAAATTTCTTTTATGAAAGATCGCCTTACTATGATTCACAATTAAATGTATATCCGGTAATGAAAGTGGAATAAAGAACTGACTTTCAAAGGTCGATACACCAAAATCTAACTCAAATTTATTGTAAATTACTTTCAATTATTGAACATTTTAATATGGAGAGTTAAAATGGAATTCAGAATTGAATCCGACAGCATGGGAGAAATTAAAGTTCCCGGCGATAAATATTACGGGGCACAAACAGCACGTTCATTAATGAATTTTAAAATAGGGGGAAACAGGTTTCCACGCGAGCTGATAAGAGCACTCGGTATTTTAAAGAAAGCTGCAGCTTTGGTTAATAAAGATCTCGGGTTGTTGTCATCGGAGAAAGCCGATTTAATTGTGAAAGCTGCCGATGAGGTAATCGATGGAAAACTCGACGATCACTTTCCACTTGTAGTTTGGCAAACAGGTAGCGGTACACAAACCAATATGAATGCTAACGAGGTTATTTCCAACCGTGCGATTGAAATTTCCGGCGGTGTTATGGGGAGTAAAAAACCGGTTCATCCGAATGATGATGTTAATAAGGCGCAATCGTCCAACGACACTTTTCCAACTGCAATGCACATAGCTGCCGTCGAGGAAATCCACAGAAGGCTGATTCCAATGATTTCAAAATTAAGAGATGCTCTTGAAAAAAAATCGGGTGAGTTCAATTCAATCATAAAAATTGGAAGAACACATCTTATGGATGCAACTCCTTTAACATTGGAACAGGAGTTTTCGGGATATGTTCAACAATTAACAAACGGACTTGAAAGGATTAATGGAACTCTTCCGAGACTTTATGAACTCGCTTTGGGGGGAACAGCGGTTGGAACGGGATTAAATACTCATCCTGAATTTGCGGTAAAATCTGCAAAAAAGATTTCAGAGATAACGGGGAAACCTTTTGTAACTGCAAGAAATAAATTTGAAGCGCTTGCTACTCACGATACTATGATTGAGTTACACGGAGTTTTAAAAACTCTGGCTGCATCTTTAATGAAAATTGCTAATGATATTCGCTGGCTTGGTTCGGGACCACGCTGCGGGTTAGGTGAAATTCATCTGCCAGAAAATGAGCCCGGAAGTTCTATAATGCCTGGGAAAGTTAATCCCACTCAATCGGAAGCTATGACAATGGTTTGCGCACAGGTATTCGGGAATGATGTTGCTGTTAACTTTGGAGGTGCGAGCGGGAATTTTGAACTTAATGTTTTCAAGCCTGTTATAATTTTTAACGTGCTCAATTCTATCAGGCTTCTTTCCGATGCTTGTGAAAGCTTTACAGATAATTGCGTTGTTGGAATTGAAGCGAACAAAATAAACATCAACAAGCATCTTGAGAATTCTCTAATGCTTGTTACAGCTCTTAATCCTCACATAGGTTACGATAATGCAGCAAAGGTTGCTAAAAAGGCTCATAAAGAAAATAAAACTTTAAAAGAAGCTGCAATAGAATTGGGTTTACTTACTGCCGAAAAATTCGATGAGATAGTCAGACCTGAAAAGATGATTGGTCCAAACTGAGTTCAAGAGTAAAGTTCAGGTTCAAGAGCAAGATCAAGTATGAACGAAATTATTCTGAATATTTATCTTATTATAAACGATGGATTTGTTGTGGAGTTCCGTGCCGTTGCATACGAAAGAGAAGGCGGTGACGACAGAAAGATTGAATTCCTTAAAAGTAAAGCAGTAGAGGATTATAACAAATCCTACCGGTTTGATGCTCCCTCTGATAAGAGCGGTAGGCACATGCCGTATAATAAATTTGCAAAGCTCGAGGCAAGAGGGAAGCAATTTGAATTGTTCGAGGAAATATTCGGAAATTTTGGTGTGCCGGAAAATCCGTTAATTTGCGTAACACCTGTTGTTGACGGTAAAATTTTAAGTAACTAAATGTTGGCTTTATTTTTGAGTATCATTTACTATAATTTCTTTTGAGAATCATATTAATATTATTCTGCTAATTGTCACCTTCCTATTTAATAACAGTTTAGAGGATATTGCTTTGCATACACACGACAAATCCAAACTGACGCAGAAACAAATACAATATTTAAATAAGCTTGACGAGCTGGATAAATTTTATTCGACTAAAAAGCTGGGTTCATTTGTTGAAAATGGAAAAACTTATTTCAGGCTTTTTACGCCAAACGCCGAGAAAGTTACGCTCGTTATTTTTGATGAACCTGGAAACAGCAATGGTGATGAATACGAAATGACAAAAGATGATAACGGGGTTTGGGAAACATCCGTTGCAGGAGAAAAGTATGGACTTTATTACAGTTACAAAGTTAAACATAAAGGGAAAGAAGAAATTCTTTGTATAGATCCTTACACTAAAGGGGTTGCTTCTTTAAATACTTATTTTAATCTGCGGAAATCAATTGTTGTAAAAGAAGAAGATTATAACTGGGAAGGGGATAACTGGATAAAGAGGGATTGGCGGGATTTGATTATTTATGAAATGCACATTCGTGATATGACAATTCATCCTTCATCAGGTGCCAAAGAGCCGGGAACTTACCAGGGATTAATTGAAAAAAATAGGCGGGGAGGAATAGACTATATTCACTGTCTGGGGGTAAATACAGTCGAACTTCTTCCCGCCCAGGAATTTGGAAATATCGAAGCTCCTTATAAAAAATCTATGTATGGGAAGCTAAATACATGGAATCCTTATGAAAGAAATCATTGGGGATATATGACCGCAGCTTTCTTTGCCCCGGAAGCTTATTACAGCGAGAATGTTAAAGAAATAAAGTGGGATACCTGGAACGGGAAGGATACAAAATCGATAAAAGATTTTAAAGACATGGTAAAGGCTTTTCATAAAGAAGGAATCAGCGTGATAATGGATGTCGTGTATAATCATCTTTCAGAATATGAATTGGGCAACCTGAAAGAGATTGATAAAGAATACTATTTCAGGCTCGATGAAAAGGGACACTTTATAAAGCATAGCGGAACCGGCAATGACCTGAGGACTGAAAGACCTATGCTCAGGAGAATGATAATTGAAAGTATTCTTTATTGGATGAAAGAATACCACGTCAATGGTTTCAGATTTGATCTTGCGAAGTTGATTGACTGGAAGACAATAGAAAAAGTAAAAGAGGAAGCAAAAAAAGTAAATCCCAATGTTATTTTTATAAGCGAGCCATGGGGAGGAGGTTACGATCCAGCCGGGTTTTCTAAGAGAAGCTGGGCAAGCTGGAATGACCAGATTCGAAACGGAGTAAAAGGTGAAAATCCTGTTAACAGTCAGGGATGGATTTTTGGTAAGTGGTACGGAAATAATAATCACGGCAGAATTAAGAGTTATGTTAACGGAACATTGGTCCGGGATGAATTTGGTTTGTTTGAAAAGCCTGAGCATTCTGTTAATTATCTCGAGGCACACGATGGTTATACTTTGGGTGATTTTATTAGAATTGGATTGAATGAAACCGATCCGCATAAAGTTGTAAAGAATATCGATGATTTTGTAAAGCTTTCATCTCAACAACTAAAACTTAACAAATTAGCAGCCCTGTTTCTTTTTACCAGCCAGGGCATTACGATGATTCACTCAGGACAGGAATATGCACGCAGTAAAGTTATTTCCGAAAATACCAGTGCAGAAGATACGATGAAGGGAATGATCGATCATAATTCTTATAATAAGGATAATGAGACAAATTATATTAATTATAATCATTCAGAAATCAACAAAGAGCTGGTGAACTATTATAAAGGCTTAATTGAATTAAGAAAAAAATTTCCTGCATTCAGGAAAGCAAAGTATGAGGAGATAACTTTTTACGATATTAAGAATAATGAATTCGCTTTGGGCTTTCATCTTTCTCACGGTGGCGATGAGCTTATAGTTTTATTTAATGCCGATCAATCAAAGGATCAGGAATTTCGTTTGCCGGAAGGGAATTGGGAGGTTCTGGTAAATAAAGATAATGCAGGAATAAAAGTTCTTGATACTATTATAAAGAAAGTTATCCTTGAACCTTCAACAGGGATTGTAATGAAGAAAGAATGAATTAATATCATACTTGCAGGAACTTGACCCGCCTGAGTCAGGCAAGTTAATCAAGTTCCTACAAATTATCCTCGATATTAATCTTAATAGCCAGTCTATCTCGTGCGTTTACCCGCTTTAATTCCTTTGCAGGCGCCGCATAGTTTTTTGTTGCCCCTGCCCGCCACCTTTAAACTTCTCTTAATACTTTTCCCGGCAGAACAATCGCTGAAAATGTGATAGACGCTTCCCTCTTTGGAATAATAAGGACTCGAAACTCTTGCCATTGCACCCTCCAACTTTGTTAATGGTACAGAACAATTAAAGACCGCTTTTAACCTAAAAAAACTTTTAGAGTAATGCAATAAATTTTTTATTTAAGGTGAAGATTAACTTAAGGAAGGTATACCCCCGGTTACCTGCAATATTTTTGTATCTGCTCATACGAATATATATAACCGAGCTCCCCTGCTTTAACTAAATCTTTACACCCATCTTCTTTTTTATTAAGCTTGATAAGACATATTCCCCTGTAATAGTATGACCCCGAATTAGTGGAGTCCCGTTTTATAACTTCTGCAAAATCATTTACCGCATCAGCATATAATTCCAGTTCTGCCTCTAATTCTCCGCGCCGGTAAAATAAGTCTGTATAGCCGGGTTTAAGTTTTATAGCTGTTGTAAAATCTTCTATCGCACCTTTTTTATCTCCTGTTAATGCTTTGTCTCCGGCACGACTGATATATGCATTAATTTCATAAGGGTCAATTTCAATGGCTTTTGAAAAATCATTAATGGCTCCTTTATAATCATTCAGATGACTTTTTATATTTCCCCTGTTAACGTAGGCGTGTGCATATTCGGGGTTTAGCCCGATTGCTTTTGTGTAATCTATAATTGCTTCTTCAGATTTTTCTATCAGGCTTTTTGCGTATCCACGGCTGAAGTAAGCAAGATCTGAATTCGGTTCAAGCTCAATTGTTTTGTCAAGATCAATAATTGCCATGTTGTATATTCCAAGATTCAGATATTCGATTCCCCTGTTTAAATAAGCCTGTGAAAAGCCGGGATTTAATACAATAGCTATACTGTAATCTTCAACCGCTGCTTTATGATTTCCGATGTTACCATAAGATTTGCCTCGTTTCAAGTAAGCATTGTAGTTGTCTGGCTCAATCCCGATCACTGCAGATAAATCCCTGATAGCTCCGTTGTAATCCCTGTTGGAATATTTTTCATTAGCCGAATCAAAGAGCAAAGCAGCAGTTGATGAACAGCCGGTAAGTAAAAGAAGGATGATGGCTATTCCATAGAAAAGATTTCCATAAAATCCGGGAGATCTAAATTTCATAATGTAAAATTAACAATAAGAGTCTGTTATTACACAACCTTTTTTCACCCCAGGGGTGCTTTATAGCTGATAAATATCTATTTTTAAAATGTAATTTTAATTCTACATTATACATTAAAAAAATGGAACCCGATAAACCCGACCTGTTTTTTATACTCCTTAAACTGAGGTCATATCTTGTCAGTTTACTGAACAGTCCTGAAGAATGCGATGATAGTTTTACTTATACTGAAGAATTCCTTGAACGACGTTACCCCGAATTTAAGGAGGAAATTATTGAGCTGCTTGTTGCCAACAATATTAACAACGATATGGATATTGCTTTTAACGAGAAAATAGTTTTTCGTTTCAAAGATATGGTCTCCGGAAATGAAAAACGTACAGACCTTGCCGGACTTCTTAAGAAATTTGAAATTGAAGCACTCTCAATTGAGAAAGAAAACAAGGAAAAGCTGAGCTATATTAATGAAAGAGAACGGGAACTAAATAAGATTGTGGAAATTCTTTTTCAACTTGCAACAAACTGGGCTGTGCACAAGGAGCTTGAGAGCAGGGTAGATGATTATTCTGCCTTAAGCGATGAAGAACTTATTCGCCCCGAAGAAGAGCGAAGTTTTGATGCACTGGATAAAAATACTCATTTATCATTTGATAAAATCTCAAAGCTGACTGAAAAATATCTTCGTCTTTTGACTGATTATTATTTTAAATACGGCGGAGACTTAACACTTATCGAGTTTGTTGAAGAGCTTGACAGGATAAAAGCATCCGTGTTTAAAAAATATTCCGAGCTGTTCAGGAAGCATGGACTTGGAGAAAAGTTGGATTGAGCAAACTTATTATCCAATTTACTCACCGACCAATCTCCTCAACTCACCGAATTTCTGTTTAAATACTTTTACGCTTAATTTAACTTGTGCATTATGAAATTTTCAGGTGATGTATGAGGTCGTTTCTACTATTCCTTTTTTGTTTGATTAACATATCTTTTGCACAAACTAAAATATCCGGTAAAGTATCTACTGAAAAAGGGGAGTCGCTTCCCTCCGCTAACGTTTTTCTAAAAGATACTTATGATGGAATTTCAACGGATGGAAACGGCAATTATTCATTCGATACTTTTGAAGAAGGGGAGGGAATTCTTGTTGCAAGTTTTATCGGCTACAAATCAGAAGAGCAAAAAATTACTCTCGGCGGCGGTGAACTTATTGTTGATTTTATTCTTAAAGAAGAAGCTGGCGAACTCGACCAGGTAGTTATTTCAGCAGGCTCCTTTGAAGCAAGCGATGAGAACAAAGCTGTAATTCTTCGCCCTCTCGATATATTTACAACCGGTTCGGATGCCGATATTTACAGTGCACTTGAAACACTTCCCGGTACACAGCAGGTTGGCGAAACGGAAGGGCTTTTTGTACGGGGGGGTGCCGGTTCCGAAACAATAACCATCATCGACGATATGGTTGTGCAGAAACCTTTTTACAGCAGCGTTCCTGATATTCCTTCCAGGGGAAGGTTCTCGCCTGCTTTGTTTAAAGGAGTTGTTTTTAGTACAGGTGGATATTCTGCACAGTACGGGCAGGCTCTCTCATCCGCATTGATATTAAAAACAGAAGACCTCGCAAATCAAACTATAACCTCAATAAATCTTATGCCGTTAGGGTTTGGCGCCTCTCATATTCAGGTATGGGAAGATGCTTCTATGGCTGGTGAAGTTTTTTACTCAAACTTAAAACCCTATTTTGAAATACAAAAACAAAGAACCGATTGGGATATTGCACCGCGTGGATTCGACGCTTCATTCAATTACAGGCAAAAGATTTCAGAATCGGGTATGTTGAAAGTGCTTTCTACATTCAGCACCGGCGATCTTTCTTTACACATGGAAAATCTCGACAGCCTTGCTGCCGGAAATATTTCATATAAAGATTATTTCGGACTGAAAACCGACAATTATTACTTTAATGTAAGTTATCGCGATATCCTCGGCGAAGACTGGACTTTCTTTGGCGGGGGTTCTTTCAGTTACGATAAAGATAAAATTGATTTTGGTGGCGCCGGCATTAACCAGGTAGAGAAATTAAGCCAGGGAAGAATTACTCTTACAAAAAATCTTTTTTCAGCTTCATTTCTTACTTTCGGCAGCGAAGTTCAGAATGTAGTTTATGAAGACAGTTACAACCAGCTTAACAGCAACATTAATGAAGTTCTTTCTGCGGGATATGTTGAAGCGGATATTTTCTTTACAAATGATATTGCTGCAAGAATAGGTGTAAGAGCAGAGCATTCGAAAATTCTTGATAAATCGAATATTGCCCCGCGTCTTTCACTTGCATACAGGGTTAGTACTTACGGACAGTTTAATTTTGCATACGGCAATTTTTTCCAGACGCCTCAGAAAGATTATTTAATGCAGACTGTCTACACACCTGCCAGTCCAACGCTTTTCGATTATGAAAAAGCAACTCATTATATTCTGAATTTTCAGCATATAGATAACAACAGAACATTCCGGGCTGAAATATATTATAAAGATTATGATAAGCTGGCGAAGGGTACATTGTATAATGAATATCCCTTTTTAGACCTGCCGGAAGTTCCCCTAAGTAATAACGGTTACGGTTATGCAAAAGGAATCGATATTTTTTGGCGCGACCAGGCAACTTTTGATTATATGGATTACTGGGTTTCTTATTCTTATCTCGATACAAAGCGTGATTTCAGCAATTATTTAACACAGGCTTTCCCTACTTTTGCAACGCCCCATACATTTTCTGTTGTTGCAAAAAGATGGTTTCAATCAATTACAACACTGGTTGGTATAACATATACATTTGCAACCGGCAGACCCTTTTACAATCCACATAATCCTGAGTTTCTTGGTGACAGGGCAAAGAATTATAACAATCTCAGTTTAAACTTCAGCCATTTATTGAGTGTGTTCGGAAACTTTACTGTAATATTTTTCTCTGTTGATAACCTTCTTGGTTTCAGCAATGTGTACGGGTACAGGTATTCATCAGACGGAACTGTTAATAAGCCGATTCTTCCACAGGCTTTAAGAACAGCATTTATAGGAATGTTTATCAGTCTTGGAGAAACAAATCCATATTAAACTATGCACACATATTCTTAATTATGACATATCGTAATCTTAATCGTAATCTTGATCTTACTCTTACTCTTGGTGCTATGGGGATTACGATTAAGATTAAGAGCAAGATTAAGAATAGTTTATGTCATAGTATTTATGAATTAGAGCACTAAGCACCAAAACAAATTTCAAATGACAAGCAAATATCAAATCCAATTATCAGGTTACTATATGTTTTGAATATAGAAATTCGATATTGGAATTTTTAACAAGTAAAAAAATAAATAATATCCGAAAGGAAGTAGTAATGAACATGTTATATACTCTTCTTGTTTGTGTTCTTTTTACAGGGCTCATTCATGCAGATGATTCCAGGTACGTTAATGAAATGAAAAAGAATCTTGTTCTGATAGATTCAGCGCAAAATGTAGGTGATTACCTTGCTGTTGCAAACAGCTTTGAAAGAATTGCGCTTGCTGAAAAAGACAAATGGCTACCTTACTATTATATTTCGATGGTTTACACACTTGCAAGTTTCACAGATACACTTAAGGATAAGAAGGACGGGTA